>Ga0256839_1006265_pt1 | contig 10534 bp, 5 predicted proteins | sample 354166metaG_FD_185968 | JGI IMG/M metagenome (GOLD analysis project Ga0256839, IMG submission 185968) | Hydrothermal vent microbial communities from Mid Atlantic Ridge, Atlantic Ocean - 354-166 | ecosystem: Environmental > Aquatic > Marine > Hydrothermal vents | place: Atlantic Ocean: Mid... | reverse complement strand
AAGTTATATTGGACTTAATACTATCAGAAATGACTTTTGATGAGATTATTGCAGATCATCCCGAATTGGAAAGAGAGGACATCTTTGCCTGTTTGGAATATGCTAAGTTATTAATATCTGGTAAATCTATTAATATAGCAGCATGACCATGTTGGGCAATATTTTAACAATCGAAATAATCAAAATTATCGACCTTTTGTGAAGCTTTTTGACTATTGGTTTTTACGCCTGTTTTTTCATACTTATTCCCTACCTTTGCCAAATGAATTCTAGCCGCCGAATCATGAATAGCAAGCACTTTGGATTAACTATCCAACGCTTATGCCATCAGCTCATTGAGCGTTATGGTGATTTCTCTGATGCCTGCCTTATTGGTATACAGGCCAGAGGTGTTTGGCTAAGCGAACGACTAACTGTTGAGCTCGAAAAACTTGGCGTGAAAAACATCGAAAAAGGAAAGTTAGACATTACTTTTTATCGAGATGATTTTAGAACACGCGAAAAACCACTCTCTGCCAGTCCTACTGAAATGGATTTTCTGGTAGAAGGCAAGCAAGTCGTCTTAATAGATGATGTATTGTATACCGGAAGGACAATTCAGGCTGCATTGACCGCTTTAAACCACTACGGAAGGCCTGATAGCGTAGCCTTGCTCACCCTTGTAGATCGACGTTTTAATCGGCATCTGCCTATTCAACCCGATTTTGTGGGTATGGCTGTCGATGCTTTGGATGAAGCTTACGTCCAGGTTCAGCATTTTGAAAAATATGATAAAGATCAAATTCTTCTTTTTGATAAAAAAATTAAATGACAAGCACGCAGCAATTAAGCACTAAGCACGTTTTGGGCATCAAATACCTTACCGAAAAGGATATCCAGCTTATATTTTCTACTGCCGAAGATTTTAAAGAGGTTATCAATAGACCCATCAAGAAAGTACCAAGCCTTAGAGATATCACTATTGCCAATTTGTTTTTTGAAAACTCAACACGCACCCGAATTTCTTTTGAATTGGCAGAAAAACGCCTTTCGGCAGATGTTGTTAATTTCTCGGCGGCTTCATCCTCTGTTAAAAAAGGAGAAACTTTACTCGATACCGTCAATAATATTCTTTCCATGAAAGTGGACATGGTGGTTATGCGGCATCCTGCGCCAGGAGCACACCATTTTTTAGCACGTCATATTGATGCCAATATTATCAATGCAGGGGATGGAACACATGAGCACCCAACGCAGGCTTTGCTAGATGCTTTTTCTATGCAGGAAGCGTTAGGAAGCGATTTAGCAGGTAAAAAAATTGCCATTATTGGTGATATCTTACACTCTCGCGTAGCATTGAGTAATATTTTTTGCTTGACCAAGCTAGGAGCAAAAGTTCGTGTTTGTGGCCCTCCAACTTTGATTCCAAAACACATTACATCCCTGGGCGTAGAAGTTTCTCACAGTCTTCGAGACACTTTACACTGGTGTGATGTTGCTAATATTTTGCGCATTCAGCTGGAGCGGCAGGAACTCAAATATTTCCCTTCTTTACGAGAATACACTCGTTTTTTTGGTGTAAACAAACAACTTTTGGATGAATTGGATCACCCTATCGTTATCATGCATCCAGGCCCTGTTAATAGGGGTGTAGAAATAAGTAGTGAAGTAGCAGATTCAGAACACAGCATTATTTTGCAACAGGTAGAAAATGGTGTGGCTATACGGATGGCGGTGCTTTATTTGTTGGCGACTAATCGTTGAACTTGAAATTGAAAATAATCCCTCCCGCATACCAACTACAAAACACCATTTACTATCTTTGCGCGATGAACGAAAAAATACTAATTCTTGATTTTGGATCACAATACACCCAACTAATTGCCAGAAGAGTAAGAGAGTTGAATGTGTATTGTGAAATAATGCCTTACAATAAGCTTCCAAAGCTCGACGATAGTATAAAAGGAGTTATTCTTTCAGGTAGCCCTTTTTCTGTAAAAGATAAAAATGCCCTTCACCCGGAATTGGATAAAATCATAGGCCAAAAGCCCGTTTTGGGTGTCTGCTACGGTGCACAATACATTGCCAGTCATTTTGATGGAAAAGTAGAGCGTTCTAATAAAAGAGAATACGGAAAAGCAATGCTGAATAATTTTAGTAGCGATCCTCTTTTTGAAAACATATCAGCTTCTTCTCAGGTTTGGATGTCGCATGGTGATACGATTATGGAATTGCCCCAACAATTTGAAATAATCGCCAGCACCGAAGAAGTAGAAGTAGCCGCTTTTAAATCAAAAGAAAATGCTTTTGCCCAGCCTGTTTATTGCCTGCAATTTCATCCAGAAGTATTTCACACCTTAGAAGGGGGGCAATTTTTGGGCAATTTTGTTCACAGTATATGTGGCTGCTCTGATAGTTGGACACCTGCTTCTTTTGTAGAAGAAACTGTAACAGCTTTGAAAAAACAAATCGGCGATGATAAAGTCTTACTAGGTTTGTCAGGAGGTGTTGATTCCACAGTAGCAGCGATGTTGTTGCATAAAGCTATAGGCGACCAGTTGCACTGCTTTTTTGTAGACAATGGCTTACTTCGCCTCAATGAATTTGAAGAAGTACTCCATTCTTACGAAGGGATGGGGTTAAATGTGATAGGAATTGATGCCAAGCAGCGTTTTTATGATGAACTAGAGGGTGAAAGCGACCCCGAAGGCAAGCGAAAGATAATCGGCCGTGTTTTTATAGAAGTTTTTCAGGAAGAAGCGGACAAACTAGACAATATAAAATGGCTGGCTCAGGGTACTATTTATCCCGATGTTATTGAGTCTGTTTCCGTGCATGGGCCATCTGTTACCATCAAATCACATCATAATGTTGGCGGCTTACCCGAAAAGATGCATTTGAAGATAGTTGAGCCATTGAGAATGCTATTTAAAGACGAAGTGAGAAGGGTAGGGAAGGCCTTAAATTTAAAGCATCAGTTACTAGGAAGACATCCTTTTCCAGGCCCTGGCTTAGGAATTCGTATATTGGGCGCGATAAATGAGCAAAAAGTTCGTTTATTGCAGCAGGCAGATGCCATTTTTATTGATAACTTGCACTCAGCAGGACTTTACGATGAAGTTTGGCAAGCATTGGCTGTTTTATTGCCCGTTCAGTCTGTAGGAGTGATGGGCGATGAAAGAACATACGAAAAAACGGTTGTGCTCCGTTCCGTCAGTTCAACAGATGGGATGACAGCAGAATGGAGTCACCTGCCACATGATTTTCTAGCGAAAGTGTCTAGTGAGATAATTAATAAGGTTAAAGGAATTAACAGAGTCGTTTATGATATTAGTACAAAACCACCAGCAACGATTGAATGGGAGTAAAATCTTGTTCTTTGCTATTTTTCTTACGGTTTCTTTAAGTGCATGTGAGCTGTTCAAGCCCATCGCGCAAAATGATAATGATCGGGATAAGAAAAATGAAAACCTTGATCCTATACAGGGCCGAAGAGTTTATGATCCTACTACGGGAACTTACGTCATTGTCCGTAATGCTCCGATAGGTTCTATGGATACCATTATATGGCGCAACATTCCCAGCTCGATAGAACCCCCGATTTATTCAACAGCAGCCCCTATTTCTGATACTCCCTCTTCTAACCCTGTTAAAACAATAGGTATCGGAGCTGGGAATTCACAACTCTTGTCTTCTTATAACGTCTCGGTTATTTTACCGTTTTTAAGTGGCCGTTATAATTCAATGGATAAAGATTTTTCTGCCAATTCTACTTGGGCTTTACAGTTTTATAATGGTATGGAAATGGCTTTTGATGAACTGTCTGCTCAAGGCGTGAAGCTGAATGTTTCTGTAATGGATTCTAAAGCAAATGAAAGCGTGGTGGGCAATTTAGCACGTACCAATCGGGATTTAAACGAGGCACATCTAATTATTGGGCCTTATTTAAGGAATAATGTATCTATCCTTGCAGACAAAGCGCGGACAACAGGTGCGGTCATTGTATCGCCTCATTCTGCTTCCTCTGCAGTTTCAGCGAATAATCCAAATTATATCCAATTAAAACCAACCCTGGAAAGCCATTGTCAGGCCATTATGCAACACGTTTATGAGCGGTATTCTCGCAATCAAATCGTTTTGGTCTGTATGGATAAAGAATCAGAAATAAAACGTTTTGATTATTTTCAAAAAGAATACCAGCTGCTAAGTGGTATGGCGGATACCACGCGCCTGAGGGAGTTGACCATTGATACAGCAAAGCTGGATATGCAAGATTTCGACCTCAAACCGTGGTTTGGTTTTGATAGAGAAACGGTGTTTATTGTGCCTTCCTGGTCAAATGAAATTTTCATCTACAATTTATTGCGAAAACTTGATGTTGACAAAAATGATTATCAGCAGCTTGTCGTTTATGGTATGCCTCAATGGATGAATTATGAACGTATCGACTTTGATTATTACGAGAAACTTAACGTTCATGTAAGCAGCAGTGCTTTTATTGATGACTTCAACCCCGATATTCGTGCATTTAAACGACGGTATTTTGATCGCTTTGGCGAAATCCCTGACGAAGAAGCTTATGTTGGATATGATTTAACCAACTATTTTGGTACAATGATTAATAAATATGGAACGCTTTTTCAATTACAGCTAGAAGCCAATCCCGAACAATTATTACACACAAAATTCGATTTCAGAAGGGTCATAAAGCCTACAGCTACTGCATTAGAATTACCTTCTATTGAGCGTTTTGAAAACAAGTTCGTCAATATATTGAAGTTCCAAAATTATAGATTCAACAAGGCGGATTAAGCTTATGACAGACAAACGATTAGCACGATTAACAAGTGTCGTCAATCGAAGGCAGCTTAACTTTACCGTGATTATGGAGAACGTCCATGATCCCCATAATATTAGTGCGGTTATGCGGTCTTGTGATGCGGTTGGCATAGCCGAAGTCTATGTTTTACATACAGAGAAAAGATTGCAGGAACGTTTTTTTAGACTAGGGCATCAATCATCAGCAGGCACAAAAAAATGGATCAATGTCCAGTATTTTACAGAAATAGCTGCTTGTTTTAAAGCGGTTCGTGAGAAATATGATGTTATCTACGCAACCCACCTGTCTAAAGATGCGGTTGAGCTTTACGACCTTGATTTAACACAGTCCGTAGCCTTGCTTTTTGGCAATGAACACAGCGGTGTCAGCGAAGAAGCCCTCACTTATGCTGATGGTAATTTCCTCATTCCTCAAATGGGAATGGTGCAAAGTTTAAACATCTCTGTTGCCTGTGCTGTAAGTTTATTTGAAGGCCTGCGCCAACGGAAATTAAAAAATTTTTACGGACAAAAAAACCCTGCTACAGACACTCAGCAGCAGCAACTGCTAAATGATTATATTGAAAAACACGAATTGGCAGGTAAGGAAGAGTAAACACATTTTTCTTTTTAACTATATTAAAAGCCTTTAAACTGTAATAATCAATATATTTTTCCCATCTTTGGAGCGTGAATGTTCCGACGTTTACATTAATGACCTAAATACACTATAAACAAGCTGTAAGCAGCTTGTTTATAGTGCATTATGACATAACCATTGTTTTCTGTAACAAATTTAATCTCATGACAACAAACTTTTACTCAAAAATTAGTGATAGAGTACTAGGCAAAGATCAAAGTCCCCCTGCCGTACCTATCACAACATTTTTCAAGAAAATTTCCTTTCTTCTTTTATTGGCTTTAATGGCGACTACTGCTCAGCAAGTTATCGGGCAAACAATTATCATTAGTCAATATACGGAAACGAACTCTGGAAGCTCTCCGAAAGGTATAGAGCTATGGAATCCTACTGCGATAGACATTGATTTCACCGTTACGCCATTGGATATTCTTCAGGGAACAAATGGTGGTGCACCTGCATCTCTATTTACGCTTAACGTAGGTACACTCCTTGCTGGAGAAGTGTTGGTCGTAGGTACAAATGAATTTGCTGCACTCCCGATGCCGTGTGGGGCTTACGAATCACAACTTTTTCAATTCAATGGAGACGATGCATTGGTTATCCAGTTGGGGGGTGTTACAACGGATGTTTTTGGTACACCTGGTACTGATCCTGGTAGTTCCTGGTCAGGTGGTGGTGTTAGCACTGCCAATCAGAATCTTCAGCTCAAACCTGGTATTACAACAGGAGAGCTTGTTGGATTTACAGATCCTAGCATTCGATTTGATAATGTAGCCATTGGCTCTGTCTTAACAGGATTTGGTGTCCCCACAAATGGTTGCCCGGTAGTACCTGTAACATTAAACACAGGAGACATCGCTATCACAGGCTACGCAGGTGATAATCCTGATCTTATATCAATTGTTTTTTTGGTCGATATTACTCCAGGAACAACATTTTCCATCACGGATAATGGTTGGTCGCCTGTACTGGGTGGATTTAGACCAGGAGAAGGAACATCTTCAGTTGTTATTGCAACGGCTCTAAGCTGTGGTTCTCATGTCGTATTAAATGGATTAAACGGAGGTGATGTTTTACTCGGTGGTGTAGACGTTGGCGATATTATAGATGGCCCAGGTAGTTTAGCGCTTAGTGCTTCTGGAGACCAGTTTTTCATCTATCAGGGTGCTGTACCGACAACTGCCGATGAATCTAATTTCATCACTGCTATTCAAATGAATGGAGGCTGGGAAGCAAATGCTACAACAGCAAATACATCTGCCCAACCTACTATCTTAGTAGACGGAGTTAACTCTTTGTCCATTAGCCCTGAAATAGATAATGCCGTTTATGATTGCAGCACTGTTGTAGGAACAATATTAACTTTAAGAACCGCTATTAATACAGAGGCGAACTGGATAACATCTAATACGCCTGGTGGTGCTGTTGCTGTTCCTCCTGCCTGTACATTTACTTGTTTGGGTGCGCCATTAAGTGTGATGTGCCCCGCTGATAACACTGGATTGACCAGTGCTTGTAACAGCTCCGTTCCTCCAGTTGATTTTAACTATAATGTAGGGGGTGCTCCTAACCCAGACCCTGCTTTAATAACGATTACGGGAGGTAGTGGAGATTATACACTTTCAGCTTTAACTGTTATTCCTGGTATAGTAGAATGTGCAGAGAGAGATATTATGCGTACTTATTTTGTTACGGACAATATCACGGGAGAGATGGCGGAGTGCATCATTCATTATTTTATTTTTATAGATAATACCCCACCTGTATTTAATGGTCCACTTCCTCCTGCGACTGCTATGGCAGATTGCTCTGGTGATTTAATGCCGCCTCTACTCACGGCTACCGATAACTGTACGCGTCTAAGACCTGTAATTTTCATCAATGAAATCCATTATGATGATGCAGGAGCAGATCAGAATGAGTTTATAGAGGTTGCAGGTACCGCTGGTTTTGATTTGAGCACCTGCCGTTTGGTTTTATACAATGGAAATGGTGGAGGTGTTTATGACGATATGCCACTTAGTGGGTTTATTGATGATGAAGGTTCAGGCTTTGGTGCTGTGAGCTTCCCTTATCCCGTCAACGGCTTACAAAATGGAATGCCTGATGGTATTGCACTTGTTTGTAATGGTAGCGTTATACAATTTATCAGCTACGAAGGCACTTTAACAGCGATAAATGGCCCTGCAATTGGTATGACCTCTATAGATATAGGTGTATCAGAGCCTAGTAATAACCCTGCTGGTAACTCTTTACAACTTTCAGGTCTGATGGGCTGTGCTGCTAGTGATTTTACCTGGCAACCTCCTGCTGCGAGTACGCAGGGAATGCTCAATACGGGTCAAACATTTGACCAGGCACAGTGCGTTGTTAATGACGTAGCAGATGTAACAGTTAGTGAAATACGTATTGACGGGACTTGTGAAGGAGAATATTCTCTTGTTCGCACATGGACGGCTACAGACTTATGTGGAAATACCGCTACTCACACCCAAACACTAACAGTTGTAGACCTTATCGGACCGGTATTCGATATCCCGCCTGCTCCTTTTGATGTAACAGTACAATGTGATGCTGTTCCTGCGCCTATAGATTTAACAGGCATAGATGGATGCATCTCTCAAAATATTTGGATCAACGAGATTCATTATGATCGTCCAGGTACTGATAATAATGAATTTATCGAAGTTGCAGGCCCTGCAGGCTTCGATCTAAGCAATTGTGAACTTGTTCTTTATAATGGAAATGGAGGTGTTGTTTATGCTGCAATGGATCTAGCAGGAACCATCGATGATGAAGGTGATGGTTATGGTGCGTTTAGCTTCCCTTACCCGACAAATGGTATACAAAATGGACCAGACGCAATTGCATTAGTATGTAATGGTATCGTTTTACAATTTTTAAGTTATGAAGGCACTGTAACAGCTACAGCAGGTATTGCAAACGGGATGACTTCTGTAGATATAGGTGTACAAGAAGACAATAATCCTCCTGGAGGACTTTCTTTGCAAGTAACGGAAGGCAACCCTAACTTTGTATGGGGTGGGCCGATTGCTGCTACTCCTGGTGATTTGAATGCTGGACAAATAATTGGAGATGTCGTAATTGCTACCAACCCTGTTGATGTAATTACGCCTGGTCTTAATCCAGATAATTATTGGATAGATCGCACCTGGACGCTCACGGATGATTGTGGAAATGCGACTACATATACACAAAGAATCACTGTTCGTGATGATGTAGCTCCTACTCCTGTATGTAATACGATCACTATTGTTTTAGATGCAAGTGGTAGCCATACAATTACTCCAGCAGAATTAGCTGCTATCGGAGCTGGTAGTGCAGATTCATGCGATCCAAATCCAGTATTGAGCCTAGGACAGACTGTATTTGAATGTTCAGATGTTGATCCTGATTTAGGCCCTCCAGATAGCGCGGAGGTAGAATTAACGGTTACGGATAGAAGTGGTAATGCAGCTTCCTGTATTGCGAGAATTGAAATAGATGATAATGCAGTACCCTTTAATTTTGGTTGTATCAGTAATTTAAATGTAACCTTAGATGAAGATGTTTGTTCAAGCTTGATAACACCAGGTATGATTATTACAGGTTACACAGATTGTGTTGATAGCTATGTGTTAACAATTGACAACCTGAATACGGAGTTTGTTGCAGGTTGCGGAGATCATATTTTTTCTGTTGATGTAATAGAAGATGGTGCAGTTGTTCACACCTGCTGGGGTAATATTTATGCCGAAGACAAAACGCCACCAGTTGTCACCTGCCCTGCCAATACAAACGAAGGAACGGCCACATTCAACACCCAGTTTGTTTCTGGCACCTTAGACGGTACTGGCCCAACATTTAATCTAGGGGATTATAGCTGCTATTCTGATGTATTTACGAATATATTTCCAGGTACTGCTCATGAGTATGATTTGATCACATTCACACCAGATCACGATGATGTTTACACGTTCATTACCGCTACTAACTTTGCCGTATTAAGAGGTATCGTAGGCATCTATCAGGGTGTTAAAACGGAGGCAGACATGGCTGCTAATCCATGCCAAAACATCATCGGTAATGATGATAATACTTATGTTGGAGATCCTACTATACTTCAAAATACAGATATCGGTGGCCTGGCATTTTTTGACCCAGTATACCGTACTGCTTTACCTTTAAGAGGCGGGCAAACATATACCCTGTTGATTACGAGCTTTTTAGCTGGTGATACAGGAGATTGGAGTGTTTTAGCTCTAAGCGATAATGGCAGTGCTGTTTCTACAGAAAACTTCAGTGCTCCATCTTCAACGATTATTAGCAGCCCATTAATTTGTAGTGATATTGATTCTGTGCAGATTATCGGTCAGGCACAATATGTTGTTGACAGAAATGGCAATACTGTCTTTGGCACAATGTCTTCGGACTTGCGCAAGAGACTAACACGTACTGGATTTCCTACCATTACAGATAACTGTGGTGATGTTTTAATAACAATAAGCGATGTTGTCAGTAGTGCAGGTGATTGCGGAGATGTAACACTTACACGTACATTCAGTGCAGCAGACCGTTATAATTCTGATTGTACGGGTGACGCACTGGTTGCTTTCTGTACGCAAACCATCACTTTCCGTAAGTTGAATGTTGGGGATGTAATTCTGCCTCCATTTACGGCACCAATAGAATGCGATGAGAACTTTGACCTGGATGCCAATGGCAATCCTGTTGCTGCTGTAACAGGCTATCCCTGGGTAGGAACAGCATTTGGTTTCCATGACTTGTCTGACGATTACTGTAACATCGGAGCATCTTACTCAGATGAGCCACGTATTGATGTATGTCCTGGTACATACAAGTTCCGTCGTGAATGGAATATTATCGACTGGTGTGATACAGGCAACTCATTTACCTGGGATGTTATCGTGAAAGTTGGTAACTATACAGGCCCTGTTGTTACTTGGGATATTGAAAACAACAACGGAAGTGATAATACACGTTTCGAGATTTCAACTTCACCATTTAGCTGTACAGCGAACTGGAGACTTCCTTATGTGAATGCTGATGCAAATTGTGATCCTAATGATGATT
>Ga0256839_1006264_pt1 | contig 10534 bp, 10 predicted proteins | sample 354166metaG_FD_185968 | JGI IMG/M metagenome (GOLD analysis project Ga0256839, IMG submission 185968) | Hydrothermal vent microbial communities from Mid Atlantic Ridge, Atlantic Ocean - 354-166 | ecosystem: Environmental > Aquatic > Marine > Hydrothermal vents | place: Atlantic Ocean: Mid... | reverse complement strand
GGCCGATCAGCAGCCCGTGCCCGCCGCACAGAAGCGCCGATAGCACCAAGTCGACAACCTGACCCTGGCCGATGAAGCGGCGGGTGATGCTCTCGCGGGCCTGCGCCAGCCTGTCGGCGAGCGTCTCGATCTCGGCCACGAGCTCGGGGGTGTCGGCCATGACAATTCTCCATGATGCGATATACGACCGCTTTTAAGGGAACTATGATGCCCCTTACAAATGGCAAAACCGATGCAGGGACAAAACATCGTGAAACCCAGCGCAGAAAGCCTGGCCGCGGCCGCAAAGGCCGCCTCATCGCGCGGCCTGCCGCCGGTGCACCTGTGGAACCCGCCCTTTTGCGGCGACCTCGACATGCGCATAGCCCGCGATGGGACCTGGTACTACCTTGGCACGCCGATCGGCCGAAAGGAACTGGTGCGGCTTTTTTCCACCATCCTGCGCCGCGACGGCGACAGATACTTCCTTGTCACCCCGGTGGAGAAGGTGGGGATCACCGTTGATGACGCGCCCTTCGTGGCCGTGGATTTCGAGGTGAAGAACCCCGGGCCGGAACAGGAGATCACCTTCACCACCAATGTGGGAGATGAAGTCACCGCCGGACCCGGGCACCCGATCAGGGTCAGGCACGACAGCCTCACCGGAGAGCCCTCTCCTTATGTGCTGGTGCGCGCCAATCTCGAGGCTCTGATCGACCGCAAGAGTTTCTACCGGATGGTGGATATTGCCACCCATGAGCCCCACAAGGGCGAAAGCTGGTTCGGTGTCCGCTCTGGCGGGGTGTTCTTTCCGATCATCCCGAGTGCGGAACTGGACACGGAATGATCGGAAAACTTCATGCCTCCGGCGGGAGTATTTTTTGCAAGATGAAGGAAGCGGCCTTTCGCCGGGGCATCCCCGCCGGCGGTATTGTCCTTTGCCCTCAGGTGAATTTCGGAGGACGGCCCTGCATGTTGGCCATGACCGCCTCCATCTGATTGGACTGGCCCATGAGCGCGGCCTGCAGTTCGGCCTCCAGGGCGAGCGAGGCATGTGCATCGGCGCACCAGGCATCCTCCACCAGCCGTTTTGCCGCGCGCAGGGCGTCGGGCGAGCGTTCTGTCAGATCCTGCGCGAGGACCTGCGCCGCGGCCAGAGGATCATCGACGATGCGGGTGACCAGTCCCATCTCCTGCGCCTCGTGGGCCTGCAGCACCCGGGCCGTCATGATCAGTTCCTTCGCCTGATCGGCCCTGAGCAGCCGCGGCAGGGAGCGGGTAATCCCCATGTCCGGGATCAGGCCCCACCTGGCCTCCATGATCGACAGGCGCGCATCCGGGGCGGCAATGCGGAAATCGGCGGCCAGCGCCAGCTGCATGCCGGCCCCGAAGGCCACACCCTCGATGGCGGCGATCACAGGCACGCCCAGCTGCTGCCAGCCGGTGACCGGCTGCTGGAAGCGGTTCGCGGCGTGGCCTTCGGGCGGGGCCAGCATCTGGGCCTTGATTTCGGGAAGACGGGCGGCGAACTGGCCGAAGACGGCATAATCCAGCCCGGCCGAGAAACAGCCGCCCGCGCCGGTGAGAATCACCGCGCGCAGGGCGCTTTCGCGGCTCAGGGCGTCGCAGGCGGCCGCGAGCGCATCGAACATCTCGATCGTCCAGGCGTTCTTCTTTTCGGGGCGGTTGAGGCGGACGGTGGCCACCGGGCCGGCGGCGTTCTCGACCTCGACGATATCGCTCATCTCCTTCGCCCTCCCGTGCCTTCTCAGTGGGCCTCGGCCCAGTTGCGCCCCACGCCGGCATCCACCGTCAGCGGCACGCTCAGCTTCACCGCCGGCTCCGGCGCGCCTTCCATCACCGTGCGGGCGCGCGAGATGGTTTCCCCCACCGCGTCTTCATCAACCTCGAAGACCAGTTCGTCATGGACCTGCAGCAGCATTTTCGCGGGCAGGCCCTCAAGGGCGGCGGGCATCCGGATCATGGCCCGGCGAATCACGTCGGCGGCGGTGCCCTGGATGGGGGCGTTGATGGCGGCGCGGCGGGCAAAACCGGCGCGCGGCCCCTTGGCGGCGATGTCGGGGGTGTGGATCTTGCGCCCGAACAGGGTTGTCACGTGGCCGTGTTCCCTGGCGAATTCCACCGTCCTGTCCATGTATCCCCGGATGCCGGGGAAACGCTCGAAGTAGCGGTCGATGAACTCCTGCGCCTCGGCGCGCGGGATGCGCAGGTTGCGTGCCAGACCGAAGGCGGAAATGCCATAGATCACGCCGAAGTTGATCGCCTTGGCGCGGCGGCGGATTTCCGGGGTCATCTCCTCCATCGGCACGCCGAAGACCTCCGAGGCGGTCATGGCGTGGATGTCGAGCCCGTGGTGGAAAGCCTCCTTGAGGGCGTCGATATCGGCCATGTGAGCGAAGATGCGCAGCTCGATCTGGGAGTAGTCGAGCGAGACCAGTCGCTTGCCCTCTTCGGCCACGAAGGCCTCGCGGATGCGCCGGCCCTCCTCGGTGCGCACGGGAATGTTCTGCAGGTTCGGATCGGTCGAGGCCAGCCGCCCGGTGTTGGTGCCCGCAATCACATATGAGGTGTGCACGCGACCGGTTTCGGGGTTGATGTGGTCCTGCAGCGCATCGGTGTAGGTGGATTTCAGCTTGGAAAGCTGGCGCCAGTCGAGCACGCGCGCGGCCAGCTCGTTGCCATCGGCAGCCAGATCCTCAAGCACGTCGGCACCGGTGGCCCAGGCCCCCGTCTTGCCGCGCTTGCCGCCCTCCAGCCCCATCTTGTCGAACAGGATCTCGCCCAGCTGCCTGGGGCTGCCGACATTGAAGCGCTCGCCCGCCAGCTCGTGGATTTCCGCCTCCAGTTCCGCCATCTTCCGGGCAAAGGCATTTGACATGCGCGAAAGAGTGTCGCGATCCACCCGGATGCCGTGCATCTCCATCTCGGCCAGCACCGGCACCAGCGGGCGTTCCAGGGTTTCGTATACGGTTGTCACCTTCTCGCGGTGCAGCTGCGGCTTGAACAGCTCCCACAGGCGCAGGGTGATGTCGGCGTCTTCGGCGGCGTATTTCGCCGCCTCCTCCACCGGCACCCGGTCGAAGGTGATGGCCGACTTGCCCGAGCCCAGCAGCGTCTTGATGGGAATCGGGATGTGATCGAGGTAGCGCTCCGACAAAAGGTCCATGCCGTGCCCGTGCAGCCCTGCGTTCATGGCGTAGGACAGCAGCATGGTGTCGTCGACCGGGGCGATGTTCACCCCGTGGCGAGCGAAGATCTTGGCGTCATATTTCATGTTCTGCCCGATCTTCATCACCGCCTCGTCCTCGAGCAGCGGGCGCAGCATCTCCAGCGCGCGCTCCAGCGGCATCTGGCCCTCGGCCAGATCGTCGTTGCCGAACAGATCGTCGCGGGCCGAGGCGCGGTGGGCCAGCGGGATGTAGCAGGCCTGGCCCGGCTCCACGCACAGCGAGATGCCCACCAGTTCGGCGCGCATCTCGTCAAGAGAGGTGGTCTCGGTATCCACCGCCACCCAGCCACGCCGGCTGGCCCGCTCGATCCAGGCCGAAAGTGCGGCCTCATCGGTGACCCGCTCGTATTTTTCGGCATCGAAAGGCACCAGCAGAGCCGAATGGGGCTCCACCGGATCGGCCCCCTCGGGGGTGGTATCGGGGATGGCCGGCACCTCGACGCCCAGCTTTTCGGCCACCCGCTTGGTGATGGTGCGAAACTCCATCTCGGTGAGGAATTTCAGCAAGGTGTCGGGATCCGGGTCCTTCACCTCGAGATCGTCGAGGGAGAAATCCAGCTCCATGTTGCAGTCGAGCGTGACCAGCCGCCTGGAGAGGCGGATCTGCTCGGCGTATTCCTTCAGCACCTGGCGGCGCCTGGGCTGCGGGATCTCGTCTGCCCGCTCCAGCAGCGTTTCGAGATCGCCGAACTCACGGATCAGCAGGGCCGCCGTCTTGATGCCGATCCCCGGAGCGCCGGGCACGTTGTCGGTGCTGTCGCCGGCCAGCGCCTGCACGTCCACCACCTTCTCGGGCGGAACGCCGAACTTGGCCTCCACCGCGTCGCGGTCGATCCGCCGGCCCTTCATCGGGTCCAGCATCTCGACCCCGCCGCCCACCAGCTGCATCAGGTCCTTGTCGGAACTGATGATCGTTACCCGCCCGCCGGCACTGCGCGCCTGGCATGAAAGGGTAGCGATGATGTCGTCCGCCTCGTAGCCTTCCTTTTCTATGCCGGGAATGTTGAAGGCGCGGGTGGCCTCCCGCACCAGCGGCAGCTGGGGCAGCAGCTCTTCGGGGGTGGGAGGACGGTTGGCCTTGTAGGCCTCGAAGATCTCGTTGCGGAAAGTCTTGCCGGCATAGTCGAAGATCACCGCCGCATGGGTGGGCGCGTCATCGCCGCGGGCGTCCTCGACATACTTGAACAGCATGTTGCAAAAGCCCGCCACCGCCCCGACCGGCAGCCCGTCGGAGCGGCGCGTGAGCGGCGGAAGCGCGTGATAGGCGCGGAAGATGAAGGCCGAGCCGTCGATCAGATGCAGATGGCAGCCTTTGCCAAACGCCATGCAGCCCCTCCGGATATGTTGTGGCCGGGCGTGCCCGCGCCCGGCGCGTTACTGCGCCGGCTCTTCTTCCCTGGCGGCGCGTTCCCCGTGCACGTAGCGCTTGTCGCAATAGCCGCACTCGACCCAGCCCCGATCGCGGGGGATGCTCAGCCACACGCGCGGGTGGCCCAGCGCGCCCTCGCCGCCGTCGCAGGCCACGCGCCAGCTGTTCACCACTTCAATTTCAGGAGCCTCGATGGTCATTTCCAGCCTCGATCGGTTGTCGCGGACGCGCCCGCGGTTTAAGCCGGTGCATGATAACGGATGGCTTGGCACGGACAAGGGCGGGAATGGCCGAAAACGCAATCGAGATACGGAACCTGTGCAAGACCTACGCAGGCACGGCCAGCCAGCCGCCGAAACAGGCGCTCAAGGGCGTCAACCTGGCGATCCGCAAGGGCGCGATCTTCGGGCTGCTGGGCCCGAACGGGGCGGGCAAGTCGACCCTGATCAACATCCTTGCCGGGCTGGTGATCAAGACCTCGGGCCGGGTCTGCATCTGGGGCTTCGACCAGGACGTGAACCCGCGCCAGTCGCGCGCCGCCATCGGCGTGATGCCGCAGGAGCTGAACATGGATCCGTTCTTCTCGCCGCGCGCCTCGCTGGAGGTGCAGGCCGGGCTCTACGGCGTGCCGAAACGCGAACGCCGCACCGACGAGATCCTGGAGATGGTCGGCCTCACCGAGCAGGCCAACGCCTATGCCCGACACCTCTCGGGGGGCATGCGCCGGCGGCTGCTGCTGGCCAAGGCGCTGGTGCATGACCCGCATGTGCTGGTGCTCGACGAGCCCACCGCCGGCGTCGACATCGAGCTGCGACAGATGCTGTGGGACAACGTGCGCCGGATGAACCGCGAGCACGGCACCACGATCATCCTGACCACCCATTACCTGGAAGAGGCCGAGGAGATGTGCGACGAGATCGCCATCATCAACCACGGCGAGGTGGTGGTGCAGGACGAAACCCGCGCGCTGGTGGGCCGGATGGACGCCAAGACCCTGGTCATCCAGCCCGAGGCCCCCGCCGCCTCCGCGCCCGACCTGCCGCCCGGCGTAAGCATGGAGCGCCGCGAGGACGGTGCGCTGGCCTTCCACTACCGCCGCACCGAAACCCCGGCCGAGGATATCCTTTCGGCGCTTTCGGCGGCCGGCATCCGCATCCGCGACGTGGCCACGGAAGAGCCCGATCTCGAAGACGTCTTTCTCGCACTCACCACGGGGCGCTGAAGGGGCGCGCTCAGCCCGAACGCGGCAGCATCCGCCCCAGAACCCGGCCGCCGAGAATATGCACGTGCAGGTGCGGCACCTCCTGCACCCCCGCCTCGCCGGTATTGGCGATCATCCGATAGCCCAGTCCGCCATCCTGGGGGCAGACCCCGATCAGCGTGCAGACCCGGCCGATGGCGCGGGTGAAATCGATGATTTCCTCGTCCGAAGCCTCGGTGGCGAAGTGATCGTAGTTCACGTACGGGCCCTTGGGAATCACCAGCACATGTTCGGGCGCCTGCGGGTTGATGTCGCGAAAGGCCAGGGTATGCCCGGTTTCCAGAACCTTGTTGCAGGGGAACTCGCCCCGCAGGATCTTCGCAAAGACGTTCTGATCATCGTAGGTATAGGCCATGGTCTTCCTCAGTCGGCGAACAGGTATTGGGTGGCGGCGATGTCGCGCGCCTGTGCCTCGGTGATGTCCAGAAATCTTGCCAGCGGCAAGGCATTTTCTTCCGGTGTGGCGGATTCCCGCATTTCATGAAAGTTGGGGAAGTTGGCATCCCTGATCCGGTCGGCCTCGTGGAACACGTCGGCGCGGATGGTGGGCAGCAGCCGGGCGATGGTTTCGGGTGGCGTGCGCTCTCCGGCCAGGCCGACTCGGCGGGCGTGGCCCAGCAGGTATTCATCCGTGAACTCGCATTCCACATGCAGCAGGCATGTTCTGGAGCGATCGGTGTAGAAATCGTGCAGCAGGTCCATGTTGTTGGGATCGAGGCAGAAGATCAGCCGGTCGGTCTCGTGATATTCGAACAGCATCCGCACCAGCGCACGGCGGTGGCGGGTGCGTTTGGCCAGCGTCTTCTGGATGCCGCCGAGATCGGGCATGGGGGTGTATTCCTCGTCGAACAGATACTCCAGCGCGGGCAGGCCCGTGGCCTGGCGAATACGTTCCAGCAGGCGCTTGCCCACGTGCCACTTCTTGCAGGCAATGATCAGCAGCTCGCGCTCGCGCCCGATCGTCGATTCCTTTTCCCAGAAGCGGGGCGCGAAGCGGCGCCCCTCCCGCCCCCGGCTGGTGAGAAACCTGTAGAGGCTGCGCCCCTCGTCGGAGATCCGGAACTGCACGCCGCGGGCGGCGTAAAGCTCTCCCAGCCGCGCCTTGAGCTCTTCCGCCTCGGGAGAGATCTTGCGGGCGAACAGGAAATCCTGGCTCAGCAGAAGATCGTAGTGATCGTTGTAGAAGGTGACCGGCATCCCGTAATCGGAAAACATCAGGAAGGTCAGGGTGCGGGTCCGGATCTCGTCTGCCGGCACCAGGTGGCGCACGATGGTCTGAAAGAAGGTTTCATCGGGGATCCAGGTGGTGCGGAAAAAGCGGATCACATCGGGCCGCTGGCGGCAGAAATCGAGCACCCACTCGATGGTGCGCCGGCGCAGGCACCACCACTGGCTGCCGATCATGATTTGCAGGTCCGCCGGGATCCGCCGCTTCAGCCCCAGCCGTTTCTGAAGTTCGTAGGCGGCATAGAACAGCCGCTTGTGGCGGCGTTCGTTGAAATAGTGGCGGTAGATCAGCCGCTCTTCCTTGAAACCGGTCTTGATCCAGTCGCTCTCGAAATAGTCGAAGCTCTCGATGTAATCGACATCTTCGCGATCGAGGAACTCATGGGCATATTCCGCCGACTTGATCGCCATGCAGTCGCCCGAAAGCATGTAGAAATGGGTGGCCCGCGGAAAGGCCGCCTCGGCCGCCTTCACTGCCTCCAGCGTGGCCTGCACCAGGCTCCATTCTCCCCAGCCGCATCTGATACGCCGGCGCGCGAAGGTGATATCGGGGTTGTCCTCCAGCGCCTTGCGGATGCGCAGGTAGTCCCCATCGTCGGCACGGCCATCGAAATGGATCGCCATGCAGTCTCCGGCCGCCGTGAGACGCCTGGCCTGGGCAATGACCGCTTCGGGATCCTTGTGGCAAAGAAGGATGAATGCGATTTTTGCCATTCAGGAACCAGAACCTTGTTGCGCGGCCGATTGTTCACATAGATAACGTGAAGAATCGTTGAGAAAACAGGATTTCTTTCCTTTTTCAACGCAAACCGCCAGCCTGCCCCCCCGGCACCGGCATGAAGGAGGCCGAGAACACATGGGTTTTCCCGGAACCTGGATGACCGAAAGCGAAAGCGTCGTCTATCGGGTGGTTCCCAAATGCGCCTGTTCGACGATCGGGCAGATCATGTACTATTCGGATCACGGCGAATTCTTCGACGGCGACATCCACGACGCCACCGCCGGAATCCACAAATGGGCCATCGAGGCCAGCCAGCCGGTGATCGAGGCCAATGTCCGGGCGCACAGATCCTATGCCTTCACCTGCGTGCGCAACCCCTATACCCGCATCCTCAGTTCCTTCTTCGACAAGATCTGCGGCATACAGCGCAATGGCAGGCGTTATCGTGGCAATCTGGTGCCGCTTCTGATCCAGAAATACGGCATCGAGGTGGAGGGAGACTTCGACCAGATCAGAAGCTTCCGCCGCTTCCTGCTGTTTGCCCGCGACACCATCCGCTGGCGCAAGCCGATGGATCCGGACATTCACTGGTCCGCCATGTCGGGGCATGTCTCGACCTTCATCGTCAACGGCGGCACCTACGACAGCATCTTCTTCACCGAGAAGTTCAACGAGGGCATGCAGTCCGTGCTTGATGCGATCGAGACGAAACACCCCGTCGATCTGGCGAAAATTCCCCGTTTCAACGAAAGCGAGGGCCACGGCCCCAAGCGCGCCCATCCTGTCGAGGATTACTTCGACGATCTCTCGATGCACCTGATGTGGGAAATGTACAGCCGCGACTTCAAGCTTTTCAGGTACGACTTCGAAAACCCCGCCAACAAGATGCCGGTGTCCGAGATCGACCTAGACGAGGTGCACGCCAAGCTGGGCGACTGACGCACCGCTTGCCCCGGCACCGGCACGCGGCTATCCACGCAAGACGGCAGACAGCGCAGGAGGGCGGGATGAAAGCACGGGTCAGATGGGTCGAGGATCGCACCTTCATGGGCACCTCCGGTTCCGGCCATTCCCTTGTCTTCGGCACGAAGGGGCGGGGCGAGACCACCCCCGGCCCCAGCGCGATGGAGCTGCTGCTGATCGGCACCGGGGGCTGCTCGGCCTGGGATGTGGTATCGATCCTCGAGAAGGGCAGGCAGGAGGTGGAGGACGTGGTGGTGGAGCTTGACGCCGAACGCGCCGGGACCGACCCGAAGGTCTTTACCCGCATCCACCTGCATTTCATCGTCAGCGGCCGCGGGCTGTCCGAAAGCCGCGTGGCCCGGGCCATCGAGCTTTCGGTGGACAAGTACTGCTCGGCCGCGGCGATGCTGGCGAAAACGGCCCGCATCACCCACGACTTCGAACTGCGCGACACCGCCGTCTGAGCGGGGCTGCCGGCCCGGCCCGCCGGCCCGTCAGATCAGCCCGTGTTCGCGAAACAGCGCCCGCAGGTCCGCCTCGGGGCGGGCGCCGATGTGGCTGATCACCTCGGAAGCCGCCACATTGGCCATCCGCCCGCAGACCTCCATGTCGAAGCCTTGCGTCAGCCCCCACAGGAATGCCCCGGCGAACAGATCGCCCGCGCCTGTGGCATCCGTCACCCTGGTCGGAATGGCCGGCACGTGCACCTCCCGGCCCGCGGTCATGACGTAGGCGCCATTTTCAGAATCGGTGCAGGCGACGATCTCCACCTCGCTCGCCGCAGCGCGCCGGGCGGCCTCGAAATCGTCGGTCTCGTACATGGCCATGATCTCGGCACGATTGGCAAACAGCAGATCCACGTCATTGCGTATCATGTCGGCGAAGGCATAACGGTGGCGCTCGATGCAGAACGGATCCGAAAGCGTCAGGGCCACGCGCCCGCCGGCCGCCCTGGTGGCGGCGATTGCCCGGGCGAAGGCCTCGTGGCTGTCGGGCCCGTCGAAGCGGTAGCCTTCCAGGAAGATCCACTCCGTATCGGCCATCATCGCCTCGTCGATGTCGTCGGGCGACAGATGTTCCGACGAGCCCAGATAGGTGTTGAGCGAGCGCTCCCCGTCCGGGGTCACCAGCACCAGGCAGCGCCCCGTCTCGGCACCGTTGCCGTTGGGTGCCGGGCGGGTCTCGTAGACGGCGCCCTGGGCGCGCAGATCATGGGCGAATATCGCCCCCAGCTGATCGTCGCTCACCTTGCCCACATAGGCCACGCGCCCGCCCAGGTGCGCCGCCCCCGCGATGGTGTTGGCGGCAGAGCCGCCCGAGATTTCCCGGCTGGGCCCCACGCGGCCATACAGCTCTACCGCGCGGTCCATGTCGATGAGCTGCATGATCCCCTTGCCAACGCCGTTTTCGGCCAGGAAATCGTCATCGCAATGGGACAGCACGTCGACCAGCGCATTGCCGATGCCGACGACCTGAAAGCGTTTGCTCATGTGGTCTTCTCCTCGTAGGGGCAGAGATCGCGGATGATGCAGGCGGGGCATTTGGGCTTGCGCGCCGTGCAGATGTAGCGGCCGTGCAGGATCAGCCAGTGATGGGCGTGCTGCTGGAATTCCACCGGCACGTTGTCCTCTATGGCCCGCTCGACGGCCAGAACATCCTTGCCCACGGCAATTCCGGTGCGGTTGCCGACCCGGAAGATGTGAGTATCCACCGCCTGGGCCGGATAATGGAACCAGATGTTGAGAACCACGTTAGCGGTCTTGC
>Ga0256839_1006263_pt1 | contig 10535 bp, 10 predicted proteins | sample 354166metaG_FD_185968 | JGI IMG/M metagenome (GOLD analysis project Ga0256839, IMG submission 185968) | Hydrothermal vent microbial communities from Mid Atlantic Ridge, Atlantic Ocean - 354-166 | ecosystem: Environmental > Aquatic > Marine > Hydrothermal vents | place: Atlantic Ocean: Mid... | reverse complement strand
TTTTTTTTTTTTAGCGGGCACGGGGCCCTGGGCCGCCGGCGGCTGGGCCGGCAGGTGGAACCCGGCCTGGCCCGCCGGCACGGCCGCCGCCCCGGAGGGCGCGGCCGCCGGCAGGGATACCGGCGCCTCCGGTGTGCCCTGCGCCAGCGCCGCGAGCCGGTGGGGCCGGAGCAGGGACTCCGCGCCCGCGGCACCCTCCTCCGCCCCCTCGCGGCCCTGGCCGGGCATGCCGCCCGCGGCGCCGCCGGTGGCCCCCGCGAGGGCCGCCAGTGCCGGCGGCACCGGGACCGGGGAACCGGCGGGAGCGGCCGGGCCCGAACCCGGCGCCGCCGTGGCGGCCGGCTCCGCCGGGTCTGCGGGAGGCAGCGGCAGCACCAGGCCGGCCGGCGGCAGCGGCTTGCCGCCGTCCCCGGCGCCGGGGGAGCCGTCGGCCGCGGCGGGTGTCCCGGCCGCGGGCCCCTGGCCCGGCGGTGCCCCGCCCTGCCCGGCCAGCACCGCCAGCAACGCCTCCAGGGCCCCGGCAAAGGGCGCCGCGGCGCCGTCGGCGGCGGGCACGGGCCCCGCCGCGGCCGGGCGGGAAGCCGGGGCCGGCGTCACCGCGGCCGTGGTCACGGGCAATGGCTGTGGTCCTGGAACCATGATGCTCCCTGGCGGGCCCGCACCGCGCGGGCCCCTCGTGGACGGGAAAGTGCAACGGCCGTGCCAGTTCAGAGGACGGAGGACAGAAGACGGACGACGGACAACATGTGGCCCTCGCTCGCCCCTCGCCCCTCGCCCCTCGCCCCTCGCCCCTCAAAGTATGTCCATTTTCACCTTTCATGCTATATTTTTGTTGTATTTCGACACTGACGGAGGCCCCCATGGCCCTTGCCCAGCACGCCAAGCCCGACCCGGGCCGGGTCCTGGCCCGCGCCCTGGTGCGCCTGCGCGAGGAGCTGGACCTCAGCCAGTCGGAGCTGGGCCGCATCGTGGGCCTGCACCGGCAGACGGTGGCGGCCCTGGCCCGGGGCCGGCCGCTGGACCCCGCCAGCAAGGAGGGCGAGCTGGCGGCCCACCTCGTCCGCGTGTACCGCGCCCTGTTCGCCCTCACCGGCGGCGAGCGCGAGGCCATGCGCCACTGGCTGGACACGCCCAACCGCGAGCTGGGGGAACGGCCGCGCGACATGCTGGCGCGGGTGGACGGCCTGGTACAGGTGGAACGCTACCTGGACGCCATGCGCGGCATGGGATGAATTCCCCACCGGACCTGTGGGCCCTGTGCGGCGGCCCGGACGCCGTGGCGGCCATGACGGTGCGCCGGGCGGTGTGGGTGGTGGAGTCCCAGCGCCAGGTGGCGACCCTGGCCCTCACCGACAACGTGGCCGAGCAGCAGGTGCTGGAGGAGCTGCTGGAGGCCACCAAGCCGCCGCTGCCGCCGGAGGCGGAGGGCCGGCACTATCTCGTCGCCACCCCCTTCCGCTACCCGCCCCTGCGCCACGGCTCGCGCTTCGGCCGCCGGCACCAGCGGGGCCTGTTCTACTGCGCGCGCCAGTTGCGCACCGCGCTGGCCGAGACCGCCTATTACCGCTTCCGCTTCTGGCACGACATGGAGACCCCGCCGCCGGCCGGGCGCCTCATGAGCGAGCACACCTCGTTCGAGGTCACGGTGAACACGCCGCGCGGCGTCAGGCTGGAGGCCGGCTGCTTCGCCGCCCACCGCGACCTCATCGCCCACCCCGGGGACTACCGCGCCACCCAGGCCCTGGGCGACGCCCTGCGCGGGGCCGGGGTCGAGGCCGCCAGTTATCCCTCCGCGCGCCGGCGCGGCGGGGTCAACGTGGTGGCCTTCACCCCCGCGGCCATTGCCTCCGGCCCGCGCCGCTTCGCCGCCTGGACCTGCCGCACCGACGAACGGGCGGTGGAGTTCCTGCGCACCACCGACGTGCCCCGGGCGTACCGGTTCGAGCTGCGGCAGTTCCTGGTGGACGGGGTGCTGCCGCGGCCGCGGGACTGACGGCCGGTTGGCAGATATCAGATATCAGATATCAGATATCAGATATCAGATGGAAAATGGCAGGGGTAGGGTGCGTTCGCCGCGCGAACGCACCAGGAGAACGGTGCGACGGCTTCGCCGTCACACCCTGCGTGGTCTACCTTCCGTCTTCCGGTACGCGGCGGCCGGCGAAGTCGTCGGTCTCGCGCTGTTCCTTCCTGGCCTCGGCCTTCCGTTCCTCGCGGGCGATGCGGGCCATGACCTTTTCCAGCACCTGGCTGTCGCGGTGGCGGTCGTGCCACTGGTGGCGGCGGTCGTGGCACCGGGCCTCCAGTTCCTGCAGGCGCTGGCACTGGATGCGGATGGCGGCGTCGAGCTGGTCGAGAAAGGCCTGGTACTCGCGCAGGCGGGCGGCGCTGATGCCGTCGCGGCCGCGGCGGGTCATGTCGGCCACGTACTCCTCGCGGTAGCGGGTGAGCTGCCGCAATTGCTCGCGCCCCGCCGCCAGCTCCCGCTGCGCGAGCCCCAGGGCGCGGGCGGCGTCGTTCTCCCGGCCCGCGGCCAGGCGGTGGATGGGACGGAGCCGGCGCGAGCGGCGGGCCATGTCAGCCGGCCTCGGTCATGGCGCCGGCGGGCGCGGTCCCGTCCAGCAGCGCCTGCAGCCCGGCCAGGCTGTCGGCCCACGACACCGGTTCCCGCTTGTCCTGCTGGAGGAAGGCCATCATGGACGGGCGCATGCGGATGGCCTCGTCGATGCGCTCGTCGGAGCCCTGCTGGTAGGCCCCCACGGCGATGAGGTCCCGGTTCTGCTCGTACACCGAGTGCAGGCGGCGGAAGCGGCGCACCAGTTCCTGGTGCCCGGGGGTGGTGATCTCGGTGAAGGCGCGGCTGATGGAGGCCTCCACGTCGATGGCGGGGAAGTGGCCCGCCTCGGCCAGCTCGCGCGAGAGCACCACGTGGCCGTCGAGGATGGCGCGGGCGGCGTCGGCGATGGGGTCCTGCTGGTCGTCGCCCTCGGTGAGCACGGTGTAGAAGGCGGTGATGGAGCCGCCCCCGCGGTCGCCGTTGCCGGCCCGCTCCACCAGTTGCGGCAGGCGCGCGAACACCGACGGGGGGTAGCCCTTGGTGGCCGGCGGCTCGCCGATGGCCAGCCCCACCTCGCGCTGGGCCTGGGCGAAGCGGGTGAGCGAGTCCATGAGCAGCAGCACGTTGCGGCCGCGGTCGCGGAACCACTCGGCGATGGCGGTGGCCAGGTAGGCGCCGTGCAGGCGCATCACCGGGGTCTGGTCCGCGGGCACCGCCACCACCACCGCGCGCTGCATGCCCTCGCGGCCCAGGATGTGATCGATGAACTCCTTGACCTCGCGCCCGCGCTCGCCGATGAGCCCCACCACGATGACGTCGGCGGTGGTGTAGCGGGTCATCATGCCCAGCAGCACGCTCTTGCCCACGCCGGAGCCGGCGAACAGGCCCATGCGCTGGCCGCGGCCCACGGTGAGCAGGGCGTTGATGGCGCGCACACCCACGTCCAGCGGCGCGCTGATGGGCGCCCGGGCCAGGGGGTTGATGGGACGGCCCGACAGGGGCACCCGCTCGCTGGCCTCCAGCGGTCCGGCCCCGTCAAGCGGGCGGCCGTCGCCGCCCAGGACCCGGCCCAGCAGCTCGTCGCCGGCGGGCGCGGCATAGACCCGGCCGGTGGGCACCACCCGCGCCTCGGGCGCGATGCCCTGCATGTGCGCCACGGGCATGAGGTAGAGCCGGTCGCCGGCGAAGCCCACCACTTCCGCCTCCACCGGCGGGCCGCTGGTGCTCTCCAGCTCGCAGCGGGCGCCGATGGCGGCCTGGCAGCCGGCGGCCTCGATGGTGAGCCCCACCATGCGGATGAGCCGGCCTTCCACCACCAGGGTCTGGGCCTCGCGCAGCCGGGCCTGGCGGCGGGCCAGGCGCTCGCGCCAGCGCGGGCTGCGATCAGGATCCATCGCCGTCACGATCGGCCTCGCGCTCGCCGCCCAGGAGGGTGGCGATGATGCGGTTCAGGCGCCGCTCCAGGGTGGCGTCGATGTAGGAGAACTCGGACTGGATGCGGCAGTCGCCGCGGGTGAGCACGGGGTCGTCCACGATGCGCCAGGGCCGGCGGCCGTCCTCGTCGTCCTCCACCGACAGGGCCTGGCGCACCAGGACCGCGTCCTCCGGGTGGAGGTAGATGCGCACGTCCTGGGCCCCGGCGGGCAGGGCGGCCATGGCCTCGCGCACCACCGCCACCACCTGCCCGGGATCGATGTGCAGTTCGCGGCGCACGATGTGGCGCGCCACCGCCACCGCCAGTTCCGTCACCTGGTCCACCACCTCGCGGTCCAGTTGTTCCAGGGGCGCGTGGAGACGCTGCAGCACCTCGGTCAGCAGGCGGGCGTGGCGGCGCATCTCCTCCTCGCCGGCGGCACGCCCTTCCTGCAGGCCCTGCTTCATGCCCTCGGCGTGGCCCTGGGCGAACCCCTCCTCCCAGGCCTGTTTCTGGATCGCCTCCACCGCGCCGGCGGTGAGCGGGCTCTCGGCGTCCACCACCGGCGCCTCCCAGCGCTCGTAGGCGGACACGTCCTTGTCCGGAACCGGCCTAGATGTACTCATCGCCGCCCTTGCCGCCCAGGCTGATCTCGCCGGACTCGGCCATGCGGCGCGCGATGGCCAGGATCTCCTTCTGCGCCGCCTCCACCTCGCTCACCTTGACCGGGCCCTTGGCCTCCAGGTCGTCACGCAGCATCTCGGAGGCGCGCTTGGACATGTTCTTGAAGATCTTCTCCTTCACTGCCTCGTCGGCGCCCTTGAGGGCGACGATGAGGGTCTCCGACGACACCTCGCGCAGCAGGGCCTGGATGCCGCGGTCGTCCACGTCCACCAGGTTGTCGAACACGAACATGAAGTCCTGGATCTCCTGCCCCATCTCGGCGTCGTTCTCGCGGATCTGGTCCATGATCTGCGCCTCCAGCGAGCTGTCCATGAAGTTGAGGATGTTGGCCGCGGTCTTGATGCCGCCGACGCTGGACGAGCGCACGTTGCTGGTGCCGCCGGTGAACTGCTTCTCCAGGATCTCGTCCAGCTCGTGGATGGCCGAGGGCTGGATGCCGTCGAGGGAGGCGATGCGCATGACGATGTCGGGGCGCATGCGCTCCGGCAGCGCGGCCAGGACCTCGGCGGCCTGGTCGGGGTCGAGGTAGGAGAGCACGATGGCGATGATCTGCGGGTGCTCCAGGCGGATGATCTCGGCCACCGCCCGCGGCTCCATCCACTTGAGGGCCTCCAGCCCCTTGGAGTGGCGGCCCATGAGGATGCGGTCGATGAGGCTGCTGGCCTTGTCCTGGCCCAGGGCGTTGACCAGCACCTTGCGCAGGTACTCCTCGTTGCCCACCCCCAGCGAGGTCTCCTCGTCGAGGGCGTCGCAGAAGGTCTCCAGCACCTCGCCCACCGTGTCCTTGGGCACGTGGCTGAGGGTGGCCATGGCCTCGCCCACCTTCTGCACCTCCTTGGGCGACATGTGCTTCATGATCTCGGCCGCCGCCTCCTCGCCCAGGGTGAGCAGGAGCACGGCGGCGCGCTCGGGTCCGGCCAGCTTGGATTGACTCTCTCCTGCCATGCTCTTTCTCTTGCCCTCGCCCCTCGCCCCTGGCCCCTTTTATTCGTTGCCCACCCAGTTCTTGATCACCTGGGCCACCAGCTTGGGATCCTGCTGCACGGCGTTCTTGGCCATCTCCAGGTTGGCCTGGTAGCCCTGGCGCTGGCGCGGCAGCCGCGGCGCCTCGCCGCCGGTGAGGGTCACCTGGTCGTCGGCCAGGGCCTCGCCCTCGTCCCCCGCCGCCGGCACCACGGCGCGCTGCTGCTCGCCCTGCCTGGCCAGGTTGCGCATCACCGGCCGCAGCACGCCGAAGATCACCAGCAGCACCGCCAGCCCGGCGGCCACCTGCTTGGCCAGGGTGAGCACCCAGGGCTGCTTCCACAGCGGCGGCTCCGGCAGGGGCTCCACCTCGGGCGGCGGCGCGAAGGGCACGTTGATGACGTTGACGGTGTCGCCGCGCAGGGCGTTGAAGCCCACCGCGTCCTTGACCAGGGCGGTGAGGCGCTTGATCTCCTCGTCGGTCAGCGGCACCCGCTGGGCCGCGCCGCCCTGGCCCTGCTTGCCCTTGCCCTTGCCCCTGGCGGCGGCGGGCGCCGGCTTGTGGTTGACCACCACCGCCACCGACAGCCGGCGCACGGCGCCCGGGATGCGGCGGGTGTGACTGATGGTGCGGTCCAGCTCGTAGTTGCGCGTGGAGCGCGAGCGCTTGCGCAGGGGCGGGGCGCCGGTGCCCGGCTCCGCGGCGGCCGCGGCGGCCTGCTCCGGGGCCCGGCCGGCGGCCGGCGGGGTGTTGGACAGCGCCCCGGGCACGCCCTGGGCCGGCTCCTCGCCGGCCGTGGTCTCCTCGAACCGCTGCTCGCTGCGCACCGCCGGCTGGTCCGGGTTGTAGATCTCCTGGGTCTGCTCGGTGATGGTGAAGTCCACGTCCACCGCCACCTGCGCGCGCAGGTTGTCCAGCCCCACCACCGGGCCGAGGATGTTCTCGATGCGGCGCACGTATTCCTTCTCCAGCTTGCGCGTGTACTCGAACTGGGAGGCGGTCAGCCCCAGCGCCGCGTCCGGCTCGTGGCGGGTGAGCAGGCGGCCCTGCTGGTCCACCACCGTGATCCTTTCATGCTTGAGGTTGGGCACGCTGCCCGCCACCAGGTTGACGATGGCCTGGACCTGGCCCGCCTCCAGGCTGCGGCCGGGCAGCAGCTCCACGAACACCGAGGCCGAGGCCTCGCGCCGGTCGCGGATGAAGGTGGACTGGCGCGGCAGCGCCAGGTGCACCCGGGCCGAGCGCACCACCGCCAGCGAGGTCACGGTGCGGGCCAGCTCGCCCTCCAGGGCCCGCTGGTAGCGCGCGGTCTGCATGAACTGCGAGGTGCCGAAGCCCTGGTCCTTGTCCAGCAGCTCGAAGCCCAGCTCGCCGCCGGCGGTGAAGCCGCTGGCCGCCAGCTTCATGCGCGCCTGGTGGAGCTTGTCGCCCTCCACCATGAGGGCCCCGGTCTCCGGGTCGATGCGGTACTTGATGTTGGCCTGCTGCAGCGCCTGGGTCACGGTGGCCGCGTCGCGGTCCGAGAGGTGGGAGTAGAGCATGCGGTAGGCCGGGTCCTTGGACCACAGCACCACGTAGAAGCCCAGGGCGACGCTGGCCGCCAGCCCCAGCAGCAGTCCCACCTGGCGCACCACCGGCAGCGCCGCCATGCCGGCCAGCGGCAGTTGCAGTTTACGGGGATCGACGAGATCCGTGGCCATGGTGTGTCACCTGCCCTGTGTGGAGAACGCGCGCGCCCGCGTTCAGATCTGCATGTTCATGATTTCCTGGTACGCGGAAACCAGCTTGTTGCGCACCTGCAGCAGGGCCTGGAACGACACGCTGGACTTTTCCACCGCCACCATCACCTGGGAGAGCTGCACGTTGGGATCGCCCTTCTGGAAGGCCTCCTTGAGCCGGCTCGCCTCCTGCTGGGTCTCGTTGACCTTGTCGATGGAGGTCTTGAGCAGCTCGGCGAAACCGCCGCCCGCGCCCTCGGCCGGGCCGGCCTGGGGCGGCAGCCCCTTGGCCTGTGCCGCCAGCATGCGCATCTGCGCCAGCACCTGCTCGGGGGTGATGGTGTTGCTCATGGCCGTCTTTCCTCCGTCGGTTGAGACTGCTGGTCGTCCGCCGGCGCCGGGGCGCCCCGGAGACCCGCCCTGTAATAACCCGCTCTCCAGCCGGCCGCGGCTCAGGCCGACTGGGCGTCGAACTCGCCCGGGATGCTCAGGCCCGCCTCGCGCATGCGGGCCAGCTTGTAGCGCAGGGTGCGCTGGGAGATGCCCAGCTTCTCCGCGGTGAGCTTGCGGCTGCCGCGCACGCTGCGCAGGGTCTCGATGATGATGTCCCACTCGCGCCGGCGCAGGTCGGCGTTGAGGCCGTCGGCCGCCTCGCCCGCCGCCGCATCCGCGGCCGCCGGCGGCGTCGGCGGCGACGCCGTGGCCTGCTCGAAGCGCAGGTCGGCGGCGCGCACCTCGCCGCCCTCGCACAGCACCAGGGCCCGCTGCACCACGTTCTCCAGCTCGCGCACGTTGCCCGGCCAGTCGTGCCCCGCCAGCGCCGCCGCCGCGTCGTCGGCCAGCGCCGGCACCGGCATGCCGGCGGCGCGGGCGTGGCGCGCCAGCAGGGCCCGGGCCAGGGGCAGGATGTCCTCGCGCCGCTCGCGCAGGGGCGGCACGTGGAGGGGAAACACGTTGAGGCGGTAGTAGAGGTCCTCGCGGAAGCGGCCCTCGGCCACCGCCCGGCGCAGGTCGCGGTTGGAGGTGGCCAGCACCCGCACGTCCAGTTGGATGGTGCGCTGGCCGCCCAGGCGCTCCACCTCGCGTTCCTGCAACACCCGCAGCAGCTTGGCCTGCAGGCCCAGGTCCATCTCCGAGATCTCGTCCAGCAGCAGGGTGCCGCCCTGGGCCTGCTCGAACTTGCCGGGACAGGCCTTGTAGGCGCCGGTGAAGGCGCCCTTCTCGTAGCCGAACAGGGTGGCTTCCAGCATGTTCTCCGGAATGGCCGCGCAGTTGATGGCCACGAAGGGGCCGCCGGCGCGGGGCGAGTGGCGGTGGACGTAGCGGGCCAGCACCTCCTTGCCGGTGCCGCTCTCGCCGGTGATCATCACCGTGACCCCGCGCGCGGCCACCTTGCGCGCCAGCGCCGCCAGCTCGCGGCCGGCGGCCGACTCCCCCACCAGCTCGTCGCCCGCGGTGCGCGGGGCGGCGTAGCGTTCCACCATGTTCACCAGGACCTCGGCCTCGAAGGGCTTGACCAGGTAGTCCACCGCGCCCTCGCGCATGGCCGCCACCGCCTTCTCCACCGTGGCGTAGGCGGTCATGAGCATCACCGGCAGCTCCGGCCGGCGCGCGCGCAGCTCGCGCAGCAGGGCGTGGCCGTCCATGCGCTTCATGTGCACGTCGGAGACCACCAGGTCCACCGGCTCGGCGGCGGCCAGCTCCAGGGCCCGCTCGCCGTCGCCGGCCACCAGCACGCGCCAGCCCGCCAGTTGCAGGGTGTCGCCCAGCGCCTCGGCCAGGGCGGCGTCGTCTTCCACCACCAGTACGGTACCCGTCGTCATGTCACGCTCCCTGGTTGGCCCGTGCCTGCCGCCGCCCGGCATCGCCGGCGCGCCGCCCGGTGCCCGGCGCCCCGCTGTGGGTGGCCGGCAGGCGCAGGATGACGGTGGTCCCCCCCTGCCCCTCGGCCGGGGCGTCCACCCACACCTCGCCGTTGTGGGCGCGGGCGATGGCCGCCACCACCGCCAGGCCCAGGCCGGTGCCCTCGGCACGGGTGGTGTAGAAGGGGTTGAACACCTTGTCGCGCTGGTCCTCGGCGATGCCGGGGCCGTTGTCGCGCATCACGATGTCCACCGCCGTGCCGCCGGCGGCGGCGCGCACCCCCACTTCCAGCACCCCGCCCTCGCCCATGGCCTGGACGGCGTTGTGGGCCAGGTTGCACAGGGCGGAGACCAGCATCTGCCGGTTGCCGTGCAGGCGCAGCGCGGGGTCGCACCCGGCCTCGACCACGAAGCGGGTGCCGGTGCGCTCGAACAGGTCTTCGAGGGTGTTGTGCAGGTCGCCCAGCAGGTCGCCGGGCGCGAAGTCCTCCTCGCCCAGCTTGCCGTCGCGGGCGTAGCTCAGCATGTCGTTGACCAGGCTCTCCAGGTGGCGGAGCTGGTCCAGCAGCTTGTCGGTGAAGCGCGCCCGCTCGGCCTCGTCCAGGCGCGCCCGCTTGAGGTTGGAACCGTACAGCAGCGCCGCCGACAGGGGCGTGCGCACCTGGTGCGCCAGCGAGGCCGCCATCTCGCCCATGGTGGCCAGGCGCTGGTGCCGGGTGAGGCGGTCCTGCAGGCGCCGCATCTCGGTGACGTCGGTCAACAGCAGGATCTGGCCCGGCTCGTCCGCCAGCGGGCAGGTGGAGATGGTCACCCGCCGCCCGTCGGCCAGCGACACCTCGTGGCCGTCGTCGCGGCGCGGGGCGAAGGCCCGGCGGATGACGTCGTTCCAGCGCGCCCCGGCCAGGGGCTCGCCCAGCAGGTCGCGGGCGGCGGGGTTGGCCTCCTGCACCCGGCCGTCGGCGTCCAGCACCACCACCCCGCCCGGCAGGGCCTCCAGCAGCGCGGCCAGGCGCCGGGCCACCTGCGCCCGGCGCTCCGATTCCTCGCTCTGCCGGCGCCGGGCCTCGGCCAGCTCGCGGGTGAGCCGGGCCACCTGGCCCTCCAGCTCGCGGTAGGACTCCGCCAGCCGCTCCGACATGGCGTTGAAGGCGAGGAAGGCCTCGGCCAGGGCCTGGGGGGTGGTTTCACTGTGGCGGTTCATCACGGCTTCGTGTTGGGACGCTGACGCGCTGGCGCGCTCACCGCCACACGGAGCAAGAACCGTGCCGGGATGTAACTGCCGTCAGATCAGGGAGTTGCCGCCGCGGGCCGGGCGCCGGGTCAAATTCCCGACGCC
>Ga0256839_1006262_pt1 | contig 10535 bp, 7 predicted proteins | sample 354166metaG_FD_185968 | JGI IMG/M metagenome (GOLD analysis project Ga0256839, IMG submission 185968) | Hydrothermal vent microbial communities from Mid Atlantic Ridge, Atlantic Ocean - 354-166 | ecosystem: Environmental > Aquatic > Marine > Hydrothermal vents | place: Atlantic Ocean: Mid... | reverse complement strand
CAATGGGGCCGCTGATGCCGGCGCTGCCTACATCTTCGTAAACACGGGACAGACATGGGTATCAGAGGCCTATATCAAGGCCAGCAATACCGATGTCGGGGACCGGTTTGGGGATGTGCTGGCCTTGTCTGCGGATGGGGGGACCCTGGCTGTTGGAGCCTGGAATGAGGATAGCCGGGCACAAGGTCTGAATGGTATCCAGAACAATAATTCCTCGACATTCAGCGGAGCGGTGTATGTTTATGTGCGCGACCAGGGTACTTGGACGCAATCGGCATATGTCAAGGCGTCGAATTCGGTTGGGGGACATGCATTTGGAAGGGCTGTTGACCTCTCGGGGGATGGTAACGTGTTGGTCGTTGGCGCAGAGGGCGAGTCGAATGGGGCAACGGGTGTAAACGGAAACCAGACCGGTTCTTTCTCTTCCAATTCAGGCGCCGCTTATCTCTATTGAATGGTTCTGTTTCCATGGTTTGCGCTATTAACCTTGATTAATAACATTTTTATGGGTGAATTGTGACGCCGTTTCAACCAGACACGGGATGAATTATTTTGTTCAATCAACAAAATCCAAATCCCAGCTGCCTGATAGATTCACGGATCCCATTACCTTCAGACTCATTCCCGAAGTGGGTAAGTGAGCTGACCTTGTTTCAGGGAAACCAGCCAGGGCTCCCGAATCCTGGCTGGTAATCATCGGCGAGTTCGTTATGGCTGGTTCATACCCAAGGCACGATCCCTTGATGGAAGGACTTTTCGTGGGTGTTTGTTAAACTGTCCCCATGGATAGGGTGGAACTGGCGATCTTCGAGCGCCGGGTGGCGGCCGTCTGTGAGGAGATGGGCGCAGTGCTGGCGCGGGCGGCTTTTTCTCCCAACATCAAGGACCGGCTCGATTATTCTTGTGCGGTGTTCGACGCCTCCGGTCGCCTGGTGAGTCAGGCGGCTCATATCCCGGTGCATCTGGGGAGCATGGCCCATGCCATGCGCGAGGTGGTGGCCGAGGAGAGCTGGCGGCCGGGTGATGTGATGGTCTTCAACGATCCCTACCTGGGGGGGACGCATCTTCCGGACGTGACGCTGGTCTCGCCGGTGTTCGTTGCCGGCTCCCGGGTGGGGTTCGTAGCCAGCCGAGCGCACCATGCCGACATCGGTGCCAAGGTGCCGGGGTCCATGCCGTTGGCGCGCCGCCTGGACGAGGAGGGGGTGATCATCCCGCCGGGGATGCTGGTGCGAGGCGGCGTGCTCGATGAGGCCATGTGGCAGGAGATCATGGCCGAACTGGGCGATCCCGAGATGGCGGCGGGTGATTTCCAGGCCCAGTTGGCCGCCAATCGGGTGGGCGTGGAGCGTTTGATCGAGGTGGTGGAGGCCCTGGGGGCGAGCCGCTACCTGGAGGCGGTGGCGGCCCTGGATGGCTACGGTGAGCGTCTGGCCCGCCACGCCGTGGATCGGATCCCCGATGGTCGTTACCGCTTCACCGATCACCTGGACGACGATGGTTTCGGCCAGCAGGACATCCCCATCACGGTGACCCTCGCCATCGAGGGAGATCGGGCGATGGTGGATTTCACCGGCACCGCCGCTCAGGTGGAGGGGAATCTCAATTGCCCGCTCTCAGTGACTGCAGCGGCGGTGTTCTACGTCTTCCGTAGCCTGATGCCGCCACAGACCCCGGCCTGTGACGGCACGTTCCGCCCCATCGAGTTGCACGCTCCCCCAGGCTGTCTGGTGAACGCCCGCCGACCCGCGGCCTGTGGCGCCGGTAACGTGGAGACCAGCATGCGCATCGTCGATGCCCTATTGGGCGCCCTGGCCCAGGCCCTGCCCGAGGAGATCCCCGCCGCTTCTCAGGGCACCATGAACAATGTGGCCATGGGCGGTGTGCATGAAGGACGTGCCTGGAGCTATTACGAGACGCTGGGTGGAGGCGCCGGCGCCGGGCCGCACCGCCACGGCGCCAGCGCCATCCACACCCACATGACCAATACCCTCAACACCCCCATCGAGTCTTTGGAGTTGCACTATCCCCTGCGGGTGCTGCGCTATCAGATCCGCCGGGGCTCGGGGGGGCTTGGACGCCATCGCGGCGGTGACGGCCTGATTCGTGAGTACCAATTCCTCGCCCCCGCGGAGGTGACCCTCATCGGTGAGCGCCGTCGGCGTGGTCCCTGGGGGTTGCGGGGGGGGGAGCCGGGGCGAGCCGGCGAGGGCCTGCTCAATGGTGACCCCTTGCCCGGCAAGAGGTGTTTCCAGGCCGCCCCCGGTGATCGCCTCACCCTCCACACCCCCGGTGGTGGCGGCTGGGGTGAGCCCTATCCCGTGGAGTGAATCATGTGTGGTATCTGTGGTGAATTGCGCCTGGACGGGCGGGAGGCGCGGCTGGAGGTCATCGCCGCCATGTTGCCCCGCTTGGAACGTCGCGGCCCCGATCACGGCGGCAGTCACCTCGATGGCCCGGTGGCTCTGGGGCATCGGCGGCTGGCGATCATCGACCTCTCCGAGCGAGCCAATCAACCCATGGTGGACCCGGATCTGGGGCTCACCCTGGTATTCAACGGCGCCATCTACAACTACCGTGAGCTGCGCGAGGAGCTCAGGGAACTGGGCTATCGCTTCTTCACCGATGGCGACAGCGAGGTGATCCTCAAGGCCTATCATGCCTGGGGGGAAGGGTGTGTGGAGCGGCTCCACGGCATGTTTGCCTTCGCCATCTGGCATGCCCACCGCAAGACCCTGTTCCTGGCCCGTGACCGCTTGGGGATCAAACCGCTCTACTACAGCCTGGACGGCCGCCGGTTGTTGTTCGCCTCCAACACCCAGGCCCTCTTGGCCACGCGGGAGGTGGACACCACCCTCGATACCGAGGCGCTGCATTTCCAGTTCACCCTGCACGGGGTGGTGCCGGCGCCGCGCACGGTGTTGCGGGGGATTCGCAAATTGCCACCTGCCCATTGCGTCACCCTGAATCTGCGGGGGCATTGGGCCGAGCGGCGTTATTGGTCCCTGCCCCAGGTGGGTTGGGATCGGGACACCCCGGCCGATGAGTGGCCGGAGCGTATCGAGGCGGCGTTGCGGGAGGCGGTACGCCGCCGTCTGGAGGTGGCCGACGTGCCGGTGGGGGTGTTGCTCTCCGGGGGGGTGGACTCCAGTCTGCTGGTGGCCCTGTTGGCCCAAGAGGGGGTGAGCGATCTACATACCTATTCCATCGGTTTCGAGGATGTGGGCAGCGAGCGGGGCAGCGAATTCGAGTATTCCGATCGTGTGGTGGCCCGCTATCCCACCCTGCACCGCAAGTTCTCCATCCCCAACGCCGAGGTTCTGCCCCGTCTGCCCGAGGCAGTGGACGCCATGGCCGAGCCGATGTTCGGTCAGGACGCGGTGGCCTTCTATCTGCTCGCCGAACGAGTCTCCCAGGAAATCAAGGTGGTGCAGAGCGGACAGGGGGCCGACGAGGTGTTCGCCGGTTATTTCTGGTACCCGCGCATGGCCGCGGAACGCCAGGGGGAGCCGGTGGACCGTTTCGCTCGCCACTATTTCGATCGCGATCATGCGGAGTATTTGCAGATGATCGCCCCGGCGTATCAGGTGGGTGATGTCACCCGCGGCTACATCGCCCGGCGCTTGGCCGAGCCCGGTGCGGCGGGGTTTCTCGATCAGGTGTTGCGCCTGGACGTGACCACCCTGGTGGTGGACGACCCGGTGAAACGGGTGGACAACATGACCATGGCCTGGGGCCTGGAGGCCCGGGTACCCTTCCTGGATCATCGCTTGGTGGAGGAGGCCATGGCCATGCCAGCCGAGCTCAAGCTGGCCCAGGAGGGCAAGGCGCCGCTGAAGACCATCGCCCGTAAATACCTTCCCGCCGAGATCATCGACCGCCCCAAGGGTTACTTCCCCATGCCGGCGCTGAAGTATGTCCGCGGGGCCTTCCTGGACTTCATGCGCGAGGTGCTGGAATCACCGGCGGCGCGGGCCCGTGGGCTCTACAACCCCGATTACCTCGCGCGGCTGTTGGCGGAACCCGAGCGCCACCACACCCGTCTCCAGGGCAGTAAGCTGTGGCATCTGGCGGTGTTCGAGTTCTGGTTGCAGCGCCATGTGGATGCCCTGGCGCCCTAGATTCCTGAGTGATATTATCGGTCTTTTGGTGACTAGCGACGACGGAGGCATTCATGGACCTGCTGGAGACCTTGAAACAACAGATCCGGGACAACCCGGTGATCATCTACATGAAGGGCACGCCCGAGCTGCCCATGTGCGGTTTCTCCCAACGTGCCGCCCAGGCGATGATGGATACCGGGGTGGAGTTCGCCTATGTGAACGTGCTGCAGAATCCGCGCATCATGGAGGAGCTGCCCAAGGTGGCCGACTGGCCGACCTTCCCGCAGATCTACATCGACGGCGAGTTGGTGGGTGGCTGTGACATCGTGCTGGAGCTCCACGCCCAGGGCGAGCTCAAGCCGATGATGGAGCAGGCGGTGGCCAAGGCCAAAGAGGCCAAGGAAAAGGAACAGGCCGGCGACGACGCCTCGTCTTCCTGAACATCCGGGGCGGTGTTGCCCCGGTTTTCCCCTCTCGACAGCATTCTTTTCGCCCCGTAAGCTCGCCCCCAGTCCAGGGAGCGCGAGGCATTCATGACCGTTCATTTCATCGGTGCCGGGCCGGGGGATCCCGAGCTGATCACCGTCAAGGGTTTGAAGTGCCTGCAGCAGGCGCCGGTGGTGATCTATGCCGGTTCCCTGGTGCCCGAGGCCATCGTCGCCCAGGCCCGGCCGGAGGCCGAGCTGCACGACAGCGCCCGCCTGACCTTGGACGAGATCGTTGCCTTGTGTACCGAGGCCCATGAGCGGGGGCTGGATGTGGCCCGGCTGCATTCGGGTGATCCGGCGCTCTACGGCGCCATCGGCGAGCAGATGCGTCGGCTGGAGGCCTTGAACATCCCCTATGAGGTGATCCCCGGGGTCAATGCCTTCAGTGCCTGCGCCGCCCACCTGCGCCGCGAGTTGACCCTCGCCGGGGTGTCGCAGACGGTGATCCTCACCCGTTATGCCGGCAAGACGCCCATGCCTGCGGGGGAATCGCTGGCGGAACTGGCGCGGCATCGGGCCACCTTGGCAATCCATCTGGCGGTGAACCGGATCCACAAGGTGGTGGCCGATCTCGTGCCCCACTATGGCCCCGAGTGTCCGGTGGCGGTGGTGCATCGGGTGGGGTGGCCGGATGCCGGTCATGTCTCGGGGACACTGGAGAACATCGTCGAGCGGGTGCGCGAGCAGGGTTACAAGCGTACCGCCCTGATTCTGGTGGGTGAGGTGCTCGATCCCGCTGAATTCGCCGACTCCCACCTCTACCGGGCCGACCAGGCCCACATCTTCCGGCCCCGTCATGGAGGGAGGCGACGGGGCCGATGACGCGGTGGGGGGTGCTGGCGCTGCTGGGCTGGTTGGCTCTGCCGGTGTGGGCGGGGGATCCGGCCTGGCCTGCGGTGCGCCTGACGATGGTGCTGGCCGATCCCCCGGGGCGGGACGATGCCGAGTTCATCGTGATCGAGGGGCCGCCGGGGGTCTCTCTGGACGGGCTGGCGCTGGTGGTGGTGGAGAGCGACCGCGGTCGCGATCAGGGGCGTGTCGATCGCCGCTTCCTGTTTCGGAGCTTCCATCGCATCGGCGAGGATGGCCGTTTCCTCCTGGGCCCATGCCGTGGGTTGGCCAAGCGGTTTCAGGCCGCGCCCGATCAGGATCTGCCGGCCAATTATCTGGAGAACTCCAGCCTCACTCTGGCCCTGATTCCGGCCGAGGCCCTGGAAGGAGGAGATCCGCTCGCTGCCGAGGCGCTCGATGCCGTGGCTCTGCTGGATGGGCGCGGCGATCGGGCCTTTTTCGCTGCCCCAGTGGTGGGGCCGCCGTGGAGTGGCGCGGCACGGCGGACCGATGACGGCTGGGAGGCGGTGGCGCCGGGGAAACTGCGCCCGCCCAAGGGCAGCGGTGTCGGTTGCCGACCCCGTCCGGCCACCATCCCCGAGGTGCAGGGCCGGGGACCGCGTTCGCCCTACGAGGGCGAGCGGGTGGTGGTGGAGGGCGTGGTGACCGCCGTGGCCCGGGGCAACCGCCGGGTGTGGCTGCAGGATCCCGAGGGTGACGGCGACCGCTGGACCTCCGATGCGGTGGTGGTGTACGACGCCCGCGGCTGGCCCTTCGATCCCCGGCCGGGCGATACCCTGCGGGTGGCGGGCAAGGTGGTGGAGTTCGCCCGGCGCAAGGAATTGCCATTGACCCAACTGACCGCGCTGGAACGGGTGGAACGCTTGGCTGAGGGAACGCCCTTGCCTCCGGCGGTGCCGTTGTCCCGGTTACCGGGGGTGTTGCTCAGCAGTGCCATCCGCCGCTGGGAGGCCCTGGAGGGGATGCGGGTGCGCTTGGATGCGGCGGTGGTGGTGGGACCCAGCAGCCGTTACGGTGATGTGGTGGTGGTGCGCGAGGCGCGCCTGCGCCGTTGTCGCCGTCTCGGCGGCGGGGGCGATCCCGCGCGTTGTTCCGGGCTGGTGTGGGACGATCGTCTCGGGGTGCATCTGTTGTTGCGCCCTTATCGCGGTGGGCGGGTGGATTACAACCCCGAGCGCATCGTGGTGGACGACGATCTCGTCCGCCTGCCCCTGTTGCGTCCGGGCGATCGGCTCAGGGAGATCGAAGGGGTGGTGGACTACGGTTTTGGGAGCTACCGGATCCTGGCCCAGCGTTTCCAGGCTCAGACCCGGCCGCTGCCCGAGGCCCCGGTGGATCCCCTGCCGCCGCTGGCTCCGGATCGTTTGCGCGTGGCCACTTTCAATCTGAAAAACCTGTTCGACAGCGAGGACGATCCCGCCACGCGGGATGAACGCAGTACCCTGGGGCCACGGCAACTGAGCCGCAAGTTGGACAAGCTGGCGCGGGTGATCGTCACCGAGCTGGCTGGACCGAGTGTGGTGGTGGTCCAGGAGTTGGAGAACCAGGCAGTGGGGCGGACACTGGCGCAGCGGGTCTCCCAGCTCGCCGGGCGTTCATATCGTTTGGATTCCTTGGATGCCGGCGATCGTCGCGGGATCGAGGTGGGGGTGTTGTGGGATCCCGCCCGTGTGGAACTGGAGGAATTGTTCCTGCTCGATCGGGAACGAGCCGGCCGCAAGGTGCCGGGACGGCCGCCGTTGGTGGCCCGTTTCCGCTGGGGGGAAAGCCGCCTCACCGTGGTGGGGGTGCACTTGGTGAGCCGCCTGGGGGACGACCCGTTGTTCGGCGCCCGGCAGCCGCCGCGGCGGGCCAGCGAAAAACGCCGCCATGCCCAGGCCCGGGCCTTGCGGGCCTTCGTGGAGCGGGAGTTGGCTCGTGATCCCCGCGCCGCCCTGGTGGTGGCCGGTGATTTCAACGACTTTCCCTTTCCCGAACCGGGCGAGGGAGTGGATCCGGTGACCCGGGTGGCCGGGGAGAGACCGCCTCGATTGGAGAATGTGGTGCTGCGCATCCCGCCGCCGCGGCGCTACAGCTATATCCATCGGGGCAACGCTCAGTTGATCGACCATTTGCTACTGTCGCCGGCCTTGGTGCCTTGCGTCAGGGGGGTGTATGTCGCCCATGTCAACGCCGATTATCCCGAGGCGCTGGCCAAGCGGCGCGACACTCCCCTGCGGGCCTCGGACCACGATCCTTTGGCGGTGGATCTGGAGCTTGCCTGCCTGGCGCGGGACTAGGCCGTTGCCTTGACGTTCACAGTGGGCGCTCGATGGTGAAGGCACCACGGATGTCGCCGGGACGGAAGCCGGTGGCCTGGTCGTGGGGGTAGAGCGCTTCCAGGCGGGCCTTGATCTCGGGGGCGATATCGGTGCCGTGGCAGCGGGTGCAGACCTCGGCGGTGGGGATGGCCTTCATGTAGCGGAAGACCCGGCGATCGCCCTGGGTGACGATTTCATAATGTTCCAGTTTCTTGGCCGGGGTGCCGGCGGCGTGTTGCTGTTCGAAGCGTTCGAGGACGGCCTTCTCCCAGGCATCCGGGGCGTTGTCGGGATTGCGCAGTTTGAGGCTGGTCCGGCCGACCCGGTAGCCCTGTTGCTCGGAGACCTCCTGGGCGATCCCCGGGGCGGCCAGGTTACAGGCCTCGATGGCCTTCACCGGCCCACCAGAGCGCATGGCGCTCTGCAGGGTGGACTTGAGCCGTTGCATGAAGGCCTTGACGGCCTCGCGGCTCTCGGCAGCGAGCTGCTCTTCACTCGGGGCGGCGCTGACGGTCGTTGTGGTGAGAAGAAAGACGAGGGCGGCGGTCAGGCTGTGTCGGGGCATCTTCGGTCTCCTCACGAAATGGTGGGCCAGTGAGCCGCGAGTCATGCTACGGCATTTTGGCCGCGGCGAACACTGTGTCACAACCCCAACAAGGCATCGAGGTGTGCCCAGTTCAGATGGCGTTCCACAGCATCGGCCAGGCAGTCGATGGCCGACTCGCGCAGTTGGTCCACGTCCACGCGCCGGGGGCGGCGCAGGCCGCTCCAGGCGAGCAGTGCCGCCAGGGCGTCGGGATGGTCGAACAGGCCGTGGCAATAACTGGCCAGCAGCCGTCCTTCGGGATCGAGCGCGCCGTCGGGGCGGCCGTCGAGGGTGGCGGCGGGATGGGCCAAGGCCGGGCCGCGGCTCTCACCGGCGTGGATTTCGTAGCCGCACAGCGGCGGTTCGCCTTCCAGGTGCAGCCGGCCTTGCACCCGCCGCAGGGTCTTCTCGCTCGCCAGAGTGGTTTCGAGGTCCAGCCAGCCGAGGCCGGGGCTGGAGCCGGGGGGGCCTTCCACGCCGTGGGGATCGTGGATGGCACGCCCCAGCATTTGCAGTCCGCCGCAGATGCCGATCACCCGGCCGCCGAAGCGCAGGTGACGGGCCAGGTCCTTGTCCCAGCCCTGCTCACGGAGGAAGGCCAGGTCGGCGCGGACGTTCTTGCTGCCGGGGAGGATGATCAGGTCCGCGGGGGGCAGGGGGACGTCGGGACGGCTCAGCTCCAGGTACACCTGGGGGTGCAGCCTCAGGGGATCGAGGTCGGTGTGGTTGGCCATGCGCGGCAAGCGGATCACCACCACGCGCAATTCGCCCCCTCGGGCGGCCGATCGTTCCAGGGCCAGGCTGTCCTCCGCTTCCAGCGGCAGATCACCCAGGTGGGGCAGCACGCCGAGCATGGGGACGCCGTGGTGTTTTTCGAGCCAGCGCAGACCGGATTCCAGCAGGCTGGGATCACCGCGGAAGCGGTTGATCACCAACCCTTGTACCCGGGGGCGGTCTTCCGGCTCTAGTAACGCCAGGGTGCCGTGGAGCTGGGCGAACACCCCGCCGCGTTCGATGTCGCCCACCAGGATCACCGGCAGGTCGGCGGCGCGGGCGAATCCCATGTTGGCCAGGTCGTGGTCGCGCAGGTTGATTTCCGCCGGACTCCCGGCGCCTTCCACCAGCACGACCTCGAAACGCGCCGCCAGGCGACGGTAACTCTCCAGCACCGGCGCCATGAAATGGGCCTTGGCGGCGTGGTAGCCGCGGGCGTCCAGTTGCGCCACCGGCCGGCCGTGGACAATCACTTGGCTGGCGGTGGTGGAGGTGGGTTTGAGGAGTACGGGGTTCATGTCCACCGTGGGCTCCAAGCCGCAGGCCCGGGCCTGGACCGCCTGGGCACGGCCAATCTCGCCCCCGTCGGCGGTCACTGCGCTGTTCAGTGCCATGTTCTGGGGTTTGAACGGGGCCACGGTTATCCCGCGGCGATGCAGCGCCCGGCACAGCCCGGTGACCAGCGCACTCTTGCCGGCGTCGGAGGTGGTACCTTGGATCATCAGGCCGGGCATGGCGCAAGCTCGCGTTGAAACGGGGGAGCAATTATACGGTGGTGCCGGTCGGCGTTGCGGGTGGCCAAGGTGGGCCCTTCGACTCGTTTTGCCATCGTGCCCGGTTGGCAAGTGGTAACGGTGACTCCCGGCCAGACGGTGGATCAGGCCCTGGTAGCCCTGGGTGGGCGTAGTGTCACCAGCGGCTGTCGGGCCCCATCCAGGTGGTGTCCAGCCGTTCCTCGTCTGACCGGTGGTTGATCGCGGTCAGCAGTTCATTCACCGTGTGGATCGGTTCACCGCCCACCGGGGTGGGGCGGGCCAAGAGGAACACCGGGATGCCCGCCTCGCGGGCGGCCTGGAGTTTGGCGGCCACCGCTGCTCCGCCGCTGTGTTTGCTCACCATCACCTGGGGCCGGATACGGCGCAACAGGGCGCGTTCGGCCTCCACGGTGAAGGGGCCGCGGCCGTCCACGGGGTGAGCACCCCTCGGCAGGGGCCGGGGATGGTGAAGGGCGCGGATGAACCACTGTTGGTCGTTGTGGCGATGTTCCAACCAGGCATAGGCCGAGGCACCCACGGTGAACAGAATACGCCGATACTCGGCCAGCCCGGCGAGCAGCATGGCCGGCTCGGGAAATTCCCGCCAACGATCACCGGGGGCGGGCCGCCAAGGGGGGCGATGCCAGCGCCACAGGGGCAGGGCGCAGCGTCTTGCT
>Ga0256839_1006261_pt1 | contig 10535 bp, 8 predicted proteins | sample 354166metaG_FD_185968 | JGI IMG/M metagenome (GOLD analysis project Ga0256839, IMG submission 185968) | Hydrothermal vent microbial communities from Mid Atlantic Ridge, Atlantic Ocean - 354-166 | ecosystem: Environmental > Aquatic > Marine > Hydrothermal vents | place: Atlantic Ocean: Mid... | reverse complement strand
TAACAACTCCTCTTTACTATACGCCAACAAAGGACGCACTAGACCATAAGCTTTACGCCTAGAGTAAGCCTCTAAGCCCATAAGCTCCGAAACCCCTGCACCCTTAGTTAATCGCATTAAAAACCACTCTAGTTGGTCATTGAGCTGGTGTGCTGTAAGCAGATTATCATAGCCCTCTTCAAGCATGAGTTCATCAAAAAAAGCATAACGAAAATCACGAGCATTTTTCTCAAAATTATTTTCAAAGTGTGGTGCTTTTTTAACATAGACTTTTAAGTCATACTCTTTTCCCAAAGCCAAAGCATACGCCTCTTCCTCTTCACTCTGTTTCCGTAAACCATAGTTCACCAAAGCTATGTCAAATTTAATCTTATGTTCAAGCAGAAGAAAAAAAAGAGCAGAAGAATCTACTCCTGCTGAAAAGGCTAAAAGATTTTGTTTAGAGTGCAAAAGAGTAAGTATTTCAAAAGTTAATGAATTTTCTTGAAATAATAAAGATTTAGAAGTTTGATTCATATTTATAAAATTTCTATTTCCATAGTGGTATATTTTTGAAGTTTTTTAAAGTCGCTATCGTAAGTTAGTAACTTACGTCGCATAAATTAAAACATTTGTATCAAGATAAACCATTGTTCATCTCATTCATCATATCATCTATATTAATATTTTTATCTACTTTTAACGCTCTTTTTCTTAAGCTATTAAAGAAATAGTCATCATTACTCTTTTTAGCTTTTATTTGTACTTCTTCTCTATTTAAAATCACCACATCATCTTTAAAATGAGATAAAAAATAGATAATCTTGTCGTAAGCACTCTCTTTAACATTAATCGTAATGGTCATCGCTTACTCCTTTTAGTTTTTACCATTATAGCACAGAAGATTAAAAAGAGAAATATACCACCTTATCTAAAGTGCCTTAACAAGTGTTCCAAGCAACTTCTCTCCCGTAAAGTCTGTAATCTTCACCTCATACAATGCCCCATAAACAAGCTCTAAATCAGAAGTGTCGTTAATGAGAATGTCACCGTCAATGTCTTTTGCCCACAGTGTTGGACGGGCTGAAAGAATGTACTCATGTTCTTCACTCTCTCCATCAAGAATAACACGAATATTTTTCCCTATCATCTTTTTAAGAGAGATTTCTGTAGTTTCATTAGCAATGGCTTCTAGCACCTCAATACGCTCTTCAATCACCTCTTCAGGTACTGGCTTCATTGTAAACGCAGGAGTTGTCTCTTCGTTGGAGTAGAAGAAAACATTAAATCTGTCGAACTTAAACTCACGCATAAAATCACAGACACGCTCAAACGCCTCTTCGCTCTCCCCTGGGTGTCCTGCAATGATGGAGGTTCTAATGAAGGCATCTTTTTTAGATTTCATATGTTCTAAAAGTTCAATGGTCTTCTTCTCACCAAATCCACGACGCATTAGCTTTAAAACCCCATCGTCTATCTGTTGAATGGGCATATCATAATAAGTCTCAAAAACGGCAGAATCAGCAATGGTATCAATGAGTTCAAAGGTCGTGGTACTTGGGTAAAGGTAGAGTATTCTCGCCACTTTAACCCCCTCAATCTGCTCCACAGCTTTTACCAAATCTCTAAGCCCATCTTTGAGCTTTAAATCACGTCCAAAACTTGAAGAGTCTTGAGAGATGAAAGAGAACTCATAAAAACCTTTTGCCACCAAAGCTTTGACCTCTTTTTCAATAGATGCTAAGGTACGAGAGAGGAGTTTTCCTTTAAACGATGGAATGGCACAAAAAGAGCAAGTTTGGTTACAACCCTCTGCTATTTTGATGTAAGCGTGAGTGTTTGAGCCTGTAATGACTCGGTCAGAATTTTCATTTGCCAAATAGACAGAGGGAGAAAATACCCCTCTTTTTTCAGCTATCATCTTGTCTATTTTTTCGTAGTCCCCTACCCCTGTAAAGATGTCCACTTCAGGTAAGTCACGTTGGAGTTCTTCTTGATAACGCTCTGTTAAACAACCAGAAACAACTAAAAGAGAATCTTTTTTACGCACTTCATGAAGATTTAAAATGGTATTGATGCTCTCCTCTTTAGCCGCATCAATAAAGCCACAAGTGTTGACAATAATCACATCAGATGCCTCAGCATCGTCAGAGATTTCATACTCTCTAAGCCGTCCTAACATGACCTCTGAATCGACAAGGTTTTTAGTACAGCCAAGGCTTACAAGATGTAATTTTTTTTGTGACACGGTGAAACTCCAAAAGATTTTTTGGAATTATAACAAACTTTTATGGTCGTAGCACTTGCACCACAAATGTCTGTTTTCCCAAAGCAGATTTCACCGAAGCTATCTGTTTTTTTGCTTCATTATAAGATTTATACGCCCCAATTAAAACATAATCTTTGTTATATTTATTTAAGACAATGTAGTTAAATCGTGAGTTATCCAAAGGCTTTAAAAAGGCTTTGGTCGGTCGGTACTTCTCAAAAAGAGCCATCTGCAAATAAAAGCCTGGTTGGGCTGAAGTTGAGAAGATTTTATGTACCGTTGAGTTATGACTCTTTTCTGTGCTACTCGCATAATGTGTTGTTCCCACCGAACCTCTATCTACAATTCCAGAAGAGATACCATCGTCACCACTTGTTCTTTGGTTTTTAACCCCTGTTTCACATCCCAAAAGTAAAAGCAGTGTTGCTGTTAGAAGTAGTTTTTTTATCATCGTTTCCCTTTTTTAATATGATAACAATTTACACCTAAAAACTATAAGTTACATCCATAAAAGCCATATCATTATTGGCAACAGCATCAAAACGTCGTGTTCCCCCAATGTAATCCACCACGCCTAGATTGGCATAGACCCCATCCATAATATCATACTTCACCCATGCACGTTGAAATCCACCTTTATCTAAACTTTTTCCAAAAAGCGAAATGAGATAATTGGCTTTAAGTGTTGCATTCATAAAGTCTGAACTTACACGAAATGCGTGCTGATAGGTATCTTCTTCTACGGCTAAAGGAAGCTCTTTTAACTGTGCATCATAATCATGAATTTGTCGTAATGAAACATCATACGAGATTAAAGTATCTGCTACGCCATTATATTCTACCCCTACAAGGGCATCGGTTCGTTTAAACTCTTTTTGCCCTGTTGTGCTATATTTTAAGCCATCAAAATGAGCCAACTCCCCTTTGAGTAACCATGAACCTTGAAGAACATTTAACGCCGTTCCCAACATTGTCACTTTGTCATGTTGTAACTTTCCATTCCCAAAGTATCCTGCATCATCACGCACAGAAGCTGCATAGAGGTTCACATCAAACCCTGAAAACTCCCCACCAATGCTTAAGGCAGGTAGCACTTCATGGTAAGTTTCATCTTTAGGTAGGCTATTGACCGAAGGGTTCAAAGCAGACCCTGCTGGTGGATTAAGTGAAAACTGTTGTTCCACCACAGCAATGGGGGTAATTCGCCAATCTCCTACAAAGTAGTCAAACTTTGCCATGCCCACAGGCAGTCGTAAATCTTCAATGTCCACCATCCCTGGGCGACGATTGTCCAGAGGATTGAGTACATCGGTAATACGAATGGTGTCACTCCGTCCCCAGACCACCACTTGGCGACCCAATTTCATATCTAAATTATCACTCAACGAACCCTCAACATAGGCATCAAAAAGCCGTACTTCACTCTCCAACTCTTTCAACTCATCGTTACTGTATTTATTACGTCCACGTAAACTATAAATCGCATCATAATAAGCCTTGGCATTGGTTTTCACTTTAAAACCATTGTCAAATTTATGTTCATAGTCTAAAAGAAGTGAACTCTTAAGCGAAGAGAAGTTGTCATGTGGGGCATCGCCTCCATAAGAGAATGTTGTCTGCTCTGTAAGTTTTCCTGTAAACCCAGCAAGAGCTTCTGCAAACGTTTCACGTTTCTCTTTAACTTTTACTTTTGCCTCTTCTTTGGCTCTCTCTTTTTTTGTTGAGGATGAGGAGGAAACCTCATCATCAAACCCATCCATAATGTCATCAGCACTTACTTCTACTTTTGGCTCGTTAACAATCTTTGTAGGTGCATCATCAAAGCCTTCTAAGGCTTCATCTAAGCTTTCTCCTTGAAGTGTTGTCGTAAAAATAACAGCAATAAGGTAGGGTGTCAATTTATTGCACCGTTGTAGTTTAAACATCTTAGAGACCTTTTTCTATCCGTCGTGTGGTAAACACATTGTCATCTATCTCTTTGTTTAAACTCACATTTGAGAAAGTAAGTACCGTTTTGTGTAAGGTTCTTTGCCCTTTTTTAGTGGTCATACTCATCTCATCTACCAACCAGATACCATTCTCTTCATGTATCTGTGTAAGGTCAAGATATTTCTTTTTCCCATTGGTCAAGAAGTTAATGGCACGTACCACCACAAAGTTATCTTTTCGCACAATCGCAATGGTTTTTTCATAACCAGACTCATCAATCACTTTTTGATTGTTCGGAGTTGACTCAATCATCCACGCATCATGCCCACGAACTTTGGTCTCTTTTAAAATCTTAAAGTTATAATCATCCAAATCACGGTCCGTCATGTCAAAATATGAGAAATCTGAACCCATAAAGCTTGAACTCTTATCGGTTGAGGGAATTCTTTTTACTTTTTTAAGTGCAGGTAGATACAACCACTGGTCATCATCTTTAGACGCATCATCATAATCATAGGTTAAAAATGCCGTATTTTTAACATCAGCAGGGCTTTTAAAGAACATGGTTCGGTAAGCATCTACCCCAACATCTTTGGCATAAGATTTTAAATCACGGGTACGCTCTGCTCCATTTTTGTCAATGAGTAACATCATCATATCTTGTTCTAAGGTCTGCCCATCATCACGTGCATCTACTTTATCCATAATGGCTCTAGCGTCCATCTCTGCTGCGATTAAATTGCTTGTTAATAGTGTTGCTCCTACGCCAAGTAGAAATAGTATTTTTTTTGCTTTCATTTGTTGTTCCTTTATAGAATAGTTGGTGCATTAAAATGCACCCTACCAAGCTTGTATAGCCGTAGGGTGTCAATTTATTGCACCATTGACCAATATCATTTATTTAATCCAACCACGTTTAGCCGCCACAACCATAAGGGCAGGTGCTAAAAGTAAGTCAGATAAGAGTGCGAAGATAATCACTGAAGCAGTGATTATCCCAAAGTTTTGTACCGAAATCATGTTTGCTGCGATGTAGGCAAAAAATCCTAATGCCAAGACTAAAGTGGTAATAACCATCGCTTTACCTGTGGTAAAGAATGTCTGCTCCATCGCTTCTTGAGCATCGCCACTCTCAAGGTAGTATCTCCGAAAATTGTGCATAAAATGTATGGTGTCATCAACTGCCAAGCCAATCGCAATTGACCCAATGAGTAGCGTAAACATATCAAGTGGCATATTACCAATATACATCACCAACAATCCCATGACAATCGGCGTTAAGTTAGGAATCATACTCATCGCTCCTAGACGCACCGAACCTAAAATAAGCATCATCATAAACGTAATGGCAACTCCTGCCATAAGATACGAAAAGGCTGAAGAGAAAACGGCTTGTGAAAAAGTATTAATCAACAATGGAATCATCCCTGTGGTCTCCACTTTGGAGTTAGTAAATGTTTTAATGGCTTCCCCTTTCACAAAAGAGAGAACTTGAACGGCTTTAATGGAGTCAGTCCATGGCAGTTTAATCGTAATTCTTGCTTTTGAAAACTGGCTATCTACCACATCTTCTAAATCATCCGAACCTGAGTTTTCAAAAAGTAAAAGCTCTTGTGAGACAAGGTTCTGCTCTTTGGGAATGCTGTAAAACGCCTCTTTATTTTCATGTAATGCTCTATTAGTCTCTTTCATAATGGTCGCCAAAGAGACCACTTTTCCTATATGGGTAAACGCATCGCTATACTGCTCCATCTTTGCTGAAAAAGCATTAAGCTTTGCCAAACGTTCAGGGTCTTGCCATCCATTCACTTTGCCTGTGTCTACCACCACTTCAATGGTCACAGTACCATTCATCTTCGCATCAATCACTTCTGTGGCAATACGGGTATCTTTTTCAGGTTGAAACCACTTTAAAGGATTGTGAGACAATCGTACTTGTGACGCAGCCAAAAGTGAAATCATCACCACCACCAAAGAGCCTATGAGTACTTTGTTGGTATGTTGCACAGGAATTACAGCCAACTTTTTCATAAGCAGATCAATTTTTCCTGCCTCTTTTTTTGCTTTTGGTTTTAACTTAGTAATGCTTAAAAGAGCAGGAAGTAGCGTCAAAGTTAATACCAACGAAATCATTACCCCCAAAGAGGCAAAAATCCCTAAGTCCGAGATGGGAGCAACTTCACTCCCTGCAAATGAGCCAACCCCAATCGCTGTGGTAATAGAGGTCATGGCAATGGCTAAACCAGAATGCCCAAGGGTATAAGAGAGTGCCTCTTTTTTATCGCCTGTGGTGTTAAACTTATCAAAAAATACGGACAAAATATGCACCGTTGCACCAACCGAAACAGCCAAAAGAAGCGACGGTACAATCTGTGTGGGTAATTTAAAGGCTACCCCACTCCAAGCCATCGCTCCAACGGTTGCTACCAATGAAAGAGCAATAACCAATAAGGGATAGAAAACAGCCGATAAACGTCTAAAAACCACAAATAAAAATACCAAAATAATCAAAAAAGTAATACGCATAAACTTCTGCATATCAGCTTTCATTTGGGCTTTTAACTCATTGTTAACCGCAGGTGAACCTGCCATGTAGATTTTGAAATCTTCTGTTTCATAATTTTTGACAATGGCTTGAACAGCTTCTAAAATTTCATGGTTTTCAGCATCACTTAAAAAGGCTTTTTGCTCAACCGAATTTTGCGTAGCACTGTCTTCAAATCCATCACTAAACTCATCTTCTACTGAAACCTCTTGTTCTCCCTCATGAGAGTAGGCATCAGTTTCAATGATAAGCGTCGTCATGTCACCTTTTTGGTTAATGAGTAAATCTTTGTAAAAGTGTGAAGCCAATGCTTGTTTCTTAATGGCATCTACTTCTGCTTTGGTTTTAGGGAAAGGTTCTAAGAGGTCATCGGTAATGAGTTTGTCACCCTCCCCTCTTGTATTTCTTACATTATAAAGTGATGTGACATCATCAACATAAGGGACTTTACTCTCTATCTCTTTATGCAACTTTTTAAGCTTATTCAAAAACTTCAAACTAAAAACATCATCACTCTGAATGGCTAAAACAACACGCTCATCACGTCCAAACTGGGCACGAAAGTCATTGTAGCTTAAAAGAACAGGGTCATCAGGGTGCATGAACCCCTCGGTTGAGGTGTCCATCTTAATTTGTGGAACGTGAGAGATGGGAAAAGCCAATAAAATGACCAAAACTAAAAGAACTTTAAACGGGTTGTCGTGTATAAATGAGCCAAATTGACTCATAAGATTTTCTAGCTTTTTGTGCATTAGCAGACTCCATGAAATTACATTTAGCCTATATTATACATCTCCAAAGTTAACTCAATGTTAATTGCTTAAGTAAGTAGTGCTTAAAAAGTGTAATTCATCCCTAGAGTAAATAAATCTGCTCCACCTGCTGAAAACTTACCAATAATTCCATTGGCATTCTCACCCGACTTTAATAGGAGTACATCTTTTTCATCATGTAAGTAAGAGAGTCCATAAGAGAGATTGTCACTAGACTTAATACGGAAACCACAAGTATAAATGTTTGCATCAGAATCAGGTAATTCATACGATACATACTGTTTACTAATAGGGCTTTCATCTTTAGCATACCCTGCCATAAAGGTTAAAATAGGTGACATTTTTGCTGTTAATCCTACCCTAAAGGTGTTGGTGTCTTTCCAGTTTTTAGCTTTGGCATCATCAAAAGGGGCAACCAATGCAGGTCGAATAGAAGAGCCATAATTAAAATCTAACTCCTTATACGCTGACCAATAGGTTCTTTCATAATTTAACTCAACAGTATATTTGTCGTTCCATGTTTTAGAAACAGCCAAATTCAGAGCAGCAGGTAGTGGTACACTTACAGAAGCATCATACTGTTTACCCACATTAAATAAATAGAGGTTTGCTTCTCCCTCTTCATTGAGGTCAATATTAGAACGATAAGTAGCTGCCACATTAATGTCTGAAGTAGGTTTATACGCCATTGCAAGGTTATAACCAAACTCTACTGTATCTCCCGTCATTTCACGTTTAAGTGGTTTAATTGCTCCTCCATCAGAGTTAACCACCCCCTCTGAATAGATAGCACGAAGCCCTCCAGCAACTGCAAAATTGTTAGAAAGTTTATAAGAAACTACTGGGTTTAGTTCTACTACTTTAAGTGTAAACTCCTCAGCCGAAACCTTTTGATGTCCACTCTCCCAACGCTTACTAAGCCCTCCAGGAACCGTTAAACTCGCTCCCCATCTAAAATCTCCCATTGGTTTTGCCACATAGTGTAAAAATGGTAACTGTAAATTTTCTATTTGAGATTTGTTATCAGCAGAAAAAACCTCCGTAGCTGAATAGGCTTGAAAGCCTTCAAATTGGTTACGTGGCAGATGAGCCCAAGTAAAACCTAGCTCCATCGCATTTTCATCTTCCATAAATGCCATGTTTGCAGGGTTAAAATAGGCTGTATCTGCCCCTTGCGTATGTGCAACATAGGCAGCACCCAATGCCATAGAGTTCACCGATTGTTCAGGAACTTTGTAGGCTCCTGCTAAAACTAAAGAGCTTGTTAGTGTACTTAATAGTATAATTTTTTTCATCATCTTCTCCTAGTATCCGATGGTTTGTTTTCTAATCTTTGCAAACATTTTTGTAGTAACAGCATAAGCAGGTAATCCACACTCTCCATGCCCTAGCTGTGTTGGTAAACCTAAGCTCTGCTCTACAGGAATAAGCTCTACATCACTTGCACCTAATGATTGCATACTCTGCTGGGTTAATTCCGAAATAGCATAAGGAATAACGTTATCCCCCTTACAATGAACTAAACGAATAGGTGTAGTCGGAGCCCAATTATGAAGCGTATTTTTAACTAATGCTCTTTTAAACCAGAAATCATCTTGAGTTAAATAGTTACTAACAAAATCTTGAGAAAAAAGTCCTTCATTGCTTGTCGTCAAGGTTGTCAAGTTTCCATCAATTTGGGTTCTGTTTAAGTCACCATTGAGTAGATTTTCTAACATTGAAGCATAAGGTTCATTAATAACACTATCTATTGCTTCATCATGTGCTTTTGCATAAGCGTAACCAAAGTTTGCCATAAAAGAGGGAACAAGTAATCTCTCTTGCGTCAAAATAGAATCTGCCATCTCTTTTAGGGTATAAGGCCCAGCCATTGGAGCTGCAAGTGTTACTGCTAAATCAGATAAATCCTCTTCTTCAATCTTCTTTAATGCTGCCATTGAAGAGTACCCACCCTCTGAATAACCTGTTAAGAAAAGCTGATTATTTAGCTTGATATTTTGCTCTTTAGTAAAAAGTTTCACCTGTTTAATAAAATCAACGGTAGCATTGGCTAAAGAGTCTTTTAAAATGAAAGGATGATAATGTTCACGAGAATCACCAAAACCAATATAGTCAGGTTGTAAAGTTGCAAATGCACCAAGTGACGTTAAAATTACAGATGAACCATCAGGTACACCATATTTAGAAGCTGTTACCGATGGGGCTTTATTATTGGCAAAAATCGTACCATGTCCATCAGATACCATTGATAAGCCTAAATCTTTCACAGGCTCTGGTAGACCTGTCGGAATAACTAAGAGACCCGAAACATTAACACTGTTCCCCTCTTCATCTGTCGTAACATAGGGGATTTTATAGGCTTTATATCCATAAACTGTTCGATTACTCTCTATTACTCCTGCATCAATCAATCCTGCTTTAACTGCTGAAGCTGGGAAATCTACAACCAATTTACCTTCAATCTTTGTCGGTGCTTCAGTCGAAGTTTCATTTGTAGTGCTATCGCCACCTCCACAAGCCAAAAAAAGTAAAGGGCTTAAAACTAGCATGGTTTTTTTTAGGGTTTGATTCATTGATTTATCCTTAATTATAATTTAAGCTTCAATCATATCATACATCTGCTCAATTTCTCTGTCCCAAATGCTCTCATCAATGGTCTCTAAGACCAAGGGAATGTCATTCATACGTTCATCATTCATAATAAATCTAAAGGTATCCCAACCAATCTCACCTTCACCCAATGAATGGTGTCTATCGACACGGCTTCCTAGTTTTGGTTTTGAGTCATTAATGTGCATCGCAGACAAATACTCAAACCCAACCAAACGTTCAAACTCATCCATTGTTTTGTCATACGCCTCACGGGTTCTAAGGTCATAGCCTCCTGTAAAAGTATGACAGGTATCCAAACAGACACCCACACGACTTTTGTCTTCTACTTTGTTAATAATATGTGCTAAATGCTCAAATTTATAACCCAAATTTGTCCCTTGTCCTGCAGTGTTTTCAATTACTAATTTAACGTTCATGCCCTTAGTCG
>Ga0256839_1006260_pt1 | contig 10536 bp, 9 predicted proteins | sample 354166metaG_FD_185968 | JGI IMG/M metagenome (GOLD analysis project Ga0256839, IMG submission 185968) | Hydrothermal vent microbial communities from Mid Atlantic Ridge, Atlantic Ocean - 354-166 | ecosystem: Environmental > Aquatic > Marine > Hydrothermal vents | place: Atlantic Ocean: Mid... | reverse complement strand
ACCAAACGACTTAGTACGCACACCGCCATTGCCTACAAAGGAGCTTATCACAACTATAAAGAAGCAGAAAAACTCGAGATAAAGTGAGTTTATTTAAAACATATATTCGGTTAAGTGCTTCTTTGGTGTTGGTGTTTTTAGCCTCCTGTGGAGGAGAGGAGCCAAACCCCTGTGCAGAAGAAACCTCTGTTACAGCAGAATTTACCATCAAACAACAGCTTTATGATGTAAAGAGTTTGTTTGGCATTGCTGATATGTTTGAGGTAGATACCGTTTTGTTGCGTTTTGCAAGAGGGATACATTGGGCACAAGATGTTAGCTTTATTACAGAAGGCAATTATGACTCTGTACAGTGGATAATTGGGGATGACCCCAGGGTATTTACACAACCGGCAAAGACCCTTTTCTTCGATGAGCCTTTGGGAAAATTGGATGTACAGTGCATTGTTTATAAAAAACCAAACATCAATTGTTTTCCCGAAGATGATGGAGTTGATAGTTTAACCAAATCTTTTTATCTATTGTCAACGAGGGATTTTCCCTACCCCTTTGAAGGACAATTTGAAGGGTATAATGAAGATGAGCCTGGGAAGCTATTTACCGTTACGATTAAAGATATGGGGGAAACACCAATTGGGGGTCAGGCAGGTGAATGGTATGGAATCAGGATACAGGGGTTGCCTGAGGGTTGCGGAGGGAGTGAAATTAAATTAGACCATTTTTCTCCAAATATCCGCTCAAGGCTTTATCGACAATTTACAATAAATAGTGGATCTTCAGATGATTGTCCAAGTATTGAGGGATTTGGTGAAATTACAGGTGATAGGTTGAATATTAATTATAAATACAGTTTTCCAAGTAACCCAATAATAAGTAAAAAATTTATAGGGAATAGAGTTAAGTGATTAAAATTTTAGTGTTTTTTTAAAAGACGATGAAAATTGCCATTACCTTTAATACCGGCTTTCATGTAAAAGCGGGTGCCGGCTTTTCAGCAAAAATTGTTAATGCAACCGGGGGCAGGGTGGCCAATGCAGTAGTTTCGGCTACTACTCCTATCAATTACGCCAACACCTCCGGTTATGCAAACAACAAGCATGCGTATGCAACATTAGTAAAAAACAATATTGTGCCAACCAACGTTGAAAATAGTACCATATCCTTGTTTTCTGTTTACCCTACAGTAAGCAATGGTATATTTAAGATAGCTAACAAAAGTATAAATACCTATAAAATTGAAGTTATTAATAGTATGGGGCAAACGGTTGTTAACTCAACCCAAGGTCTTCAACAGATAGATATTACCCATAAGGCTAGCGGGTTTTATTTTGTAAGAATTGTAGCCAATGGCAAATCATATCTATTTAAAATCTTAAAAGAATGAATAATGTACTGAAACATAGTTGGTCTCCCCGGTAGTTTGCCTTTCTGTTATTAGTATTGGCAGGTGCGTGCAAACCTCAGTATGATTATACTATTAAAGGCAAGGTTGTAAAGGCCACTACAGGCGAGCCATTGGAAGGCGTAGTGGTGGAGGTATACAGAGAGATATGCCAGGGTACTCTTTTTAACGGAGGGTGTGGCCCTGACCCTGATGAATATTATAGTACGGTTACTAATGCTAACGGTGAATTTGCTATGGCTATTACTAGTGAACAGAGCGCCTTGGAGTTAAACTTTAAAAAGCAATTTATGCACAGGTTTTCCAGCGGAGGTACAAGGGGAACAAATAGACTAGTATATCCGGGCTCTTCTACACTCAATCTAAGCATGGTTGCTCAAACAGAAGAATTTACTATTGAGTTTGAACCCATTTTACTCAATGTAAAAGAGGTTACCTTAGGCTTGGAATGGGATCGCTTTCTAGGAGGAAGTGCAGAGAATGTTATTTGGGGCACCTTTTCATCTCGGTTTACTATAGAAAACTATATAATAGAGGATGTTGGAAACAACACAACTGGTGATAACATCCGTTCAATCAGGTATGGTGATCAATGGCTAAAAATGAACTTCGATATTTTATTGGAAGACGGTAGCCGCCTGCAAAAAACAGATTCTATCTGGTTGCCCGGCAGGTATTATGATATTAATGAGTATGATTTTGACGACCCAAGAAAATACCCTGTGTATAAGTTTGAATATTAAAAGCCGATAACTATAGGCTATGCAGCTAAATATAGCCCATGCCCGGGCCAAAAACAACAACTCATTTTTTAGTGGCATGGCATAAAATTATGGTGTAACTTACCCTTGCATTCGTGCGGTTACCATGCGCCTGTTTTATATAATAGAAACAATCTTTGGTATATTTTAAAGAAATTCAACTTTTGTTTTTGAATACATGAAAATATGTTCATATATTCATGGCTTGATTTGTTTTCAGATCATGAAACAACTGCTTTTTATAACTATAATTAAGAGACAATTTTATGAAATTCGGCTTCGTACTTGACAATCGGAAATGTATTGGCTGTCATGCCTGTACGGTAGCTTGTAAATCGGAACACGATGTACCCATTGGGGTAAACCGTACTTTCGTCAAGCAAACCGAAAAAGGGGTATATCCAAACGCCAAACGATTATTCTCGGTAACCCGTTGCAACCATTGCACCGATGCTCCCTGTGTGGAGATTTGCCCGGTAGAGTGCCTGCACATCCGGCCCGATGGCATTGTTGACTTCAACAGCGACCGCTGTATCGGCTGTAAATCGTGTATGCAGGCCTGCCCCTATGATGCCCTGTATATAGACCCCGACACCAAAACCGCGGCCAAGTGTAACTATTGTTCGCACCGGGTAGATATTGGCCTGGAGCCCGCCTGTGTTAATGTTTGCCCCGAGCACGCCATTATTTCCGGGGATATGGATGACCCGGATAGCGAAATATCACAACTGCTGGCCGGGCAAAACGTTACCGTGCGCAAGCCGGAAAAAGGCACCAACCCCAACGTGTTTTACATTAATGCCGATGAGGTGTCCTTAACCCCCCATGCTACCGGGCGCCATGAGGATTACCTGTGGAACTCACAAGCCAATGGCGTTGGCCACTACGCCAAGTTTGCCGAAACCCTGGCGAAGAAATCCTACGGGGAGATGGCCTCAGAGCTGGCCGGCAACCCTGCCACCACCACTACCTACGGGGGGGGCGGCCGTAACCAGCCCAAAAGTTCGATGTCGGTCATTATGGAGAAGGCCAACCCCAAACGCGTTTACGATACCCCCGACAAAGGCATCCTCTGGGGCTGGGAGGTATCGGGCTATGTGTTTACCAAGGCCATTGCGGCCGGGGCGGTACTGGTGCTGTTTATGGCACAGCTAATGGGCATCAACTTTACCCCCGAAACCTCCTGGCTGGCTATGGGCCTCGGCCTTGGCTTCTTAACCCTCACCGGGGCCCTGCTGGTAAAAGACTTAGACCAGCCCACCCGTTTTCTGTATGTTATTTTACGGCCCCAGTGGAATTCGTGGCTGGTAAAAGGCGGCTATGCCATTACCATTTTTGGCGGTATGGTTACCCTGTGGGCAGCCGGTAAATATTTTTCCCTTCCCCTGGTTGAAACCATTGGCTTGTGGGCCTCGGCCCTTACCGCTATTGTAGTAGCCGTTTACACCGCCTTCTTATTTGCCCAGGCCAAGGGCCGTGATTTCTGGCAGAGCCCGACCCTGCCCTTACATATGCTCATCCACAGCCTGATGGCCGGGGCGGCTGCCCTCGCTATCGGAGCCTATTTTGTCGGTTCCGCTGCCGGCTGGGACACCTACCTGGGTTATCTGGTAGCCGGCACCATTGCCGTTAACCTGGTGGTGATGTTGTTTGAACTGACCATCACCCACCCTACCGATGATGCCAGGGCCACGGTAGATATGATCCTCAAAGGCCGTTATAAAATGAAGTTCTGGCTGGGCGTAGTGGTAATCGGCAACTTTTTGCCCCTGGCGCTGATCCTGGCGGGGGTAGCCTTGCCCATAGCCAGCGCCATAGCTTTAATCGGCATTGTCCTTACCGAAACCATCTGGGTGGAAGCCCCGCAACGAATCCCGTTAACCTAATGTGTAAAGCATAATGACATTAAACATTTGACCTCTTACCACTGACGTAAAACTACCATGAGCTATAAACATAAACCCTCCATTATAGAGAAGATAGCAGAAACCCTGCATATTATTCCCAACCTGCATGATGTAGAGGACCCGGGCTTGCCCCGCCTGACCGGGCCCGGCAAACTTACCGACTATCCGCCACCGGATAAATGGAATGACTGGGAAGAATACGAAGCCACCCGCTGGTCGAAGAAAGAAACGCGGCACTATTCCATTGTGCCCACTACCTGTTTCAACTGCGAGTCGGCCTGTGGTCTGCTGGGCTATATTGATAAAGAAACCGGTGAGGTACGCAAGTTTGAAGGCAACCCCTATCACCCTGCCAGCCGGGGGAAGAACTGCGCCAAAGGGCCGGCCACCATCAATCAGATAAAAGACCCCGACAGGATAATGTACCCCATGAAACGCAAAGGTGGCCGTGGCGAAGGGGAATGGGAGCGCGTGTCGTGGGATGAGGCCCTGGACGATATTGCCGGCCGCATACGCAAAGCCCTGCAGGAAGGGCGGAACAATGAAATTGCCTATCACGTAGGGCGCCCCGGTCATGAAGGGTATATGGACCGGGTGCTGAAAGCCTGGAATGTAGATGGCCATAACAGCCATACCAACGTTTGCTCTTCAGGGGCCCGTTTTGGCTATAATATCTGGCATGGGTATGACAGGCCCTCGCCCGACTTTGCCAATGCCAAGTTTATTTTGCTAATCAGCGCCCACCTGGAATCGGGCCATTATTTCAACCCCCATGCCCAGCGGATTATGGAGGGTATGATGGATGGGGCCAAGCTGGCCGCTATGGACCCGCGCTTGTCGAACACCGCCAGTATGGCCAACTACTGGCTGCCCACCAATCCGGGCTCGGAGGCGGCCGTACTGCTGGCCATGGCCAAAATCATCATCGAAGAAGGCCTGATGAACGAAAAATTTGTAAAAGACTGGGTTAACTGGGACGAATACCTGCAAAAACAGCACCCCGGAACAGAAGTAACCTTCGAAAACTACAAGGCAAAGCTGTTAGCAGAGTATGCCGAATACACCCCCGAATTTGCCGAGCAGGAAAGTGGTGTAAAAGCTGCCGTAATACGTGAAGTGGCCCTTGAAATAGGCAAAGCCGGCAGCCGGTTTGCTGCCCACAACTGGCGCAGTGCCGGCAGTGGTAACCTCGGTGGCTGGGCTGTCGCCCGGGCGTTACATTTCCTTAATGTGCTCACCGGCAGCGTGGGTACCGTTGGCGGCACCTCCCCCAATAGCTGGAACAAGTTTAAACCAACATTTTTTGATAACCCCCCGGCCCAAAAGTTCTGGAACGAACTGCACTTCCCCAATGAATATCCGCTGGCCTTTTTTGAAATGAGCATGCTGCTGCCGCATTTCCTGAAAGAAGGGCGCGGCAAACTCGACACCTACTTTACCCGGGTGTTTAACCCGGTATGGACCTACCCCGATGGCTTTAGCTGGATAGAAGCCCTGTCGGATGAAGAAAAAGTAGGCATGCACATTGCCCTGACACCTACCTGGAACGAAACCGCCTATTTTGCCGATTATGTGCTGCCCATGGGGCTGGCTTCCGAGCGGCACGACATTAACAGCTACGAGACCCACAGCGGGGTTTGGGTGGCTTTCCGGCAACCAGTGCTGCGTGAGTTTGCCCGCCGGGAAGGGAAAGATTTCACCTTTACCTATGAGGTAAACCCGGGCGAAGTATGGGAAGAAGACGAATTCTGGATTGAACTGTCGTGGCGCATCGACCCCGATGGCAGCCTCGGCATCCGTGAGCACTTCCTGTCGCCCTACCGCAAAGGCGAAAAGATTACTATTGATGAATACTACCAGTTCATTTTTGAGAATATCAAGGGCTTGCCCGAAAAAGCGGCAGAAGAAGGCCTGACGGCACTGGAGTACATGAAAAAGTACGGTGCCTACGAGGTTTCGAGCGCCAATTATGAGCTGCACAAGAAGGAGATCCCTGCGGACCAATTAGCGGGCGCTACGGTAGATAAAGCTACCGGCATCATCAGCAAAAACGGGGTAAACATAGGGGTGGAAATTGACGGCAAAGCCATGGTGGGCTTCCCTACCCCCTCGCGCAAGCAGGAGTTCTATTCGCAGACCATGGTGGATTGGAAATGGCCTGAGTACACAATACCAACCTATATTAAAAGCCATGTGCACGAAGAAAAAATGGACCGCGAGAAGGGGGACTTCCCGCTGGTGCCTACCTTCCGGCTGCCGGTGTTAATCCACTCCCGCTCGGCCAATGCCAAATGGCTTACCGAAATTGCCAACCGCAACCCGGTGTGGATGCACACCTCCGATGCTGAACGGTTTGGCCTGAAATCCGGGGACCTGATCAGAGTAAATACCGATATCGGTTATTTTGTAGATAAGGTATGGGTTACCGAAGGCATGAAGCCGGGGGTAGTGGCCTGCTCGCACCACCTGGGCCGCTGGCGCAGGCCGCAGGATAAGGAAGGCAACCGCTGGGCCACCAACACGGTGAAGATTGAGAACAAAGAGAAAGGCAAGTGGAAGATGACGACCCTCAACGGTATAAAGCCGTATGAAAGTGATGACAAAGACTCGAAGCGTATCTTCTGGTCCGATGGTGGTGTCCACCAGAACATCACCTTCCCGGTACATCCCGACCCCATCAGCGGTATGCACTGCTGGCACCAAAAGGTAAGGATAGAAGTTGCCCATCCGGAAGATAAATACGGGGACATTTTTGTGGACACGGACAAATCGTTTGCCGTGTATAAAGAATGGTTGTCCTGGACCCGCCCGGCCCCCGGGCCCAATGGCGAGAGACGGCCCATCTGGTTCCACCGGGCACTACGGCCGGCACCGGAAACTTTTTATTTAAACCAGAAGGATAAGAAGTAGGGTGAACCAAAAGGTGTTACGTAGTATTTTCCCCTTTCTCAACTGGATCGGGGATATCAATAGCCGTACGCTTAAGGCCGATGCCGTGGCCGGGCTTACCGGGGCCATTATTGTGTTGCCCCAGGGTATAGCCTTTGCCGAAATTGCCGGTATGCCGCCTATTTACGGCCTCTACACGGCCATGATTACCCCGATTATTGCCGCCCTCTGGGGTTCGAGCAAGCACCTTATTTCAGGCCCCACCACGGCTATTTCGCTGGTGGTTTTCAGTGCCGTGTCGGCCCTGGCAGAACCCAAATCGGCAGAATTTATTGGTTTGGTGCTGGCCATCACCCTGCTGGCCGGGGTCATTCAGTTTGTGCTGGGGCTGGCCCGCATGGGCACCCTGGTAAACTATGTTTCCCACTCGGTGGTTATTGGTTTTACGGCCGGGGCGGCCGTGCTGATTGCCACCAGCCAGCTAAAGCACGTGCTGGGCGTGGAGGTGCCGGGCGGGGAGTTTATTGAAAAATGGCACCACCTGATGGCCAACCTGCCCGACACTAACCTGTATGTGTTGCTGATTGCCATGGTAACCCTGGTAACCGCCATTTTGGTAAAACGGTTTTTGCCCCGGGTGCCCAACTTGCTGATGGCCATGATTGTTGGCGGCCTGTTGACTTATTTTATTAACGGGGCCGCCCATGGCGTAAGCCTGGTGGGCGAACTGCCGAGCGCCCTGCCCCCCTTTGCCGTGCCGGATATCAACCTGGCTAATTTTGAGCACCTGGCCTCCAACGCTTTTGCCATTGCCCTGTTGGGTTTGATTGAGGCTGTGGCCATCGCCAAATCTATCGCCTCCAAATCGCACCAGCGGATTGACGGCAACCAGGAGTTTATCGGTCAGGGGCTGTCGAATATAGTGGGCAGTTTTTTCTCCTGCTATGCCGGTTCCGGTTCTTTCACCCGTTCCGGGGTAAACTACACGGCCGGGGCCAAAACCCCGATGGCGGCCATTTTTGCAGCTGTTCTGCTGATGTTGATTTTATTGCTGATCGCCCCGCTTACGGCTTACCTGCCTATTCCGGCCATGGGGGGTATTATCTTGCTGGTGGCCTATAATTTAATTGACTGGCACGGCATCAAGCATATTTTTAAAGCCAGCAGGCGCGAAACGGTGGTGTTTTTGATCACCCTGTTGTCCACCTTGTTCCTGGAACTGGAATTTGCCATCTATATCGGGGTGATCTTTTCGTTGATCTTTTATTTGCAGTCTACCTCTAACCCCAGGGTGGTCACCGTAGCCCCTGATCAAACCGACAAGAAGCGTTCGTTTGTGAATGTGGAAAGGAAGTTGAACATGACCTGCCCGCAATTGATTGTTTGCCGCATAGACGGGCCGCTTTTTTTCGGGGCAGTAAACAAGGTCTCAGACGATTTAAGTGAACTACTGGGCAAAGAAGAAAAACATTTGCTGGTTATCGGCAACAGCATCAGCCTGATTGATATGGCCGGGGCCGAGCTGTTTGAGCAGCAGGCCAGGTTCTGGCAGGAGCAGGGCGGAGGACTTTATTTCTGCTCGTTAAGGCTACAGGTACGGGAATTCCTGGAGCGGGGCGGCTATAAAAAAGTTATCGGGGAAGATGCTTTTTTTGAGACGAAGGACGAAGCCATCAGGGGCATCTATGCCCGGTTGGATAAAGACAAGTGCGCGGTTTGTGAGCCACGTATATTCCTGGAATGCCGTAATGAATTTGGGGCTAAAAGATAAGCAGATGAATAAGCAGAGTACCATACAACAGGAAGAATTTGAAAAGGCGGCCTTCATCTTAAAAACCATAGCCCACCCCTCACGACTGGCCATTGTTAATATCCTGGCAAAGGACGAGTGGCAGGCGGTATCCGAGATCAGCGAGAAACTGGACCTGGAGCAATCCCTTACTTCGCACCATCTGAATACCATGAAGGCCAAAGGGGTGCTGGAAAGCAGGCGTGATGGCAAAAAAATAAAATACAAACTAAAACTTACCGAGGTAATGCAGGTGCTCGCTTGTATTGAGCACTGCGATTTATCCCGTTTTTAACTGATTTACTATGGAAACACAAGTTAATTTTTTTCAACAGGCACTGGCGTTTGTGCAGCAACCCTGGCCCTGGTGGGTAGCGGGGCCGCTCATTGCTTATGTGATGTTTTCGCTGCTTTATTATGGCAAGGGGTTTGGTATTTCTACCAATTTTAAGACCGTGTGCTGTATGCTGGGCAGTTGCAAAGTTTCTGATTTTTTCTGCTTTAACTGGAAAGACCAGATCTGGAACCTGATGTTTATTGCCGGGGTGGTCATCGGTGGCTTTATTGCCAGCCATTACCTTACGCCCGATATGGCGGTAAACATTTCCCCGCAAACCGTGAGCGACCTGCAAGAAATAGGCATTGCCAACCCCGGGGCCTCTTATCTGCCGGAAGAAATTTTCGGGGCCGAAAACGTATGGAGCCTGCGCAGCCTGGTGTTCCTGCTGGGGGGCGGTTTTCTGGTAGGTTTTGGCACCCGTTATGCCAATGGCTGCACCTCGGGGCATGCCATCAGCGGGCTGAGCAACCTGCAATGGTGGTCGTTAGTGGCCGTGGCAGGCTTTTTTATTGGCGGCCTGGCGATGACCCACTTTATTTTACCTTACTTAATCAGCTTATAAAAACTTGCACCATGAAATACGTTAGATTTTTAATTATGGGAGTATTGTTCGGCATCGTGCTGAGCAAAGGCGAAATTATTTCCTGGTACAGGATTCAGGAGATGTTCCGCTTTCAGTCGTTTCACATGTACGGGGTAATCGGCTCGGCTGTGGTTTTTGGTATTCTAACCATCCAGTTTATCAAACGCACGGGGTTGAAAGATTATCATGGCAACCCCATTAGCGTGGCCACCCAGGAGCCCGGCTATGCCCGCAACCTGATTGGCGGCACTATCTTCGGCCTGGGCTGGGCCATTACCGGGGCCTGCCCGGGGCCGCTGTTTATCCTGGTAGGGCATCAGGGCTGGGTCTTTATCCTGGCCATTCTGGGCGCGGTGGCCGGCACCTTTACCTATGGGCTCCTGCAGCGGTATTTAATGCATTAACCTACCTGCTTTTTACCCTTTTGTTGGCAGGCCTATGATTTCGGGTTAACTTAGTGCTATGGGTAGCGGCCACAACTATGCTATGCTCAAACGCAGGGAGCAAAACGGAACCTTACGCAAGCGGGATTCAACCTTTAACCGGAACGGGCAGTTTGCCCGGCTAAGGCGCTACCGTAAATATTATAAAGCCAGGAAACTATCGGCACGGCAAATGCAAAAATTGATGGCGGCTGTTTATGCGCGCCAGGAGGCGGCTGACCGGGCAGCAAAGTTTACCATCGGGATTACCTTTGCCTTAGTTGTGATAATCTTTGCGGTGGTTTACTGGTGGTGGGTAAAAAACCGATGAGAACAAATAAAAAACCCCGGAACGGCTATGGCCCCGGGGGTTTCTTCCAGGGTTTATATCACCCCTTCCAATACGTCTTTAATGGGTACCCGCTTACCATCTTTAAACGGCA
>Ga0256839_1006259_pt1 | contig 10536 bp, 12 predicted proteins | sample 354166metaG_FD_185968 | JGI IMG/M metagenome (GOLD analysis project Ga0256839, IMG submission 185968) | Hydrothermal vent microbial communities from Mid Atlantic Ridge, Atlantic Ocean - 354-166 | ecosystem: Environmental > Aquatic > Marine > Hydrothermal vents | place: Atlantic Ocean: Mid... | reverse complement strand
CATGCTGGACTTCTACCACCAGCGTTTCAACGTCCTGCTCTGCACCACCATCATCGAAAGCGGCATCGACGTTCCCTCGGCCAACACCATCATCATCCACCGCGCCGATCTGTTCGGACTGGCCCAGTTGCACCAGTTGCGCGGCCGGGTGGGCCGTTCCCATCATCGCGCCTACGCCTACCTCCTGGTACCGCCCAAGAAACTGATGACCCGCGACGCCGTCAAGCGCATCGAGGCGATCCAGGCCTCCGGCGAGCTGGGTGCCGGTTTCCTCATCTCCTCCCACGACCTGGAGATCCGTGGCGCCGGGGAATTGCTAGGAGACGAACAGAGCGGCCAGATCCAGGAAATTGGCTTCAACCTGTACTCGGAAATGCTGGAAAGAGCCGTCAAGGCCCTGAAGGAGGGCAAGGAATTGTCCTTGGAGGAAACGGGGGATGACACCATCGAAGTGGATTTGAAGCTGCCGGCGCTGATTCCCGACGACTACCTGCCCGACGTCCACACCCGCCTGGTCCTCTACAAACGCATCGCCAACGCCGAAAACGTCGAGGCGCTGGAAGAACTACAGGTGGAAATGATCGACCGCTTCGGGCTGCTACCGGAGGCAACCAAAAACCTGTTCGCCCTGGCGGAAATGAAGCTGAAGGCCGAATCCCTGGGAATCGAGAGAATCGATGCCGGACCCGCCGGCGGGCGGATTCAGTTCAAGCCACAACCGGCCATCGATGTGACGGCGTTGCTGGAATTGATCCAACGCCAGCCGCAAACCTACCACCTGGACGGCCCCCAGGTGCTGAAATTCCAAGCCGACCTGGAAGAACCGCGGCGGCGCCTCGACTTCGTCGCCGGACTGCTCTCGGCCCTGTCTCCCGCCGGTGCGAGCGAAGAATCCGCTTAGGCCAAGGCGCCCGGACCTGTTAAGATAGACGAATTTCACAGCTTCTCAAGGAGCGGTTGCGATGAGCGAAGACCAGAAGATCCGCATGAACCCGGCGCAGCTCTACCGGGAAGAAATTTACACCGACCTCCAGGCCGGCACGATCAAACGCCTGATCCCGGTCACCGACGAGGGCACGATCGATCCCAACCGGTCCGAGGTCTTTCTGGGCCAGGCCACCGTCCTGACGCCGGTGGGCAGCCTGCCGCTGAGTTTCGAGATCGAGGCGCGCAACTTGCGGGAGGCGGTGGAGAAATACGGGGAGGCCGCGGAGAAGGGTCTCCAGGAAACCATGGAGGAACTGCGGCGGTTGCAGCAGGAACAGGCCAGCTCCCTGGTGATCCCGAAGGGCGGGGTTCCTCCCACCGGCCCCGGTGGCGATCTGGGCGGCGGCGGTTTTCCCGGCGCCGGCGGCGGGATGCCCGGAGGCGGCATCAAATTGCCCTGAGTCGCCCGTGAGCCGCTCCGTTCCCTTTCGCCTCGCCCTCGCCCTGCTGTGGCTGGCGGTGGCCGGTGTCGCCGGCGCCGCCCCCAACTGGTACCAGGTGGCGGTGGTGGTCTTCACCCAGCCCATCGACACCGACGAAGACTTGAGCGACCAGCCCCCCATCCCCTGGCCCGAGTCCGTGCGCACGCCGAAGCCCCTGCCGGCCGCCCAGTCGGGTCTGTATTCGGCCTACGACCGGCTGCGGCGTTCCCGGCGCTACCGGCCTCGGCTGCACCTGGCCTGGAACCAACCCGCCTGGCCCAACCGCATCAACGCCCCCTACCGGGTGAGCAACGGCAGCGACGTCGAAGGCGTGGTCCGCCTGCAACGGGGGGAATACCTCCACGTCATCGTCGATATGGAATACCGCGCCCCGGACGGGACGGTGCACACCCTGCGGGAGAAACGCCGGGTCAAGTTCAACGAGGTCCACTATCTGGACCATCCGGCGTTCGGGGTGTTGATCCGAGTGTCGCCGCGATGACCCGTCAATCCCAGGGATTGACGATTTCGAGCGCTGCATAGGAAAAATCCTTGACGTTCCGCGTCACCAACACCAGGCCATGGGCCAGGGCGGTGGCCGCCAGCAGGCTGTCGATGGTCGGCAAGGACCTGCCTGATTCGGCCATGAGACGCCCCCAGCGGTCAGCCACTTCGGCATCGATGGACACAATGCGACCAACGAAAAACGTCGGCAGCTCCGTTTCCAGCCAGTCCAGCAACCTGAATTTCCGCTCTCCATCCGCAAGGCGCTCGACGCCTTTGCGGATCTCTCCGAGGGTCAACACGCTGATGTATAGCGAGGTGGCCGGACGGGATTCGATCCAAACAACTACCCCGGGATGAGGCTGTCTTTTCCTCAATTCTGACAACACGCAGGTATCGATCAGGTAGCTCACAGTTCCACTTCCCGGGTGAGGGTCTGCTCACGTTCGAAATCGATGTCCTCCTGTCCAAACAGCGGTGAGCGGCGCATGAACGCGACCAGGGATTCCCGGGCGCCAGTCAGGCGCTCGTACTGTTCTTTGGAAAGGACGACCGCCACCGGTTTGCCGTGCGAGGTGATTTCCTGGGGCCCCTCCTGCTGCGCTTTTTTGATGACTTCCGAAAACCGGGCCTTGGCCTCTTGGATCTGCCAGTTTCGCATGAAGCCCTCCACAATATGACCAGTATGGTCATATACTCTGCCGCTCTCAGAAAATTGCAACCCGGATCCCCTATTCCTGACCGAATGGCGCCGGGCAAGGGCCTGAGGAGGCTCCTCAAGGGCTCGATTCCCCGCTCAGCGACGAGCCGGACCGCGATGTGGCGGCATTCGCCGAAATCGATCCCAACCCCAGCAATACGCGCTTCACCTTCGCCATCCCCCGCGCCAGGTTGGCCTCGATCTCGGCCATCGAAACGATGCCCTCGGCCTTGCCGGCGGCCCAGTTGACCACCACCGCCAGGCAGGCGTACGCCAGTCCGGCCTCGCGGGCCAGGGCGGCTTCCGGCATCCCGGTCATGCCCACCAGGTCGCAGCCGTCCCGCTCCATGCGGGCGATCTCGGCGGCGGTCTCCAGACGCGGGCCCTGGGTGCAGCCGTAGCAACCGCCCTCGACGATATCGACACCGGCCGCGGCCCCGGCTGTCAGCAGGCAGCGGCGCAGATCCTCGCTGTAGGGATAGGTGAAATCCACGTGGGTGACGCCGCTTTCCCCACCTTCGAAGAAGGTGTGTTCGCGGCCGTAGGTGTAGTCGATGAGCTGATCCGGCACCACCAGCGTCCCGGGCGCCATGGCCGGCGTGATGCCGCCGACGGCGGCGACCGCGATCACGTGGCTGACCCCCGCCTGCCTGAGGGCGGCAATGTTGGCGCGGTAGTTGATCCGGTGAGGCGGCAGGGTATGGCCCTCGCCGTGCCGGGCGAGGAAGACCAGTTCCCTTCCCGCCAGCCGGCCCACGACCAAGGGCGCCGAAGGCTTGCCGTAAGGGGTTTCCGGACGAAAGCGCCCGGTGATGTCCAACGCCTCGAGCCGTCCCAGGCCGGAACCACCGATGACCGCTAATCGCATGCCTTCTCCGGCAGGGCGTAGATGCCCGGCAAATTGCGCCAATAGCCCCGGTAATCCATGCCGTAGCCGAAGATGTAGCGGTCGTCGCAGACCAGCCCGGCGTAATCGGCCCGGCACGGCTTGGCCACGGGCAGCCGCTTGTCCACCAGCACGGCGATACGCACCTGACGGGCCCCCTTTTCCAGACAGTAATCGCGGATCGCCGCCAGGGTGACCCCCTCGTCGAGCACGTCGTCCACCAGCAGCACATGACGGCCGCACAGGTCGGTGGTGGGAACGTGGCGCCAGTGCAGCTCGCCGCCGCGGGTCTCCCCCCGATAACGGGTCACGTGCACGCTGTCCAGCTCCAGCAGGAAGGGCAATCGGGGAAGCAGCTTGCCGGTCACCACGACGGCGCCGTTGAGAACGCACAACACCACGGGATTGACGGCGGCCAGATCCCGCTGGATTTCGGCCGCCATGCGGTCGATCGCCGCCTCCACCTCGTCCGCCGAGTACAGCCGCTCGGCCCGCCGCCGCACCGCTTCGATGTCGCCGAACACCGTCATTCGGCCTCCGAGTCCGCTTCGGCCCGTTCGCAGGCCGCCAGTTTCCGCTCCAGATCCTCGATCAGGCCGAGCAGGGTGCCGATCAGAATCCCGGTCCAGACCCCGATCGACAGAAAGCCGATCTCCTCCAGCAGCAGATCGTTCATATGGGCGAGATCGAGGATCACGAAGGCGACGATCTGGATTCCGAAAATGGCGGCGATGATCTTGACCTGGGTCAACCATTGCGCCCGGCGGAGCAGATAGTGGACGACACCGATGCCGACCCAGGTGCCGGAATACAGAAACAGGGTGATCTTCTCGAACTTGAAGGCGCCGAAAAACACGATGAGCACCAGTTGGGCCCCAAGAATGCTCAACAGGGCCTTCTGTACCGTGGTCAGGTTCATCCCTCGTCCTCTCCTAGATTGATGATTCGTCGCCGGGCGGCGGCGACGGCATCGGGATCGATCACCACCGGCCGCGCCCGCAGCCGGGCCAACCGCCGCGAATGGGCTTCCCCCTGCCGCCAGGGAACCCGGTCGAGCAGCGCCACGCTCTCGCCCGGCGCGTTGCAGGCCAGCAGCATATCACAGCCGGCCGCCAAAGCCGCCTCCGCGCGGGCCTGGAAATCACCGACGACCGCCGCCCCGGCCATGGCCAGATCGTCGCTGAACACCGCACCGTCAAAACCCAGCCGCCGCCGCAACACCGCCCCGAGCCAGACGGGGGAAAAGCCGGCCGGCCGCTCGTCGACGGCCGGATACAGCACGTGGGCACACATCACCGCCTCCAACCCCTCCCGGATCAGGGCGCGAAACGGTACCAGGTCCCGGGCCTCCAGTTCCGCCAGGGAGCGCGGGTCCACCGGCAGCGCGTGATGGGAATCGGCCGCCACTCCCCCATGGCCGGGAAAATGCTTGCCGCAGGCCGCCATGCCCGCACGCCGCATACCGCAGGCGAAAGCCCCGGCCAGCGCCGCCACCGCCGCCGGATCGGAGGCGAAAGCCCGGTCGCCGATGACCTGGCTGACGCCACCGTCCACATCCAACACGGGGGCAAAACTCAAATCCACGTCCACCGCCCGCAGCTCCGCCGCCATGAGAAAACCGGCGGCCTCCGCCAGCTCGCAACCCAGAACCGGATCGCGGGCATGGAGCGCCCCGAAGCGCGCCGCCGGCGGCAGACGGGTGAAACCGTCGCAGAACCGCTGCACCCGGCCGCCTTCCTGATCCACCGCGATCAGGACCGGCCTGCCCACCGCCCGGCGGATCTCGGCGACCAGTGCCCGGAGCTGATCGGGATCGACGTAGTTGCGGCGGAACAGGATGACGCCGCCGACGCCGGGATGATCGAGCCAATCCCGCTCTTCCGGTGCCAGCTCCGGTCCCCGCAGATCCAGCATGAAAGGACCGATGCCCCCTTTCCGTTCCATCACCGTTTTCCTCGTCTCCCCACGCTCACCCGGGGGATTGATAACACTCCGCCCGCCGCTTTGCAATCCGAATTCACCTGTTGGTTGCTTCTGTCGGAAGGAGCTGACTGCTTTCCCACAACGGGACGAAAGGGATATGAGCCATTCGTAGAAAAAACGATCCAAAGCACAAAAGGGACTAACCCCACCGTTCGATGGCACCCGGCCGCCACAATCCGGCCGTCGCCAGCGCCGCCAGCAGGTGCTTGAGGGTATGGCCGCCGACCAGCCCGGTCAGGTTCAGGATTTCCCGGTCGAACGCTTCGGCCGCCTTGGCGGCGGCGTACCAGGCCAGCGCCCAGATCAGCGCCGAGGGCGGAATCGCCCCGCCGGGACGACGCACCAGCAGCGTCACGATCACCACCGGCGGCAGGAACTGTACCAGGCCGTAGAAACGCAGATCGCCGGTCAAACGCCAGGCCGTCACGCTCGCCAGACCCACCGCCACCAGCGCCGGCAACACCCAGTACCGAGCTTGCAGACGGTCGATGAGGACGGCGGCGAACAACCCCATGAACGCCACCGTCATCGGCAGCCGGTCCCACACCAGCCGGGCGTCGTCCGGCGCCCAGTGATACCAGGCCGAGCCCGGGGCCACCAGCAGGACGCCGCCCCAGAAGACCGCCAGCGCCGGGCGCAGCCCCGCAGGCCAATACCGCAGCCGCGCCAGACCAATGCTCGCCACGGCCAAAAAGGCCAGATTGCTGAGCACGTCGAGACAGTTGGGCACCGGACCGCAGGGGCGGGTATCGGCGAACAGGTGGTAGCCAAGGTCTTGGGCCACCGGCCCGATCCAGACGGCGACCGCCACGGCCGTCAGCACGATCCCGGCGATCCAGCGCGCTTCCCTCATCTTGATTCCTCCCGGCCACGGCCGTAGTCTGTGCCCCCATGAAACCACCTTACAAGGGCCGTGGCGCGATCGGCAATCCCGACGTCCGTTACAACGAATACCGCTACGAACCTCTCGACGACGGCTGGCCCGGCGAGGGGGAAGACAACCCGCCGCGCACCGAGGTCAGCCTGGAACGGCCGCGCACCGTCATCGCCCGCAACGATTCGCCGGACGTTCCCTTCGACCGGGCCGTCAATCCCTACCGCGGCTGCGAGCATGGATGTATCTACTGCTACGCCCGCCCTTCGCACGCCTGGCTGGGACTGTCACCGGGGCTGGACTTCGAGACCAAACTGACCGCCAAGCCCGAGGCCGCCGATCGCCTGCGCCGCGAGCTGCAGGCCCCGGGCTACCGTCCCGCCCCCATCGCCCTCGGCGCCAACACCGACCCTTACCAGCCGATCGAACGCCGCTTCCGCATCACCCGCCGGATCCTGGAAGTCCTGAGCGAATTCGACCATCCCTGCACCATCACCACCAAGTCGTCGCTGGTGGAGCGGGATCTGGACATTCTGACTCCGATGGCCGAACGTCGTCTGGCGCGGGTCCAGGTCTCGATCACCACCCTGGAGCCAGCGCTCGCCCGCAAGATGGAACCACGCGCCTGCGCGCCCCACCGCCGCCTGCAGACCATCGCCCGGCTGCGTGAGGCCGGGGTGCCGGTGACGGTGATGGCGGCCCCGGTGATTCCCGTCCTCACCGACGCGGAATTGGAAGCCATCCTCGAAGCCGCCGCCGACGCCGGCGCGACCCATGCCGGTTACGTCCTGATACGCCTGCCGCTGGAGGTGGCCGGGCTGTTCGAGGACTGGCTGAACGCCCATTTCCCGAACATGGCCGCCCACGTCATGAATCGCATCCGCGACTGCCGCGGCGGCCGGGCCGACGACCCGCGCTTCGGCCACCGGATGCGCGGTGAAGGTATCTTCGCCGACCTGATCGCCCAGCGCTTCCGTCTCGCCGCCCGCCGGCTGGGTCTGGACCGCCCCCTGGCGCCGCTGGACGTCAGCCGTTTCCGCGGCGCCCCGCGGCAACTGACGCTGTTCTGAATCAGCCGGTCACTCCGGCGTAGATCTCCGCCAGGGGGACGACGGCATCCACCGAGATCAGCTCGACCCCGGTATCCTCCGCGCCATAGATCGCCACCTCGCCGAAGGCGGCTCCCGCACGCCGGAAGACCTCCACCCGCACCGCGTCGGGAGACACCAGCACATATTCCCGCAGACTGGCGAGCTTCGGGTAGTTGAGCAGCTTCTCGCGGCGGTCGATATTCTCCGTGGACGGCAACAGCACCTCGACCACCAACACCGGCGCCTTCAGGAACGAATCCTTCAGGGTCGGCGGGCTCGCAACTGACCACCACGTCCGGGTAGTAGAAGGCGTCGGCGGCTTCGATCCGCACCTTGACGTCGCTCATATAGGCGGCGCAGGGCGTACCCCGCAGATGATTGCGCAGAAAAGCGGCGATATTCAATGCCACCCGATTGTGGCCCAGGGTGCCGCCCACCATGGCGAACACCCGGCCGGCCACGTATTCGTGGCGGATCTCGCTGTGCCGCTCCCCCTCCAGATAATCGGCCACCGAAAGCGACGGAACATGGGCATGCTGTGTCATGACGAACGTCCTCGTTGAACGCCATCCCTATTATGCCATCCCAAACATGCTACCCTTGGCGAAATCCCACCCATCGAAACCGTTGAATCCATGACCACCCTTCTGACCCTCAAACAGGTCTCCCTCGCCTATGGCACCCATCCCCTCCTCGACCGGGTCGATCTGACCGTCGAGGCCAGAGAACGCATCGGCCTGGTCGGGCGCAACGGCGAGGGAAAGTCCACCCTGCTGCAATTGTGCGCCGGCCTGATCCTTCCCGACGACGGCGAGATCCGCCGCCGCCCCGACCTCAAAACCACGATGCTGGAACAAACGCCCTGTTTTTCGCCCGAAGCGACCGCCTACGAGGTGGTGGCCGAAGGGCTGGGGGACCTCGGCACCCTGCTGCAGCGCTACCACCGACTGGCCCGGGAAACCCCGCCCGATCTCCAGACCCTGGACCACCTCCAACACCAACTGGAAGCCCGCGACGGCTGGCGTTTCCAGCAGCGCATCGGCCAGGCCCTCGATCGCCTCGGCCTCGATCCCGACGTCCCTGCCGCCACCCTCTCCGGCGGCTGGCAACGGCGACTCGCCCTGGCCCGCGCTTTGGTGGCCGAACCGGATCTGTTGCTCCTGGACGAACCCACCAACCACCTCGACCTGGAAACCATCGCCTGGCTCGAAGACGAGCTGGCGGCGTTCCCGGGGACGATCCTGTTCGTCACCCACGACCGCGCTTTCCTGCAAAAGCTGGCCACCCGCATCCTGGATCTCGACCGGGGCCGGCTGACCGCCTGGCCCGGCGACTACCGCACCTACCTGGCGAGAAAAGCCGCCGTCCTGGCGGAAGAGGAACGCCGAAACGCCGAGTTCGACAAGAAATTGGCGCGGGAAGAAGCCTGGATCCGCCAGGGGATCAAGGCTCGGCGCACCCGCAACGAAGGCCGGGTTCGAGCCCTGGAGGCGCTGCGTCGGGAACGGGCACGGCGGCGGGAGCGCCAGGGCCGGGCCAGACTGGAACTGGAGACGGCGGAACGTTCCGGCCGGCTGGTGATCGAGGCGGAGAATCTCGGCTACGCCTACGGCGACCGCGTCATCGTCCGGGACTTCTCCACCACCGTCCTGCGCGGCGATCGGATTGGCCTCGTCGGTCCCAACGGCGCCGGCAAGACCACCCTGCTCAAGCTCCTTCTGGGACGGCTCGAACCTCAAACGGGCCGGGTGCGTCACGGCACCCGCCTCCAGGTTCTCTGGTTCGACCAGCAGCGCGCGCAGCTCGATCTGGAAAAGACCGTGGCCGACACCGTCGCCGACGGCAACGAGTGGGTCACCGTCGGCGGGCGCCGGCGCCACGTGATGTCCTGGCTGGCCGACTTCCTGTTCCCCCCGGATCGGGCGCGCCAGCCCGTCAAGTCCCTCTCGGGCGGCGAACGGAACCGGCTGCTGCTGGCCAAACTGTTCACCCGTCCCGCCAACCTGCTGGTGCTGGACGAGCCCACCAACGATCTGGACCTGGAGACCCTGGAACTGCTGGAACAGCGGCTGGCCGCCTTCGATGGCACCGTCTTGCTGGTCAGCCACGACCGGGCCTTCCTGGACAACGTGGTCACCAGCATCTGGGCGTTCGAGGGCGACGGCATCGTCTCCGAATACGTCGGCGGGTACGAGGACTGGCTGCGCCAGCGCCCGGCCCCACAACCCCGGCCCGCCGACGAACCGGCGCCGTCCAAAGCCCGGCCACGGCGGTCCCGGACCAAGCTCAGCTACAAGGAACAGCGCGAGCTAGAAAGCCTGCCGACGGCCATCGAGATGCTGGAAGCCCGTCGGAACGAACTGACCGCCACCATCGCCGAGCCGGACTTCTACCGCCGCCCCCGTCCGGCGGTGGAAAGCGTGCTGGCGGAACTGAAGGCCGTGGAGCGGGAACTGGAAGACAAATACGCCCGCTGGGAAACGCTGGAAACGTTACGGGATTCGCTGGCACAATAACCCCTGGTCTTTCATGGAGGTACGCCCCGTGGCCCATGGCACGATCCAGGACGACCCGACGACCGCGGAACGTTTCATCCCCCTGTCCTCGGCGGAATTGGCCGATCTTCTGACCGAACGACAGGGGGGCGACCCGGCGTTCCAGCGTTTCATCGAAGCGCTGGCGGCGCTGTACGACGTTCTCTACGCCCGGATGCTGGAGGAGCTCAAACGGCTCTACCTGCCCTTCAATCCCGACCGCGACACCCAGCTCCTCGGCCGGACGCCGACCGTGGACAGCGGGGCCAAACGCCGCCTCATCGCCGCCATCGAAACCCTGCTCCAGGATGCCAATTTCGACCGTCTGGACCAACGGCGCCTCAACGAGGCCCTCAACAAGACCTCTCCCTACGGGGTGGAAGTGAGCGTGAACCTGGACGAGTTCCAGGAAATCCTGCTTTTCTACGGGGGCACCGCGCTGCGCACCGATAGGTTGCGGCGGTGGAAGACGTTGTTCCTGCGCCGCGAGGCGGTGACCGTCCCCATCTACCGGCGCCTGTTCGTCCTGCTCCAGATGCCGTCCGAGGACGACGG
>Ga0256839_1006258_pt1 | contig 10537 bp, 11 predicted proteins | sample 354166metaG_FD_185968 | JGI IMG/M metagenome (GOLD analysis project Ga0256839, IMG submission 185968) | Hydrothermal vent microbial communities from Mid Atlantic Ridge, Atlantic Ocean - 354-166 | ecosystem: Environmental > Aquatic > Marine > Hydrothermal vents | place: Atlantic Ocean: Mid... | reverse complement strand
TACCAGGGACGCCCGTCACCCCGGTCCGTGTTACATTGGCCTTAGGCGCCCCGGGCGCCCACAACGCAGCTCCTTCGGGGCAGGGTGAAATTCCCGACCGGCGGTGAAAGCCCGCGAAGCCCGGCGCAAAGCGCGGGGCCCGACCCGGTGGAACTCCGGGGCCGACGGTGAAAGTCCGGATGGGAGGAGGAGGTGAAGGGCCTGGCGGCCCGGGTATGGTCTGGAGCCATCAACCCAAAATTCATCGTGCGTCCCGGAGGTCGCAACCTGTGAGCTTTAGCGACCTCGACCGCCGCTTCATGCAGCGGGCGCTGGCGCTGGCCGAGCGGGCGCGCGGCCGCACCAGCCCCAACCCCATCGTGGGGGCGGTGGTGGTCGCGGGCGGCCGCATCGTCGGCGAGGGCTATCACCCGCGCGCCGGTGAGCCCCACGCCGAGGTTTTCGCCCTGCGCCAGGCCGGTGAGGCGGCCCGCGGGGCCACGGTCTACGTAACCCTGGAACCGTGCAACCACCACGGCCGCACTCCGCCGTGTTCGCTGGCCCTGATCGAGGCCGGGGTGCGCCGGGTCGTTTACGCCGCCGCCGACCCTGGCGAAACGAGCGGCGGCGGCGCCGAGCGGCTGAAGCGGGCGGGCGTGCGGGTCGAGGCGGGCCTGCTGGAAGAGGAAGCCCGCATCCAGAACCGCGCCTTCTTCCACGCGGCCGCCCACGGCCGGCCTTTCGTGCTCTGGAAGGCGGCGCTCACCCTCGACGGCAAGGTGGCCGCCCGCGGCCGGGGCGGCGAGGCGGTTTCGAACGCGCTCAGCCGCCGCGTCGTCCACGGTTACCGCCAGGCCTGCGCAGCCGTAGCCGTGGGGGCGGGCACGGTGCAGGCCGACGACCCGGCGCTGACGGTGCGCGAACCCGACTTTCGCGCCTTTCCGGCGATGGTCGAGCCGCCCTCGCTGCGCGACCCGCTCAAGGTGGTCTTTGATGGTCAGGCCCAAACGCCGCCGACGGCGCGGATCTTCGAGCCGGGGCCGCGGGGGGAGCCGGCGCGGGTACTGATCTTCACCGGCCCGGAGGCCGACCAGCGACGGGTAGAAGCTCTAGAGAAGGCCGGGGCCGAGGTGGTCGCGCTTCCGGCGGGGGAGGGCGGCCTGAGCGTGGAAGCGGCGCTCGAAGAGCTCTACCGGCGGGGCGTCGACTCGCTGCTGCTCGAGGGCGGGCCCCGGCTCGCGGGCTCCTTCGTGCGGGCGGGGCGGGTGGACCGGGCGGTTTTCTTCGTGGCCCCGCGGCTCCTGGGCGAGGGGCGCAGCCTGATCGAGGGGTTCAGTTTCGGTTCGATGCAAAGTGCGGTGCGTTTCCTGCCCGAGCGCTCGGAGGCGCTGGAAGGCGACCTCTGGCTCGAGGGCCGTTTGGAGGTGAGCTAGTGTTTACCGGAATCGTGGAAGAGGTGGGCCGGGTACAGCGGACCGAGCCGGCCGGCGGCAACCTGCGGGTCTGGATCGAAGCCGAGAAGGTGCTGGGGGGCACCAAAGTGGGCGACTCGATCGCCACCGGCGGTGCCTGCCTGACCGTGGTCGAGCTTTCTCCCCACGGCTTTGCGGTGGAGCTGGCCCAGGAGACCGTGAAGCGCACCGCGCCGCGCTGGCGGCCGGGGGCGCGGGTCAACCTGGAACGGGCCGCGCGTGTGGGCGCCCGGCTCGACGGCCACCTCGTTACCGGCCACGTGGACGGCGTGGGCCGGGTAACGCGCTTCGACCGCCGCCCCGGGGCGCACGACCTCTACGTGGAGGCGCCGGCCGATCTGGCCCGCTACGTTGCTCCCAAAGGATCGATCACCATCGACGGCGTTTCGCTGACGGTGGTGAGCGCGCGTGGCCGGGTTTTCTCGGTCACCTTGATTCCCCACACCCTGCAGGTGACCACGTTGGGCGAGTTGAAGGTGGGCGACGCGGTCAATCTGGAAATCGACATCATCGCCCGCTACGTCGAGCGGCTGCTGGAGGCGCGAACGTGATTCACCCCATCGAAGCGATCATCGAGGACCTGCAAAACGGAAAGCCGGTGATCATGGTGGACGACGAGGGGCGCGAGAACGAGGGCGACCTCATCTTTCCCGCCCAGTTCGCCACCAAGAGCCTGGTCAACTTCGCGGTGAAGGAGGCGCGGGGGCTGCTCTGCGTGGCCGTCACGCCGGAGCGGGCGACGGCGCTCGAGCTGCCGCCGATGGAGAAACGCAACACCGACCCCCACGGCACCGCCTTCACCGTGAGCGTGGACGCGGCCAGCAGCACCACCGGCATCTCGGCCGCCGAACGGGCGGCCACCATCCGGCTCTTGGCCGAGTCGAGCACGACCCCGGCCGACCTGCGCCGGCCCGGCCACGTCTTCCCGCTGGTGGCGCGCGAAGGCGGGGTGCTGCGCCGCGCCGGTCACACCGAGGCGACCGTCGACCTTTTGCGCCTTGCGGGGCTCGAGCCCGTGGGGGCGCTGATCGAGATCATGAAGGAGGACGGCGAGATGGCGCGCCTGCCGGAGTTGGAGGCGTTCGCCGAGCACCACGGACTCAAGATCGGCACCATCGAGGGCCTGATCCGCTACCGGCTCGAACGCGGCGACGGTTTCGTGACCCGCGAGGCCGAGGCGATGCTGCCCACCGAGTTCGGCGAGTTTCGCATCGTCGGCTACCGCGACCGCATCACCGGCGAGGAGCACGCTGCGCTGGTGATGGGCGAACTCGGGGGCGAAGAACCCGTGCTGGTGAGAATGCACTCGGAGTGCCTGACCGGCGATGCGCTGCACAGCCTGCGCTGCGACTGCGGCTTCCAGCGCGACCTGGCCATGAAGCGGATCGCCGAAGAAGGGCGCGGGGTGCTCGTCTACCTGCGCCAGGAGGGGCGCGGCATCGGCCTGGTCAACAAGATCAAGGCCTACCACCTGCAGGACAGCGGCCTGGACACGGTCGAGGCCAACCTGGCGCTGGGTTTTCCGCCCGACCTGCGCGACTACGGGGTGGGGGCGCAGATCCTCTACGACCTGGGGGTGCGCAAGCTGCGCCTCCTCACCAACAACCCCCGCAAGATCCGGGCGCTGGGCGGCTACGGGCTCGAGGTGGTCGAGCGGGTGCCCTTGCGCAGCGGCGACAACGAACACAACCAGCGCTACCTGAGGGCCAAGCAGGAAAAGCTGGGGCATTGGATGGATTGAAGGGGGCTTGTGGCCTGTAGCTTGTAGCCAGTTAGTTGGATGAGGGTAGTACGTAGTGCGTGGTGCGTAGTAAGAGGGGCGCTAGAGGCAAGCAGGTGCGCGTGGGTTTGCTCAAGTTTTTTGGCGGAAACATGACGGGTTTCTTTCTGGACGGCAAAACGCACAAGCCCTCCCCTGGGGGAGGGTTGGGGAGGGGGTTGTTGGCGACGCCGAAGCCTGAAATCCGGTCGCCAGTACACAGCCAGCCCGCATCCCGCCTCCTGCACCCTACATCCCGCATTTCAACAAACAACCCCCCTCCGGCTGCTTCGCCTCCACCTTCCCCAAGGGGGAGGCAGGAAAGCGTGCGCAGCGAATGCTGCGTTGTGTCTGGTCACAGCGGCCCGCGGCCTGCGGTTCGTAGATTGTGGTTTTCTTTGCACGTTTACTTTGCTATATCGCAGTCGGTCTTTTCCCGTTCAGCGAACATAGAAAGCCCTCCCCTGGAGGAGGGTTGGGTGGGGGTTTTGGACGCCGCAAAGCCCGAACGCCAGACTTCCCATTCGTGGAGAACCTGCTCCCTGCGCCCGAGGAGCAACCCCCTCCGGCCGACAGCCACCTCCCCCAAGGGGGAGGCTTGTCTTTTTGCCCTTTCAGTCCTCCTCTAGGGGAGGGTTCGGGAGGGGGTTGTTGGTAGAAGGAGCACTTATGAGCAAGTTCTGTAACCCGAGGCTTGTTGAATACTTGAAAGTAAGCAAGTGAGCCGGGCAAGGTAAAGGAGGAAAGAATGAAAGAAATCAAGGGAAACCTGAAGGCCAAAGGGGTCAAGCTGGTGATCGTTGTCAGCCGCTTCAACGAGTTCATCACCAAGCAGCTGCTCGAGGGCGCGGTGGACGCGTACGAGCGGCTGGGGGGCAGCAAGGACGACCTGACCGTCGTCTGGGTGCCGGGTGCGCTGGAGATCCCGCTGGTGGCCAAGAAGTACGCCGAAAAGAACGAGGTGGAAGCGGTGGTGGCGCTCGGCTGCGTCATCCGCGGCTCGACCTACCACTTCGAGATCGTGGCGAACCAGTCGGCCAGCGGACTCATGAAGGCGGGTCTCGACACCGGCAAGCCCATCGTCAACGGCATCCTCACCACCGACACCATCGAACAGGCCATGGAACGCGCCGGCACCAAGGCAGGCAACAAGGGCGCCGACGCGGTGATGGCCGCAGTGGAGCTGGCCGCGCTGCGATAATGGACAGGTGACCTACCTCAGGTACCTGCCCCATCTCGCCTTCCTTTACCTGGCGTGGCGGGTCTGGGATTATCCCTACTTCATCTACACCGAGCCGCCGTTCTGGCTGGCCCTTGGAGGCCTCGCCGCGCTCGCGTACTGGGGACGCAGGGTTCCCGCGCTGGGCTGGCTTTGGTGGGGTTGGGGTCTCCTTACCCTGGTCTGGAGCTTGGCGCCGGGGAACACCCTTGTCGCAAGCCTTTGGGAGCTGCCCATCCTAGCGGCCCTAGCCGTCGGCCGCTGGCGCGTAGGTTTGGTGGCGTTCAACGTCTTTCTGCTCTTCGTTGGGCTGTTCACGGCCATGGCGCTTTTCCACTACGGCCTGGTCCAGTACTTTTCGGGTTCGGCGCACTACCTTTTGGGCGAGCAGGCGCTGTGGCTGGTGCCGCTGGCCCTCTACTGGATGCACACCCGTTCTCGATACCGCTGGGCCGCGGCCTTGCTGGCCTCCACGGCCCTCTATGCGGTGCTCATCTCCGGTGCCCGCGCGGCCTACCTGCCGCTTCTGCTCGTGCTGACTGCCTTCCCCTTCCTGATTTCGCGGCAGGGGATCCGGCCCGTCCGGGTGCTCGGCTCGCTGAGCCTGATCTTCATCGCCCTGTTTGCTGTAGATGCAGCGATCCCCGGCCACCCGGCACAAACGGCCCTCGTTTACAAGAGTCAGGTGACGCAACGCGACGCTCAGAACGTGGACGAGGGCATTGGCAATGTGGGTTCGCGCCTGACCATGTGGAAACTTGCCGTACACATGGCGGTGGAGCGGCCGCTGGGTACGGGGAACGGCAGCTACGCCCAGGTCTTCGAAGGTTTCATGGACGTGCCCGAGTTCGACGGAGTGTGGTCGCGCAGTCCGCACAACTACTTGCTCGAAACCCTAGCCACGGGGGGATGGCCGCGGTTTATCGTTCTCCTCGTGCTGCTCTGGCCCATCGTCCGCGGCTTCTTCTCCGACGACTGGCCTTGGGCCCTCGCCGCCGCGGGGGTATGGACGACGCTGCTCTTCGACGTCACCGGCTTCATCCCTGGTTTCTTGATCCTGGCCTTTTTGACACTCGGGCCTTTGCTGCCACAAGGCAAGCTTTCGCCTCCGTGGGTTTGGGGTATGGGGCTGGTGGCGGGCGTCGCTTTGGCGGCTTGGTGGTACCTGCCCTGCACGGGACCCGAATGTGCGATCGAGCGGTACCGGGGGTTTCCGTCAAAGGTGCACGTAGCAATTGCAACGTACCCAGACCGAGCTGACACGATGTTGCGGGGTGCCGAAGAGCTGTATCCCCGTTCGCCTTGGCCGCTTTTGAGTCTGTATCGTCGCGCAACATCTGTGCGTGACCAAACAAAGTTGCTTGAAGAACTTGTCGAGAAGTTCCCCTACGCAAACGCAAAATATTACCAAGCCTTGATTCAAGTGTACATGGATTCAGGCAATATTGAAATGGCGCGTTACTGGTTGGGTATCGCCCGAATTCACTTTCCGAGGAATACCTTCATCGATGCGTCACGGCCACCGGCTTTTTCGGAGCCCCAGAATATTTATGCGCCATCACGGTGATCCCTGACGAGTAATTGAGGTGCTCTCTTGTTGTCGATGCTGGTAGCATCGTAGGCTGTCACAACTGCTCCGGTGTTGCTCACCGCGCAGTTTCCCCACCATATGTAGTTACTATCCCAACCAGGCGCCTTCCATGGTTTCCGCGATATGGGCAAGGGCAACCTTGAAAAGTCGCAGGTGAAAGCCTTGGCCGACTTTTTATTCGGCAAAGATGCTGGCGCAGATGGGGTTTGTAACTCTAAGCAAAAGCAAAAGCAAAGCGAGCGCGGTGACAATAGTGGTAGTTATCAGCTATTTCAAGAGATGAAGACACCCTACGCCGACTTCGGCGTAGGGTGTCCACCGTGCGTAGCAAAAGCTTACGGGTAGGTGTACGAGTCGTTGTGTCGGCCGGTTACGGATACCGTGGGGTTGCCGCTGCCGTCATCAGCGACCGTGCAGGCGGTGATGATGTTGCCAGGATCGGGAACGCTGTAGCTGCCCGCGGTGTAGCCGCCGGTGCAGTCGTTGGAGGCGACGACGGAGTTGTCGGGATCTTCGGCCACGTACGCAAAAGCCGCTTTGTAGACGTTCTGACCGTAGGCGGCAGCGGCACGCTTGTCGGCCTGGACGCGGGCCTGCAGCAGGTTGGGGATCAGCACGGCGGCCAGGATGCCGATGATCGCGATGACGATCAGCAGCTCGATCAGGGTGAAGCCTTTGGTCTTGTTCTTGCGCATTCTCTTCCCTCCTACGTTACCCACCGATCAGGTATCGGATGTGCGGTGGGGTCCTGCGGTAGTGCATCATAGAACCTTGAGCCTTGGGCCGATAACAGAGGCGGGACGTCGAACCCTCGTTTGCCTCTTAAGAAGAGAATAGAACCTTCAACCCCGGTGTGCCACCCCCATTTGGGGGTACGCGTCGGGTGCCGCGGACCGGCTGATCGGAGCGCCCGGCCGGAAGACAATCGACAACGCGTGCGACGCGTATTCTCGAAGCGCACCGGTTTGGATTCCGCCCGTGTTGGTTCGGGGGTGCAGAATGGAGTGCATGGGGTGGATGGGGTACGCGTACATGCTCCTGGCCGCGAGCAGCTGGGCGTTGATCGGTCCGGTTTCGCGGTTGGCGCTGGATGCGGGGATCGCCCCCGTGGAGGTGGCGTTTTGGCGGGCCTTGTTCGGAGGTGCGTTGTTCGCCGCGCACGCGCTGGTGCGCCGCCTGCCCCGCCCGCGGGGGCGCAGCCTCGGGGGCGCCGTGCTCTTCGGGGTGCTGGGCGTGGCCCTGTTCTACCTGAGCTACCAGTTCGCGGTGGCCTACGGGGGAGCGGCGCTGGCCTCGGTGCTGCTCTATACCGCGCCGGCATGGGTGGTGCTGGGTAGCCGCGTCTTCCTGGACCAGCCGATTCGGCCGTACGGCGCAGGTTTGGTGGTCCTTACCTTGCTTGGGGTGACGCTGCTGGCCTGGCCCCTGGGGGGTTGGGCGTTCAACGCGGCCGGCGTGGTGTGGGGGTTGGTGTCGGGCTTGGCCTACGCGGGGTACTACGTTTACGGGAAGCTGCAGTTCGCGCGCTTTCACCCCGTGGCGCTGCTCGCCGTAGCCCTGCCGGTCGGGGCGCTGGTGCTGCTGCCCTGGGTCGAGTTCGCGCACAAGGATGCCGCGGTGTGGGCGGCCCTTGCCGTCCTCTCGGCGTTTTCGACCTACCTCGCCTACCTCTTCTACGGCCTGGGGTTGCGGCGGCTCGAAGCGACGCGCGCGTCGCTGGTCGCCACGCTGGAGCCGGTGCTGGCCTCGTTGCTCGCCTTCGTCTGGTGGGGCGAGCGGTTCTCGCTTCTCGGTTATCTGGGGGCGGCGCTGGTGGTGCTTGCGGTTGCGGGCGCCGCGGTGGAGCCGTGGCTCAGTCGGCGTAGACCCGCGAGGCCGTGACCGGCAGAAAGGGGACCCACTCCTCGGGAACCTCGCGCAGCTCGAAGGTGATCCAGGCCAGATAGCCCGGGGCCGAAGGCTTGCGCAGCAGGGGCATGCCCGCTTCCTCGGGGGTGCGGTCGCCCTTACGGGTGTTGCAGGCGTGGCAGGCGGCCACCAGGTTTTCCCAGGCGTCGCGCCCGCCGCGGCTCCGCGGGAGGATGTGATCGATGGTCAGGTGGCTCGAGCGTTTCCCGCAGTACTGACAGGTGAATCCGTCGCGGCGCAATACGTTGCGTCGGTTAAGAGCAAGCCGCCCCAGGGGGCGGCGGATCATGCGGCGGAGGCGGATCACCGAGGGCACGGGCACCCGGCGGCTGGGGGTGCGCAAGAAATGCTGGCTTTCGATGATGGCGTCGGCGGTTTCGTTCTGCACGAGGATGACGCCGCGGCGAATCGTGGTCAACCCTAAGGGCTCGTAACTGGCGTTGAGCACCAGGATGCGCGGCGCGTTCAGATTCATCTTGCGTCTATCTTAATCGGTTTCCGGGGGTTCTTGCCTGCCGGGGGGTTCGAAGCGCTTCAGGTACCACCACCCCGCGAACAACAACACCAGGTAGGCCCCCGAAGCCCAGGGGGAGTGCGACACGAAGAGGTAGAGCGCCGGAACGGCCAGGAAGGCCACAGCCCAGCGCTGCCCGGCGAGCCAGCCGCGCACGGCCAGCATGAAGCTCAGCAGCATCAAGAGCCCGGCGAAGAAAGGATCCATGGGTCCTAGCCTACCAACTCGAAGCGTACGGGCGTTTCCGGAATTGCGCGGACCCGCCCCAGATGTTCCAGGTGCACCAGGTGGGCCAGGGTTTCGGCCCAGGCGAAGCGGCGCTGGGCGGGGCTGAGCCCCTCCTGGGGAAAAAGCTCGAGCGAAAGCTCCCAGGCGGTGCGCGGGCCGTGGGCGAGCCGGTTCACCAGAAAACGCAGACGGTTCTCATGGTGGCGTTCGATTTCGCGCGCGCGGGCGTCCACGTCTTCGAGGACCGGCCCGTAGTGCCCCACGAGGGCCCGCCGGGGCTCGAGCCCCCGGATCTTCCCTAGCGAGGTCAGGAAGTCGCCCAGCGGGTCGGGGCGGCTGCCCACCCACTTGCCCACGTTGGGGGTGATACGGTCTAGGATCGCGTCCCCGGCGATCAGGACGCCGTCGTCGCGCAAGAGCACCAGGTGGCCGTCCGCGTGCCCCGGTGTCCAGTGGACGGTGAACCGCTGGCCGGCCAGCTGCACCTCCTCGCCGTCCGTGAGGGGGTGGGGGTTTTTAGGCGGACGTATGCGCCGATGCGTCGCTTCCATGACCGCGCGCAGGTCGGCGATGAAGGCCTCGGGCATCCCGTGTTCGCGGAAGTGTGCGGTGGACTGTTCGAGCCAGGGCTCGAAACGGCTCCACCAGCCGTGGTCGCGTTCGACGGCCACATCGAGCATAAGGACCGGAACCCCCTGCGCTTCGAACCAGCCCGCCAGGCCGTAATGGTCGGGGTGGTGGTGGGTCAGCACGACCGCGTCCAGGTCGCCCGGACGGGCGCCGCGCTCGGCCAGCCCCCGTTCGATGGCGCGGCGGGCGTCGGGCAGATCCAGCGCGGTGTCCACCAGCACGAGCCCGTCGCCCTCGATCAGAACCAGGTTGACGTACTTCATGGGGTAGGGGATGGGGACCGGAAGGGGGTACAGGCCGTCCAGAGCGAGGTCCATACCATCATTTTAGACCCGGTCAAAGCGTTGAGGTGGCGCCGAAAATGTGATAGAATCACATTGCGTAGGTTCGTTGCGCGTATCAGGGGGGCGATCCTGGGTTCGACGGGGGCCCTTGAAAGTGAGGCTGCGAGCCGAGGTGCCGGAGGCCTCGTAAAACACCGGCAACGCCAATAACTGGCAACGATAACTACGCTCTGGCGGCTTAACCCCGCCACGTCCCTGCCAAGCCCGGCCGGTGGCTCGGGCAGCGGACGACACTAAAGCCGGCTAGCCGAGGGCGAGGCTCCGTACCCCGAGGCAAAATTCCACGGAGCTGGGTCCCGCCCGCCCGTCCGCGGGCCAAGGCAGGACCGAGAACCTGAAACGCGGACTACGCTCGTAGATGCCCACCGGATAGGCTCTCGGACGCGGGTTCGAGTCCCGCCGCCTCCACCAGAAATCGAACGCCGCCCGCCTGCAGGCGGGCGGCGTTCGCGTGAAAGCGGAAGGCAGGCTCGGCGAAGCCATAAGAACCGCTAGCGGGCTATTCGGGGAAGGTCCGTTTCGCCCCGGTGGACAGCCGCGCCGGCCCCCAGACGGGCACGATGACCGACGCCGCCAGCATGACCAAGGCGCTCATCAACGCGACCACGCCGACCGAGACGACCATCCCCACGATGTTCACGGCGTTCCACGCGGTGTGCCAGACGGCGACGGTCAGGATGCTGCCCCCGCTGCTGTTGTACAGAAAAGTGAGCCACACCGCCCCGGCCAGCAGTCCCAGGAAGAACCCCACGACCTCGCCGGGTCCTAAATCGAAGCGGTACAGGAACATCGGGGCGTGCCAGAGTGCCCAGAAGACCGCCAGAACGAGCGTAGCGGCCAGAGCTCCGCGACGCGATTGCAGCCTTGGGAGCGCGAACCCCCGCCAGCCCGCT
>Ga0256839_1006257_pt1 | contig 10538 bp, 7 predicted proteins | sample 354166metaG_FD_185968 | JGI IMG/M metagenome (GOLD analysis project Ga0256839, IMG submission 185968) | Hydrothermal vent microbial communities from Mid Atlantic Ridge, Atlantic Ocean - 354-166 | ecosystem: Environmental > Aquatic > Marine > Hydrothermal vents | place: Atlantic Ocean: Mid... | reverse complement strand
ATCCCGCTGGAAGAGGCGCTGCTGGCAGTGTCTCAGCAGACCGAAAAGGCACGTATCCGGCGCATTATCCTGGGTGTTCGCTCGCGCGTGCTGGAGGGGCAGAGCCTCTCCAATGCACTGGGTAATTTTCCACATGCCTTCCCGGTACTCTACCGCGCCACCGTCGATGCGGGCGAATCATCCGGCAAGCTGGATTATGTGCTGGAGAAACTGGCCGAGTACGAAGAGACCCGCGAGGTGATGCGCCAAAAGGTGCAGCTGGCCATGATCTACCCGATCATGCTGACCAGCGTATCCATCCTGATCGTTATCGGGCTGCTGGCCTATGTGGTGCCAGAGATCGTTGGGGTATTCGAAAATCTGGGGCAAAAGCTGCCGACCCTGACGCGATGGCTGATCATGGCCAGTGATTTCATACTGGACTATGGCATCCTGGTGCTGGGCGGCATTATCGCCCTCTGGATAGGCTGCTCCGCGCTGCTGCGAAATGAGCATATCCTCTTCGCCTACCAGACCATGCAGCTGAAACTGCCGCTGATCGGGCGCTTTATGCGTGGCTCCAACACGGCGCGTTTTACCCGCACCCTGGCCATCCTTGTCGGCAGCGGTGTGGAGCTGCTGGAGGCGTTGCGCATTGCCAGTCAGGTGGTGCCCAACCTGCCCATGCGTCAGGCTGTGGAGCAGGCTGCGGTGCGGGTGCGGGAGGGTGATGGCCTGAGCCGGGCGCTGGGTCAAACCAAGCTGTTTCCACCCATTACCGTGCACCTCATCGCCAGTGGCGAGTCCAGCGGGCAGCTGCCTGAAATGCTGGAGGGGGCTGCCGACAACCAGCAGCGCGAGGTGCAATCCATGGCTGAGATGCTGATCGGCATCTTTGAGCCGGTGCTGATTCTCTTCATGGGGGTGGTGGTTCTGCTCATCGTTATCGCCATCCTGCTGCCGATCTTTGAGATGAACCAGCTGGTGCGATAGGGTTGAGATTACTGCCCCTGCTTAGAGTCAGGTGGGCTTTTATCTTCCGACGTAAACGCATCGAACAGCATCAGCGTCACACCGGACAGGATGGCGCTGTCGGCGATATTGAAGGCGGGCCAGTGGCACTGGGTGACGCCATTCCGTATCACGTCGCTAAACAGCGGCAGGCAACTCCCGGCAACATAGTAGAGGTCGATAAAGTCGATCACATGGCCGTAGTGGATGCGGTCGATCAGGTTGCCCACAGCACCGCCAATGATCAGGCTCAGCGCCACAGCGACCAACCGCTCGCCAGCCTCAAGTTTCAGCAGCCATACCAGCAGACCAATCGTGACCAGGGAGGCCAGCACGATAAAAAACCAGCGCTGCCACCCCCCCTGATCGCTCAGAAAGCTGAAGGCGGCACCCGGGTTGAACATCAGGGTCAGGTCAAAGTAGGGCAGCAGCGGCACCGGCCGATAGGGCAGCAGGCTGGAGAGTGCCCACTGTTTGGTCAGCAGATCCAGCCCGATGATGATAATGCTGATCCACAGCCAGTGCAGCGCCTTAGGCAAACCGGCGAACCTCGCCTGAACCTGCCACATTCTCGACACAGCGGCCACACAGCTCGGGGTGATCCGCATGCGTCCCCACATCGGCCTGGTGGTGCCAGCAGCGGGTGCATTTCTGATGCGCTGACGGGGTGATCAGAACCGACAGCTCGGGCAGATCTGTAGCCACTGCGCTTGCAGGCTGTGCTGCTTTCGGGTGCAGCCTTGCATGCGAGGTGATAAAGATAAAATGCAGCTCATCCCCCAGCCTGGCGAGCTGCTGGTGCAGGCCGTCACCGCAGTAGAGATCCACCTCGGCATTCAGTGCAGAGCCGATGGTGCCATCTTTGCGTGCATCTTCCAGCTGTTTGCTCACGGCTGAGCGCACCCTGATCAGCTCTTCCCAGAAGGCAGGGTCAAAATCACTATCTGGATCCAGCGCAAACAGGCCGTCGTACCAGGTCTCCAGAAAGACCGCTTCACTGCGCTTGCCGGGAATATGTTCCCAGATCTCATCGGCGGTAAAGCTGAGAATCGGTGCCAGCCAGCGCACCAGCGCCTCGATGATATGGTACATCGCGCTCTGCGCCGAGCGCCGGGGCAGGCTGTCCGCCTGGGTGGTGTATTGGCGATCCTTGATGATATCGAGATAGAAGCCGCCCATCTCCGTGACGCAGAACTTCTGCACCTTCTGGTAGATGAGGTGGAACTGATAGTCGCGATAGGCGGCAACCACCTCCTCTTGCAGCTGTAGCGCGCGGTCAACGGCCCATCTGTCCAGTGCCAGCATCGACTCCGGGGCGACCTTATGCTGTACCGGGTCAAAGCCATCCAGATTGGCCAGCAGAAAGCGGGCGGTGTTGCGGATGCGCCGGTAGGCATCTGAGGTGCGTTTGAGGATCTCATCCGAGACATTCATCTCATAGCGGTAGTCGGTAGCCGCTACCCAGAGACGGATAATATCCGCCCCCAGATTTTTGATCACCTTCTGCGGTGCCACCACATTGCCCACCGATTTGGACATCTTGCGACCGTTGGCATCGACCGTAAAGCCGTGGGTCAGCACCTGTTTGTAGGGCGCGGTTCCCGTGATGCCGATCGAGGTCAGCAGTGAGGATTGAAACCAGCCGCGATGCTGATCCGAGCCCTCAAGGTAGAGGTCGGCCGGGAAGGCCAGTTCTTTGCGCTGTTTCAGTACGCAGGCGTGGGTGACGCCGGAGTCGAACCAGACATCCAGGGTATCGCTCACCTTGTCGTAATCGGTCGCCTCATCCCCGAGCAGCGTCTCTGGCTTCAGTTGGAACCAGGCTTCGATACCCTCTGCCTCGACCCGCCTGGCCACCTCTTCGATCAGGCGCGGCGTGTCGGGGTGCAGCTCGTGGGTCACTTTATGTGCAAACAGCGCAATCGGTACCCCCCAGGTGCGCTGGCGTGAGATACACCAGTCCGGGCGGCCCTCGACCATCCCCTCGATGCGCGCCTTGCCCCAGTCGGGAATCCACTCCACCTGTTCAATCGCCTGTTTGGCTGCATCGCGCAGACCCTGCTGCTTGTTCCCTGTGGCACCGGGGTGCCCCGCGTCCATGCGGATATCCTGGCGTTCGTTCCTTACGCCGCCAGGATGCCCTGTGTCCATGCAGATATCCTGGCGTTCGTTCCCTACGCCGCCAGGATACACCGCGTCCATGCGGATATCCTGGCGTTCGTTCCCTACGCCGCCAGGATACACCGCGTCCATGCGGATAAACCACTGTGGTGTAGCCCGGAAGATGATCGGTGTCTTGTGCCGCCAGCAGTGTGGATAGCTGTGGTTGAGCCGCTCTTCATGCAGCAGTGCCCCCTTGGTTTTGAGCACCTCGATCACATGCTCGTTGGCCTGAAAGACATGCTCACCGGCAAACAGCTCGGTGCCTTCCAGAAAGCAGCCATTGCCGCCCACCGGGTTATCCACTGGCAGGTTGTAGCGTGTGCCGACCACATAGTCATCCAGGCCATGCCCCGGTGCGGTATGCACCGCGCCCGTACCTGCCTCGGTCGTAACATGCTCACCCAGAATGACCGGCACTTCGCGCTGATAAAACGGGTGTTGCAGCTTCAGCCCCTCAAACAGCTCGCCGTTGGCGTAGCCGACAACGTGGTACTGCTCGATGTCGTAGCGCGCCATCACATCCTTCAGCATCGCTTCGGCAACCACCAGACGCTCTCTGCCATGCGGTCCTTCACACTCCACCACGGCATACTCCAGCTCGGGGTTGAGTGCTACCGCCTGGTTGGCGGGCAGCGTCCAGGGGGTGGTTGTCCAGATCACGAAGGAGATGGCTCCACCCTCATGGCCACTGCGTACATGCCGGCAGCGGGAGAGCAGTGCCTCTTCATCCAGCACTGCAAAGCGGACATCGATGGCAAAGGAGTCCTTATCCTTGTACTCCACCTCGGCCTCAGCCAGCGCAGAGCCGCAGTCGGTACACCAGTGAACAGGTTTAAACCCTTTCTGCAGATGGCCGTTCTCAACGATGCGCCCCAGTGCGCGGATGATGTCGGCCTCAAACTGGTAATCCATGGTGAGGTAGGGGTTGTCCCAATCCCCCATCACCCCCAGCCGTTTGAAATCGGTGCGCTGTTTATCCACCTGCTTTCCGGCATAGATGCGGCAGGCCTTGCGAAACTCGGCAGCGGTGATCTTCTGCCCCGGCTTGCCGGCTTTTTTCTCTACCTGTAGTTCGATCGGCAGGCCGTGGCAGTCCCACCCCGGTACATAGGGGGCATCAAAGCCGTCCAGCCCGCGGCTTTTGACAATAATATCCTTGAGCACCTTGTTGACTGCGTGGCCGATGTGGATCTCGCCGTTGGCATAGGGGGGGCCGTCGTGCAGGATGAATTTGGGGCGGCCATTCGCCAGCTCCCGCTGTCTGGCGTAAAGATCCATCTCCTCCCAGCGCTTGAGTCGCTGCGGCTCCCGCTGCGCCAGATTCCCCTTCATCGGGAAGGCCGTTTTGGGGAGGTTGAGGGTGCTCTTGTAGTCTGTCACGGTATCTGCCTCTTGAACAACTTAAACGTAAGTGCTTGATTTTATTATTCAATAATTTGTGATCGCGTAGCTGCGTGGGTCGCTCTTCAATAGACAGGATTCACATGATTATTCAGGATTTACATGTACCTAATAAAATGAAGTAATCCTGGAAAATCATGTTAATCCTGTCTATTTTTTTCTGGCTCTTATAATAACTTAAACGTAAGCGCTTGATTTTGTTATTCCATGATTTGTGGCCGCGCAGCGGCGTGGGTCGCTATTCAATGTTTGATTCTGTTGAGCGCACGCCGAGGATCTTCCTCGCTGCGCGCGCATCGCGCTCGATCTGCCTGCGCAGCTGCTCGAAGGAGTCGAAGCATTTCTCATTCCGCAGCCGTTTGTGAAATTCGATCTCCAGATGCCTGCCGTAGATCTCCTGTGAAAAATCAAACAGATGCACCTCAAGCAGGTAGCGCCGGTCGCCATCCACCGTCGGCTGATTGCCAATGTTGGCCACGCCGGGAATCGGCTGCTTACCCAGGCCATGCGCCTGCACTGCAAAGACGCCATGCAGCGGGCTGGCCTTCCGATGCAGGCCAATATTGGCCGTGGGAAAGCCGATGCTGCGCCCCCGCTGATCACCATAAACCACGCGGCCGCAGATGCGGTAGGGCCGCCCCAGGCAGCGCCGAGCCAGCTCCAGATCACCGCGTGCCAGCGCCTCGCGTATCCGGGTGCTGCTGATGCGCTCGCGCTCGACCACAACCGTGTCCATGCTGTCAACGCCAAAGCCGTGTTGCTGGCCTGCCGCATGCAGCAGTGCGGTATCACCGGCACGGCCCTGGCCAAAACGGAAATCATCCCCCACCAGCAGATAGCGTATTCCCAGGCCGCTGATCAATATCCGCTGGATAAATGCCTCTGCGCTCATGGCTGCCAGCCGGGCATTGAACTCCAGCAGCATCACCCGCTGGATACCTGCCGACTCCAGTACGCTCAGCTTCTCCCGCAGGCGGGTGAGACGCGCCGGGGCGGCCTGCGGAGAGAAGAACTCCAGCGGGTGCGGTTCAAAGCTGATGACCGTAGCGGGGAGCGCCAGCCGTCTGCCCTCCCGCAGCAGGTGCCGGAAGACCGCCTGATGCCCCAGGTGTGCCCCATCAAAATTGCCAATGGTGGCCACACAGCCCCGGTGTTCCGGCCGCAGATTGTGAAAACCCCGAATGACCTGCATGCGTCTCTTCGCCATCAGCAAAAACATATCAGTATACCCCGAATTATGCCGTAATATGGGATCGCTATCCGCAAATACCCGATTGAGCCATTACCCCACCACCAAGATGAATACGAACCCGATAAAGCCCCTTGTTCTGCCGGTCAATGGCATGAGCTGCGCCGCCTGCTCCACGCGACTGGAGCGGGTGATGAACCGCCTCCCTGGCGTGCAGCAGGCCACCGTGAACCTCGCCAGCGAATCGATTGCGCTCGACCTTGATGCCGCTGAACACAGCGTAGAGTCCCTCATTAGCGCCATCGGCAAGGCCGGGTTCAGCGTGCCCCTGGAGACCCTGCAACTGACCATCAGCGGCATGAGCTGTGCGGCCTGCTCGGCGCGGCTGGAGCGGGTGTTGTCACGTGTCGACGGGGTAGTCTCCGCCTCGGTCAACTTGGCGGCCGAGCAAGCCAGCGTTGTGGTGCCTGCCGGAACCTGCTCTGCATCGGATCTGATCACGGTGATCCGCAAGGCCGGTTTTGGCGCCACGCCGGTTATATCAACCGCTGAGCAGCTTGCGGCAAAGGAGCAGGCTGACTGGGTGCTGGATCGAAAAGAGCAGATCCACCTTCTGCTGGCAGCGGCTCTCTCCCTGCCGCTGTTGCTGCCCATGCTGTTGATGCCGTTTGGCATCCATCTGGCACTGCCGGGCTGGCTGCAGTTTGCCCTTGCCACGCCGGTTCAGTTCTGGCTTGGTGCCCGTTTCTATGTGGGAGCCTACCGATCCCTGCGGGGCGGGGCGGGCAATATGGATCTGCTGATCGCTATGGGCACCTCTGCCGCCTGGGGGCTGAGCAGCTGGGTCATGCTCTCTCCCGGCGGGGCAGCCGGGGAGCATCTCTATTTCGAAAGCTCTGCCATGATCATCACCCTGGTGCTGTTTGGCAAGTGGATGGAGCGCCGCGCCCGCCGCAGTGCGGCATCGGCCATCCGCGCGCTGATGGATCTGCGCCCTGAGTCGGCGCGGGTAGAGCGCAATGGTGTCATCGTTGAGGCTGCTGTAGAGGAGATCCTGCCCGGTGAGATCGTGGTGGTGCGCCCTGGTGAGCGGGTGCCGGTCGATGGCATCATCGTGGAGGGGGTCAGTCAGCTGGATGAGTCCCTGATTACGGGTGAAAGCCTGCCTGTCAACCGTGAAGAGGGTGACTGCGTGACCGGCGCATCCATCAACGGCGAAGGGCTGCTGCGCATTCACACCAGCAGGGTCGGTGCCGAATCGACCCTGGCGCGCATCATCCGGCTGGTGGAGGATGCGCAGGCCAGCAAGGCTCCCATTCAGCAGCTGGTGGATCGGATCTCGGCCATCTTTGTGCCGGTCGTGGTGGCCATCGCCAGCCTCACCTTTGCCGGTTGGCTCCTGGTTGATGGCTCCATGCCGGGTGCCTTTCTGGCTGCGGTATCGGTGATGGTTATCGCCTGCCCCTGCGCGCTGGGTCTGGCCACCCCTACTGCCATTATGGTCGGCACTGGCATGGCGGCCCGGCACGGCATTCTGATCAAGGATGCGAATGCCCTTGAGCATGCCTACAGGGTCGATACCCTGGTGTTCGACAAGACCGGCACGCTGACAGAGGGACGCCCTGCACTGGAGCAGATCACCGCTTTTGATGGCCAAACCGAGCGGCTTTTGCAGCTGGCCGCCTCGACCCAGCAGGGCAGTGAGCATCCGCTGGCTCGGGCGGTGTTACGACACGCCAAACAGCAGGGGATTGGGCTGTTGCCGGTGACACATTTTGCGGCGTTACCGGGGCGGGGGCTGGAGGCCTGTGTCGATGGACAGGCGCTGCTCATCGGCAACCGCCGTCTGATGCTGGAGCAGGGGGTTGATCCATCTGCCTTTCCGGTGCAGGCCGAAGAGGAGCATCAAACCCGGATGTGGATCGCCCGCAGGCAGGATTCGCTTCAGCTGCTGGGTTTTATCTCGGTAACCGACCCGGTCAAGGCCAATGCCAGGGAGGCTATCGCAGCGCTCAAGGCACTGGGTATCGAGCCGGTTATGTTGACCGGCGATAATCCGCAGGTTGCGGCTGCGGTTGCCAGCAGCGTAGGCATCAGTCAGGTGGTGGCGGAGGTTCTGCCGGAAGAGAAGGCATCCCAGATCCAGCGGCTTAGATCAGAGGGTCGCGTGGTGGCGATGGTGGGTGATGGCATCAATGATGCCCCGGCACTGGCTGCCGCCGATATTGGCATGGCGATGGGCACTGGTACCGATGTTGCCATGCATACGGCTGGCATCACCCTGATGCGTGGTGACCCCGCACTGGTTGTGCAGGCGCTTGGCATCTCCCGCGCCACCCGCCGCAAGATCTGGCAGAATCTTTTCTGGGCGCTGATCTATAATCTAATTGCCATTCCAATGGCAGCGTTGGGTCTGCTCAGCCCGGTTATTGCGGGGGCTGCGATGGCGATGTCATCGGTCAGTGTGGTCTCTAACTCCCTGCTGCTAAAGCGCTGGGGCAAACAGCCTGCCATTGTAAAGTGAATACGTACGGGGCTTCTAGGAGGCTGTCCGAGAATAGGAATCATGGTGAGGGGAAGCTGGTTTGAGTCAGGTTTTTTCATTATTTGAGGCGAATATTGGGCATATTTAACGAAAATAATGGAGGAATCTGGCCAAATCCAGCTTTTCCTCACTGTGGCTCCTATTCTCGGACAGCCTCCTAGATACAACCTAAATCCTGCAAGTGCTCGCACTCACATAGCGCAAGCTATTGATCCGTATAGCGATATGAAGCTTTTCGGCCATCACAATAAGGATGACACTCAAAGTTGTCATTCACTCTACGAATCAATATCTTACACTCTGCAAGCACGATCACTTGCAGGATTTAGGTACAAGTTGATATTAACCTGCGAATTTATCAATAGGAATTAACAAATGCTCAAGACCTACAAAGTAGAAGGCATGACCTGTTGTGGTTGCTCAAGTGCGGTAGCAAAGGCGCTGCAAGAGGCGTTTCCCGATGCGACGGTTGATGTAAATGTTGCCGTCAGTGAAGTGACGATTGAGCCAGCCTGTGATGACGATCTGGTCAAAAATGTCATTGAAGAGGCGGGTTTTGATTATGGCGGCCCGCTGTAGATGGAAGGGGGGCGGGTAATGATCTGCCTGCACGGTAACCCGCTTTCCAGCCTGGCGCTGAACATCAAGATTGACCATCGCCACCAGACCTTCATATTGGGCATCTCTCCTCACTTGCTTTCCACTCCAGATCCAGCAGCAACTCAATAGCGGCATAGCTGAGCGATCATCGGTAATGGCACACTGACTTTATGGGCAGGCTCTAAACGCATCCAGTGCTGCAAACAATCTGCTTGTACTGTGGTGCCTGTAATCATGCATGGTTGAAATTTGCCTCTATTCATAGAGTCACGCTTATCTTATTCTGTAGCGATATGAGTGGCTGTCCTTATAATCCAAAAATTGCACACCGTTTCCGGGGCTTTCTCCCGATTGTGGTGGATGTAGAGACGGGCGGTTTCAACTCCAACAGGGATGCGCTGCTTGAGATTGCTGCGGTCATTATCTGTATGGATGATGAGGGGTTTCTGCAGCCGGCAGAGACCCATGCGTGCCATGTGGAGCCTTTTCCAGATGCAAATCTTGATCCGAGGGCGCTGGCTTTTACGGGTATTGATCCTGACCACCCGTTTCGCATGGCGCTATCGGAAAGGCAGGCGCTGGAGAAGGTGTTTACCCCCATTCGCAAGGCAGTCAAGGCCAGCCACTGTAATCGCGCTATTTTGGTTGGGCATAATGCGAGCTTCGACCTTGGCTTTATTAATGCAGCAGTAGAGCGCACTAAATTTAAACGCAATCCTTTTCATCCCTTCAGTACCCTGGATACGGTCTCTTTTTCTGCCCTGGCCTATGGGCAGACTGTTTTGGCGCGTTCGGCAGAGGCTGCGGGCATTGATTGGGATGAGCAGGAGGCACACTCGGCTATCTATGATGCAGAGAAGACGGCAGAGCTGTTCTGTCATATTGTCAATCAGTGGCGGGGGCAGCTGCCGAATGAGTAACAATCTATAAAGGGCTGAATAGATCTATGCGTACAATCATGTTGATGAACTCCAAAGGAGGCTGCGGCAAAACCACACTGGCAACCAATATCGCCACCTGGTTTGCCGATGAGGGCGACAAGGTGGCGCTGGTTGACTTTGATCCACAAGGTTCTGCATTGGACTGGCTGGTGGCTCGCCAGGACTATACGGGGATTCCATCCATCACGGGCATTAACGCCGTTGAGGCTGGCTTTCGTGTGCCCAAAGGGACGGAGTACCTGATTATGGATGTGCCCGCAGGTATCCATGGTAAAGAGATTAATACTATTTTACGGCAGGTTCAAACGCTGATCATTCCGGTTATGCCGTCACCGATTGACATTCGAGCCTGCTCGCGGTTTATACATGAGCTGCTGGTCAGTCGACAGGTATCACGCCATCGTACACGCATTGCGGTTGTAGCCAACCGGGTGAGAGAGAATACGATCATCTACCAGCAGCTGGAGAGGTTTCTGAACAGCCTGGATATCCCTTTTCTCTCCTCTTTGCGCGAGAGCCAGAACTATATTCGCTCAGCGGAACGGGGGTTGGGGATCTTTGAAATGGCACCCTCAAGCGTTTACCAGGATCTGGTGCAGTGGGATCCTATTCTTGAGTGGCTGGGCAGTCAGGAGAGCCTGCCGTTGCCAATAAAGAAGAAGACGGCAAAAAAGCGCAGAGGCTGATCTGTTTTTGGTAACAGGGTATG
>Ga0256839_1006256_pt1 | contig 10538 bp, 15 predicted proteins | sample 354166metaG_FD_185968 | JGI IMG/M metagenome (GOLD analysis project Ga0256839, IMG submission 185968) | Hydrothermal vent microbial communities from Mid Atlantic Ridge, Atlantic Ocean - 354-166 | ecosystem: Environmental > Aquatic > Marine > Hydrothermal vents | place: Atlantic Ocean: Mid... | reverse complement strand
CTCTTGGTTGCATATACAAGGGCTTGAGACTTTACCACTTCGTATGAAACAGCATTCGTCTTCTGCACTAGCTATAGCTGAGTTTTTAGAGGCACATCCAAAAGTAAACAAGGTAAATTACCCAGGGTTAAAATCTAGTGCTCAGTATGCATTGGTACAAAAGTATTTTAAAAATGGCATGGCATCTGGACTACTCTCTTTTGAAGTGGAGAGTAAAGAGGTGGCACAAAAAATTGCAGACAGTACAGACATTTTCGCAGTGGTAGTAAACATAGGTGATAGCAAGTCTATCATCACGCATCCTGCAAGCACCACGCATCAGCAACTATCAGACAAAGAACTCATAGAAGCAGGTGTGCCTGCTGGGCTTGTGAGACTCAGTGTGGGACTTGAAGATACGGAAGACTTGATAGAGGATTTGAAGAAGGCTTTGGGTTAACCGTACCTTGCAAGTTTAAATATGATAAAATATTACCATTAAATTTAAGCACAAAAGTACTTTATGAAAATCGAAACCAAAACAGCACAGTTTAGCTCCCCTTTGTACTTAGAAAGTGGGCGTATATTAGAACCATATAGCATTAGCTATGAAACGTATGGTGAACTAAATGAAAATAAGTCTAATGTTATCTTGGTTTGTCATGCACTCTCTGGTTCACACCATGCTGCAGGTGTGTATGAAGGTGAGCGTAAGGCTGGTTGGTGGGATGGACTTATCGGTGAGGGTAAGGCACTAGATACCAGTAAATATTTTGTCATCTGTACCAATATACTGGGCTCATGTTTTGGTAGTACTGGACCTATGAGTAATAATTACTCTACACAAGCCCCTTACCGATTAAAATTTCCAGTAGTTACTGTGAAAGATATCATAAGAGCTCAGATGCATTTACTCTCAAATCTTGGTATACATCATGTTAGAGCCATAGTAGGTGGTTCTATGGGTGGGATGCAAGCCTTGCAGTTTGCAGTGGATTATCCTAATTTTGCAGATGATATCATCTCTCTAGCAGCTACCTATGCCACACGCCCATGGACGATAGCCTTTAACAAGGTAGCAGTAGAAGCCATACGTAGAGACCCACGCTTTAACCATGGGAACTATGAGGTAGATGCTTTTAAAGAAGAGGGCTTAGATGGACTAGCCATTGGACGCATAGCAGGGCATATCTCTTACCTTTCTCCTGAGTCTATGGATGATAAGTTTGGACGTAATTATGTGGGTACAGATGGGCTCTTTGAGCTTTTTGGTCGTTATGAGGTAGAACGCTATATGGAGTACAATACGAACAGTTTTTCTCGTAATTTTGACCCACTTTCTTACCTTTACATCGTCAAAGCGATTAATACCTTTAACCTTAGCCGTGGATATGACTCCTTAGAAGATGCTATAGCACGCATAAAAGCCAATGTGCATCTCATATCTTTTTCATCTGATTATTTGTTTTTTCCTTCGGAAATGGAACATATAGCTAACATGATGGAACGTAATGGACAGAACCATAGCTATTTGGAAGTTGAAAGTGATTATGGGCATGATGCTTTTTTGGTAGAGTTAGAGAAATTTGAAAAAAATATAAAGGATGTACTAAAGTGAAAAATGAAACATTTGAAGAAAAATTAGAATATTCTAAAGCACTTTTAGAAAAATTAATGAATCCAGAAATAACTTTGGAAGAGTCGGTTAAGTTGTATGAAAATGGGTTAAAGAATATTAAGGATGCCCAGAAACTTATAGAAGAAGCGAAGACAAAGATAAGTGTCATTGATCAAGCAAATCAAACCATACAAGAGGATGTATAATGTCTCAACTTGTAGTAGCAGCACTTCAACTACCAACACTAGGTATGAATGCTACTAGATTAGAGTTTTATTTAAAACAAGCCAAGCAAAGAGATGCAGATGTGGTATTACTTGGCGAGTATGTACTGAACCATTTTTTTAAAGAAATTGAGAAAATGTCAGTAAACATGGTAAAAGCACAAACCAAAAAACACTTAGAATTTCTAAAAAGTTTAGCTGTAGATTATGATATTGTATTTATCGCACCTATTATCATACATAAAAAAGATGGGTACCATAAAACCATTGTTAAGATAACGCCGAGTAATACGCGTTACTATGAACAACAGATATTACTTCCTTATGCACATTGGAATGAAAAGAAATTTTTTGCCAATAAAGTGGCACCTCTTAGCGATGCCATGACATTTACGATAAAAGGTTTTAAAGTGATGGTTATGGCAGGTTTTGAGTTACATTTTGACCCTTTTTGGGAGCAGGTGACACGTAAAAGAGTGGACTTGGTACTTCTACCAACAGCATCTACTTTTGGTTCGCATAACAGATGGAGAGAGCTTATTAAAACAAAGGCATTTTTGCATGGGTGCTATATACTTAGAGCCAATCGTCTAGGTGAATACTCTGATAATGAAGTACAATGGAAGTTTTATGGAGACACCATGCTTGTTTCACCTGAGGGTGAAGTAGAGATGATGCTTGAAGATAAAGAATCTATGTTGGTTGAGGTTATAGATAGGGAAGATGTGATAGAGCATCGTAAAGCTTGGGGGTTTGAAAAAGAACTCAAGGAACGTGAAAGGTTAGCATGACACAAAGCGAATATTTTAATAGACAAATACAACTTTGGGGTGAGACGACACAAAAATCTCTTCAAAGTAAAAAGATAGCTATTATTGGTTCAGGTGGGCTTGGTTGTACACTTGCTATGGCACTAGGTACTTCTGGCATTGGTGAGATACATATGGTCGATTTTGATACAGTTTCTTCTCATAATATACATAGGCAAATAGCGTTTACATTAGAGGATGAGGGCAAAAATAAAGCCAAAGCAGTGTGCGCATTAATAGAATCTAAAAATCCTTTTATTAAAGCAGTGGCTTTCGATATGGCCTTTGATGCATTTAAAGAAATGGGAAACAGTTATGATCTACTACTTGATGCAACTGATAATCTACCTGTACGTTTGCAGATAGATACTTATGCTAAGAATTGTAACACTCCATGGATTTATGCATCTGTAGAGGAGTTTAATGGTCAAGTGTGTTTCTTTAAGGAAGCAAACTTTCAAGTGTTTAATATCTCTGATCATAAACCAGGAGGGATAACAGCCCCAATAGTAATGCATATAGGCTCACTTCAGGCAAATTTGGCATTGCGTTACTTAGCGGGACTTACTGTAATAAAAGACAAGCTTTATTATCTTTATTTTAATGATGAGGGCGAGTTAATTACGAAAAAGTTTGGAATGCCAAAAGTCTAATAGTGCTACAATAATAAAAATAGAGGAGTTTATAAAATGAAATTGAAAATTTTCTTTTTGGCGTTAGTGATATTATTTTTGGCAAGTTGTACACAAGAGACACAAAATTCTCTCAGTCGTTCACTACAAAACTGGACAGGTACGAATGGCGTGTTAGATATTTATGCGGGAGATAAACTTGTACATAAGTTTATCCATATAGATAAAATATCAACAGCAAAAGGTACCAGTGATGGTGATGCTAGACCTTATAGATATGGGTATGGAATAGATGATTTAAATTTAAATGGACTAAAAGATGATGGAGAGAAAAAAGTCTATTTTGAATTTTCAGATTATTCTACCTCGTATATATTTTATGAACGAAATACAAAAACTAAGGAAAAGAAATGAAATTTATATCTACAGAAGAAGCACCACAAGCCATAGGACCCTATTCACAAGCGATAGAAGTTAAAGGGTTTATCTACACTTCTGGTCAGATAGCTTTAATGCCTGATGGGAGTATGGAAACAAGAAATGTTGAACATCAAACACATCAAGTAATGAAAAACCTTTATTACGTACTAGAAGCGGCAAATGCACATTTTAATGATGTGATTAAAACAACCATTTATTTAGCAGATATGAATGACTTTGATAAGGTCAATAAAGTATACGCACATTATTTTGGTACACACAAACCTGTACGTAGCACAATAGCTGTAAGGACATTACCTAAAAATGCGTTGGTTGAGATAGAATGTATAGCACTTGCGGGGGCAAATTATACTTTTTAGTAGACATAAGTGAAATAGTACGTGCGTTTCAAATTAGATTAAAACAGTTTTAGGTATAATCAGGAACTTTTTAAAAAATAATTGAAATCAACAATAGAAACAAGGGGTTTGCAATGTACGCAATCATTAAAGCAAGTGGTCAACAATTCAAAGTGCAAGAGGGTGATATCATCTGTTTTGACAACATGGGTCTTGAGCCAAAAGCAGCAGTAGAATTTAAAGAAGTTCTAGCATTAGACAACGGTGACTTAACAGTAGGTACTCCATTCGTAGAGGGTGCAGTAGTTAAAGGCGAAGTTATCAATGAGGGTAGAGATAAAAAAGTTATCATCTACAAAAAAAGAAGAAGAAAAGATTCAAAACTCAAACGTGGTTTCAGAAGAGACTTTACAAGAGTAAGAATTACAAAGATAGCATAGCTAGATTTTTTATGCGTTTAGCATTAGACTTTAGTGAGATGAATTGAAAGATTGGCTTTGCCAATTTTCAAGAAGAAAATTATAATAGAAGAAGGAGCAAGATATGGCACATAAAAAAGGACAAGGGTCTACTCAAAATAACCGTGATTCAGCTGGACGTCGTTTAGGCGTTAAAAAATTTGGTGGAGAAGCAGTTATTCCTGGTAATATCATCATTAGACAAAGAGGTACAAAAGTACACCCAGGTAATGGTGTTGGAATGGGTAAAGACCATACACTATTTGCACTTATAGAAGGTGTGGTTAAATTTGAAAACAGAACGGCTACACAGAAGAGAGTTTCAGTAGTATCTGCGTAAGTAGAAGCACAGTCCACTAAGCTTGGACTTGCTTTTTTAACACTATTTATTTAAAGTATTAAATCTCCATTTTTATTTATCTTTAGTAAGCCTTTACATCTATTCCTACCAAGAAACCATCCATCAACATAGTCTTGTCTGTTTTGGAAAGACCAATGTGCTTTTGTGTAGACGCCCTTAGCTGTTTTACAACCATCTTTAATACCTTTTTTATAGGTATCTTTAAAGTGTGCACCAAAGTAAATGCCACTATAGGTAAAACCACCTTTATGTGCAGGAAGATGCCTTGGTTTACAACCTGATACTAAAATGAATGTACTTATAAGAAAAATCATTTTTAATGTTGTGGGGTATTTCATAGTGATTCCTATCATTTTTTAAATAAAAGTATAGCAATACTTTCCCCCAATTTAGATATAATTCTATAATTCATTATGTATTCATAAATAGTGATATTGTTTTAATACATATAAAGGTTTAGAATGTTCGTAGATAGTGTAGAACTGATGATAAGTTCAGGTAAAGGTGGAGCAGGGTCTATCTCTTTTTGGACTGAAAAATTTGTGGCTAATGGTGGTCCAGATGGTGGTGATGGTGGTCGTGGTGGAGCTGTTTTGTTTAAAGTAGACAACAATACAGATACACTTTCTGGCTTACGTGGACGAAAACACATGAAAGCTGAAAATGGTCAACCTGGAACTGGTAGAAAGTGTTATGGACGTAAAGGTCAAGATATGACTATTACTGTACCTCCCGGAACAACTGTAGTAGACATGGAAACAGGCGAAGAGCTTATGGATTTACTTACAGAAGGAGATATCATTCCTTTTTTAGAAGGTGGTAAAGGTGGTTTGGGAAACATGCACTTTAAGTCTTCTAGTAATCAAAGACCTACCTATGCTCAACCAGGACTTCCAGGGATTACTAAACAAGTTAGGTTAGAAATGAAGCTCATAGCTGATGTTGGACTTGTAGGCTATCCTAATGTAGGAAAGTCGACACTCATCGCTACATTGTCAAATGCAAGACCTCAAGTAGCAAACTATGAATTTACCACACTTACACCTAAACTTGGCGTTGTGCATATAGGGGATTATGATTCTTTTATGATGGCAGATATACCAGGTATTATAGAGGGTGCCAGTGATGGTAGAGGGTTAGGATTAGAATTTCTTAAACACATTGAAAGAACTAAAACACTTCTTCTTATGATAGATGCAGCCAACCATAGAGAAATGAAATACCAGTATGAAACGTTACTTGTGGAACTTCAAAGATATTCAGAGACACTAGCAACACGGAAACATGCGATAGCCATTACCAAGATTGATTCTCTTTCACAAGAAGAAGTCAATACTTTGACAAAGACATTTTTAAAAGACATCGCGTTAGAATCTAATGATATATTAGGTAAGTATAAAGCAGATAACGAGTATGTAAGCTATGGATTTAAAACAGATTTTGGTGTACCTTTACCACAAGAAAAGCCATTGTTTGTTTTACCTATTTCTTCTGTAGCACATATCAATACAGAGGTCTTACGGTACGCACTAGGTGAATTTACGAAGCATGTCCAAGAAGAACAAGAGGTATAACATGGCAGGAAAACGTATTGTTATAAAAGTGGGTTCACATGTGTTAACAGAAGATGGCAGTATTGCAAAAGTCCGTATGCTAGCACTTGTTGAACTCATCTCAATGCTCAAGGCACAAAAGTATGACGTTATACTTGTGAGTTCAGGTGCAGTTTCGACTGGGTATACATGTTTAGCTTTAGACAGGTCTATAGTAGCCAATAAACAAGCGCTTGCAGCCATAGGACAGCCATTGTTGCTCAAAATGTATCAGGAAAAGTTTGAAATATTTGATCTATTGTGTTCTCAAATACTTTTGTATGCCGAAGTTTTTGAGTCTAAAGAACATATAAAACATGCGAAAGTAGCCATAGATACACTTCTGGAAAACAATGTTGTGCCTATCATTAATGAAAATGATACCGTGAGTGTAGATGAGTTGGTCTTTGGTGATAATGACAGATTATCAGCTCACGTTGCACACCATTTTGATGCAAAACTTCTAGTCATACTCTCAGATATAGATGCTTTTTATGACAAAGATCCAAACAGATATGATGATGCCAAACGTCGTGCAGTAGTCACGCAAATAACTAAAGAAGAACTAGAAGCAGAACACTCACCTAACAACGAGTTTGCTACAGGTGGGATAGTAACAAAGTTACAATCGGCTGATTTTCTCATGAAACATGGTAGAGAGATGTTTTTAGCCTCAGGGTTTAATCTGAGTGATGTTAAATCGTTGCTTGTAGATGGTGAACATGTGGGTGGGACACTTTTTAAAGCATAACTATTTGACTTTTATATCTATAAAGTATATACTATAGTTATTAAAGTATATAAAGGATTTGTCATGGTTGCAAAAGTAGGAAAATCAGAGTATAAAAAAGAGTTGTTTTCTTTACCTGTGGATGTTGTGGAGAAATTAAAAAAGTATGCACAAGAGACAGGTAAGAAAAAAAGCCATATCGTAGCTGAAGCCATAGAAGCATATGTTGCTGAAAATGAAAGAGAAAAATACATACAAGAAGCAAAAAGTATCATAGGTATTATGAAAGGTCCTGTGCCAGATATACAAGAGATAAAAGCACACAGATACGACAATGATTAAACTTTTTATTGATGCAAATGTCTTGATTGATATTGTTATTTCAGATAGACCTCAATCAGAAAATAGTGATACGCTTTATAATCATTTGACTGAACATCCTGATAAGTTTAAGCTCTTTACGTCATGCGATTTGATAACAACTTTATATTATGTGTTTAGAAGAAAACTCTCACAAGATGTGTCATTAAAAAGTATAAAAATCATTAACAATGTCATACAAGTGATAGAGTTTGGCAATAGTGAAATAAATGAAGCCATAGAACTCATGGAAAGAAATGAAAAATACACAGACCTAGAAGACACCATACAGTACGTCATGGCACGCAAAGAGAAATGTGACTACATCATCACCAATGACAAGGCATTTGCTTCTGGGGATGTACCTGTGCTTAGTGCTGTGGAGGCATTGAACAAATTGAAGTAAAGCTCTAGGTTTTTTAGGGTAAAATATCTACCAATAAAATGTAACACTATGCACACATGAGGGACAAAATATGGCACAATCAATAGAACCAGATATAGCAGACTTAGCCAATGGTTGGCTCAAATCATACGGTTTGGATTATAAATTAGAACAAGCACCTTTAAACAGCGACATAGACAAGGCTTTAAAAGAGTATGAGTCTAAAGGTGGTGGTAAAGGTGGCAATCGTCCTGATGCTAAGTTGTTACTAGAAGATAAAAATCAAAAATATTATCCTGTCCTCATTGAGTACAAAGGGCAGAAAAACAAACTTCTCAAACTCAACAAAGAGGGACAAGTAGAAAATACGAAAGCCAAATACGAGCCTCACTTCAAAAATATCAAGGAGTATGCCGTCAATGGAGCGGTGCATTATGCTAATGCTTTGCTCCACTATACGAACTATACAGATATTATCGCTATTGGTATCACTGGGCAGAAGGACAGCAAGGGAAACATAGAGCTTGAGATAGGTGTTTACTATGTCTCTAAAAGCAATTTTGGGGCAGGGCAGAAGATAGGGGAGTTTTCGGATCTCTCTTTTTTGGCACCTAAAAACTTTGATGCCTTTATAGAAAAAGTAAAACATCTACATCTTTCACCTGAAGAACTTGAAGTCATCAAAGAGCAAAAAGAGAGAGAAATAGACGCAAGTCTAGTCAAGCTTAACAATGACATTTATGAAAACGAAAAAGGTTTAGGCGAAAAAGACCGCATCTATCTAGTGGCTGCAACCATAATGGCGACTATTGGCATACCTGGGAAAGTGCCTATCTTAGAAAAAGAGGAGCTAAAGTCACAAGCATTTGAAGGTGGTAGAGATGGTGACATTTTACTTGGGCGTATCAAAGCATTTTTATCTGAAAAAAATATTCCTCAAAAGAAGAAAGACTTTATAATAAGAACGCTAGAAAATACCCTCACTACTGAAAACATCAATAAAGTAAGCAATGGGGAGAGTCAAGTAAAAAGAGTCTTTTCGAAAATAGTAGATGACATAGGGATATACTATAAAATAGGACTCACCACCGATTTTACAGGAAAGCTTTTTAACGAGATGTATGGTTGGCTAGGCTTTTCACAAGACAAGCTAAATGATGTGGTGCTCACGCCTTCATATATAGCAACACTTTTAGTTAAACTAGCAAGGGTAAATAAAGACTCTTATGTATGGGATTTTGCCACGGGTTCAGCAGGGCTGTTGGTCTCTGCTATGAATGAGATGCTTATAGATGCCAAAGAGAGCATCACCTCACCAAACGAACTGGCACAAAAACAGCTACAAATCAAAGCAGAACAGCTTCTAGGTGTGGAGCTACTGCCAGATGTCTATATGTTGGCTATTTTAAATATGATACTTATGGGTGATGGAAGTTCCAACATCTTAAATGAAGATTCATTTGATTTTGATGGGAAGTATGGCTATGGTAAAACAGATGAAAAGTTCCCTGCTGATGCTTTTGTGCTAAACCCTCCATACTCAGCAGATGGTAATGGTATGAACTTTGTACAAAATGCTTTAGATATGATGAATAAAGGCTATGGGGCTATCATCATACAAAATTCAGCTGGTTCAGGTAAAGCGATAAGCTACAACAAAAAGATACTCAAAAAGCACACCCTCATAGCAAGTATCAAGATGCCTGTAGATATTTTCATCGGTAAGTCAAGTGTGCAGACGAATATCTATGTATTTAGAGTCAATGAACCACATCATAAAGAGGAGATGGTGAAGTTTATAGACTTCTCAAACGATGGCTACACAAGAACCAACCGTAAAAAGGCGAGTAACAACCTAAAAGATACAGATAGTGCCAAAGAGCGTTACGAAGAAGTAGTAAACTTGGTGCGATTTGGTAAGAGTAAGTTAAATATCTTTAGCGAAAAAGAGTATTACGAAGATACCATAGACCCTGACAATGGAGCAGACTGGAACAAATCAGCACCTATTGACACTAAGCCAACTTTAGAGGACTTCAAAAAGACAGTAGGTGACTACTTGGCTTGGGAAGTTGGCAACATCTTAAAAGGGCAAGGAGAGAGTCAAGAGCTGGGAAAGTAAAGTCCCTGCTTGATGCTAAGTTAAAAGGTGTTGAGTGGGGTGAGTTTAGGTTGGGGGATTTGTTTGAGATAAAAAATACTTTGAGCTTTAATAAAGATGAACTTACTGTTGGAAATAAATATGATTATGTAACAAGAACATCTCAAAATCAAGGAATATTACAAACAACAGGGTTTGTAAATAATGAAAATATAAATGAAGCAGGATGTTGGAGCTTAGGCCTCTTACAAATGGACTTTTTTTATAGACATAAGTCTTGGTATGCTGGACAATTTGTTAGAAAAATTATTCCAAAGTTTAATTTAACGACAAGTTCAATATTGTTTTTTACAATTTTATTGAATAAGCAAAAAGAAAAGTTAGGGTCTAGTAAACTTTAAGAGCCAAAAAGGTATCTTAAAACATGGCTACACCGAACAAAAACAAGTACTCAAAAGGTACGCATATTTCAGAGCGTAAATTTAGGCAATTAATTAAGTGTTTTTCACT
>Ga0256839_1006255_pt1 | contig 10539 bp, 7 predicted proteins | sample 354166metaG_FD_185968 | JGI IMG/M metagenome (GOLD analysis project Ga0256839, IMG submission 185968) | Hydrothermal vent microbial communities from Mid Atlantic Ridge, Atlantic Ocean - 354-166 | ecosystem: Environmental > Aquatic > Marine > Hydrothermal vents | place: Atlantic Ocean: Mid... | reverse complement strand
CCCGTCACAACCCGTCGCGTACGGGGATGGAGCACAAGGAACTTTTGCGTGGTGACCTGCCAATCGTCTTGCCCTTCAAAGTGGGCCACGATTCGGTCGTGCAGCTCAAGTAGAGTCGGCGAACCGGTGGGCCGAGGACCAAGCTTACACTGCATCTCCAGGTAGCCAAACGCACGCACCCCGTCGAAATCGGGCAATTCCACCGGTGGAGCCGGCGCAGAGGCGGGATTCAGGTCCATGCTGGAAACCGTAAGACCGGCGAGGAATGGGACCAGCAATGCGGCGAGCGCCATGAGCAGGACGCCCTGCCAGCTTGTCAGGGATTTCACAGGATCGGACACCAATGCCTCCGGTGCTCGTTCTCCCTAATGTTAGCCGATTCTCACCGCTTGCTCCTCACCCGCTCTGCTGCCTCCAGCAGCCTTTCGACCAGCTCGACCGGCAACCCGACGACGTTCGTGTAACTCCCCTCGAGCAGGACCACGTTCGGGTCTTCGTCCTGTATTCCGTACGCGCCAGCCTTGCCTCTCCAGTCGCCGCGATCGAGATACTCTTCCAGCCGCTCATCCGTCCAGGGCTTCATGTACAGCCGCGATCGATCACAGCCCGCCAACCAAATCTGCTCTGGGACAAGCCAAACGCACACGGCGGTGTAGACCTCATGCTCCTTACCGCTCAGAGCCAACAGGATCCGCTTCGCGTCCGCCCGGTCCGCCGGCTTACCCAGGATCGTCCGTCCTACGGCCACCACCGTGTCACCGGCCAACACCAGGGCAGACGGTCCACACCGGCGAGCTACATCGCGAGCCTTCAACCAGGCTAGATGCACGGCGTAGGCCTCGGGATCCACCCCAGGCGACGGGTCCGGTTCCTCGACCGCCGGCGAAACGACCCGAAACCGGTAGCCCGCTTCGCTGAGAAGCTGCCTTCGCCGCGGCGAATTGCTCGCCAACACCAGCTCCACGCTTCCGCTCTGCCGATCCGCCATCGATCAACGCCCTGAGTAACGCACCAAGTTCCCCCACGCTGTTACCGCCCAGACCCGCATGTTTCCGCAATCCTACGGCCGCTGCACGCCGACGTGCTCCCTGTGTACCGAATCACCTGGCCCGTCGTGCTCGGTCGTCCACCCCGTTCGGCGTCCGGCCACGCCTACGTTCACTCGCCGAGGCAAGCGGGTCACCGCGCTACCGTCGTGCGCGCACCGTACGAGTAACCGGTTCCTCCACCGCAGCAGTGGCGCCCATCCGAGGGGGTCGCTTCGGTTAAGGGCCCCCCGCGCAGGCGGAACTCCGCATGCGGGGGGGTGAGGAGATCGGAGCCGGCTCACGCGGCGGCAGCGGTAAGGACCGTCAGACAAAACGGTGGGGTAAGGCCGCACGCCTTAACCCCACCGGAAGGGAGGTGGGACGCTTCGCACAAGCTGAAGCACACTCTGTCAGTCGCAGCAAACCTCAACGTTGCAGGACCAGATGAACCCCCCTCTTGTTGGACACGGCGAAATCGAGCTTGCCGTCGCCGTTGATGTCCCCGGCGGCAAACTGCGTACCGATCCCAACCCCCAAACAGATCAGGTGCCGCTCAAACTGCACTTTGGCCCCTTCGCGGACCACCTTGTACCAGTACATCACAACCGGCTCGAACCCACCGGGGTCACGGCCCTGATGGGCGAAGTATCGCTTCCCGGTGACGAAATCCTTGGTTCCGTCGCCATCGACATCCACGTAAAGCAGCGCATGCGTCTGGGAGTACGTGTCGTCGATCAAATGCTCGACCCACGTCCTGGTCCCGTCCGCGCTGAGCTTCTGCTCGAACCACCAGATGCCGTACGAGTGAGCCGAGCTGCAGACAACATCGTTCAGGCCGTCGCCGTTGATATCGACGGCGTACATGTTTGCGCACGGGTAACCGATCCGCTCCTTGTGGAACGGCCAAGGGGAAGCAGTGGGATCCTCGGGCTGCTCCCACCACCCATCGGGCACAAGCACGTCGTTCCGGCCATCCCCGTTTACGTCCCCCACACCGAGTCCGTGGTAAAACCGAAATGTCCCGGGCACACCCGGACCGTCGATCGTATGCTCCTCCCAGGTATCCGCCTCCGGCCCGCGGGGGATGAAATACGCCATGTACCCTGCGTTCTGCTCGCCCTTCGGCTGCCAACCCATCACGAGCTGTCGACCTCGTCCGAGCAGTTTTTCGAACAGCGGGGTCTCGTTCGTAGCGCTGTGCCAGACCAGGTGCTTCCGCCAGTGCTTCGTCCGGTCCCCGCGTGGGTTCTCGTACCAGTAGCACGGAGCTCCAGGGAAGGGGATCGATAGCAAGTCGGGGTAACCGTCCTTGTTGAAGTCGCCCGCGAAGGCGCCGAAGCACTGGCTGTACCCCCGATTGGGGATGTAATTGCCAGGCTCGGCGATTTCGTATCGTTTCCAATCAGGCGCCCGGTACCACACCTCACCGGCCAGCACGTCCATCTTCCCGTCCTGGTCGACATCGGCGATGGCTACCCCCTCGGACCGAAACGCCCCGTCCAGCTTGACCACCTGGAACTGGACCGGCTCCTTACCGGTCGGCCGATGCATGGACGCCAGCTCCCAACCCCGAACCGGGCGTTCCACCGCATAGACCTTCCCCCGACACGTCAGGAATAGCGTCGTACCGTCCTTTCCCCCAAACGTGCAGTTGCTTACGAACTCGGGCACGGGGATATGCTCGATCAGCTCACCCGTGGGCGAGACCACCCAAACGCCCCCCCAGCCGGTGAAATAGTAGTTCCCGTGCTGGTCCATGCTCATCCCGTCCGGCGGATTGTCGTTGCCTTCGCTCGGCGAGAAGAACACTCGTCCCTGCCGAGCCGCCACGTTCCCCGACACAGGATCCACCGGGTAACGGTACACCTTCCTGCCACGGCTCTCACTTACGACCAGCGCTCGGCCCCCCTTTTCCAGGTACACCCCGTTCGGGAAGGTCAGCCCGGTGACCACGCGCCGCACCTGCCCGTCCGGCGTGATGTAGTACACGGCGCTCCGGTCCGGCCGGTTCGGAGACGGGTCGCTGAAGTAGATGCCCCCTCGTGCATCCTCCACCAGGTCGTTCGGCCGTACGAACCGCTGCCCCTGGAAGTTGTCCGCCACCACGCTGAGCTGCGGCGAGCCGTCAGCAGCGAACGTGATCCGCACAATGCGGCCCTTGTTCCCCTGGCAGCCGATCAATCCCCCTCGCCGCGACCGGAACAGGCCATTGATCCCCCCGGAATCCTTGATCACCGTGCGCACCTCTCCGTCCTTCCATGCCATCACCCGCGCCCCATCCCGACCAAAGGCGGTGAAGTACAGCGTTTCCGTGTCCGGGTCCCAGCAGGGTCCCTCGAAGAACAAGTTCGCGTCTTCGTAGATCACCCGTAGGTCCGCGATCGGCGCGGCGTGAGCCGTTGAACTCCGGTCGGAACGCAAAGCGATCGAAGTCAACGCACCGGCGCAAGCCGCTACGCACGCAGTCACTGCAAGTAGAGCGAAACGTCGCATGTCGGTCACCTCGTAGGCGCTTCCCTGAACGTTCGTCACCCGTCAGCGTACCAGAAACGTTGCTTGCGTGTCCAGTGTCTGGCCTGAGGCTCGTGGCCGCGTCCTTTGGCCTCTCGTACGCCGTTGCCGGACTCCAGCCCCGCCGGCATCCACGGCCGTCGGCCCCGGCACTTAACCCCATCGCACGCGCGTGTAGAATGAGTGTCAGTCGGATGTGGTTGTCCGATTCCGGTGGTGGGAATCCTGAAGAAAGGGGGAGGATCATGCCGTACACACTGCCGCCATTGCCGTACCCGTACGATGCGCTCGAACCCCACATCGATAAGACCACCATGGAGATTCACCACACGAAACACCACCAGGGCTATGTGAACAACGTCAACAAAGCCCTGGAGAGCGCACCGGCGGAATTCCAGAACATGCCGATTGAAGAGCTGCTGCGGAACATCGACCGCATTCCTGAGGCGATCCGTACCGCCGTCCGCAACAACGGTGGCGGGCACGCGAACCACAGCCTGTTCTGGACGATCATGTCGCCTAACGGTGGCGGTACCCCCTCGGGCGCCCTCGCGGACGCAATCAACAGCACCTTCGGCAGCTTCGATGCCTTCAAGGAGAAGTTCACCGCCACAGCCGTCGGTCACTTTGGCTCCGGCTGGGGGTGGCTCTGCGTGAATCCCGCGGACAAAAGCCTCATCGTAAAGTCGACCCCGAACCAGGACAGCCCCTACATGGAGGGGTTGATCCCCATCCTCGGCATTGACGTGTGGGAGCACGCCTATTACCTTAAGTACCAGAACCGTCGGGCTGAGTACGTGAATAACTGGTGGAACGTTGTGAACTGGCCTGAGGTGGCTCGTCGATACGAGGAGGCGACGAAGTAAACGGACAGTACCGCTCAGCCAGTACAAGTAGAGTGCCTATCCCTGGGAGCGGGCACGTCGTGGCCCGCTCTCTTTGCTTAGGAACAGGCCCGTGCGGGCGGGCCGCGGGTCGAAGCTGTTAGCACAGAAGCCGTACCAGGAATGAGCGACATCGGAGAAGTCGGTCGTTTCCAGCCTGATGCCGTTGAGAATGCCCCCATTCTGCGCCTGCAACACGGCAAACTCACCGTCGAAGGCTACTCACGCGCGGCCGTCCAGACCTACTGGCGGATCCCCGAGCTGAAAATCGGCTTCGACCTCGGCGCGCACCCGTGGGCGTTCATGAACACGCCGAACTGGTGCATCAGCCATTTCCACCTCGACCACGCCGCGGCGTTGCCGGTGTACGTAGCCCGGCGGCGGATGATGAAGATGTCCGAGCCGACCGTCTACATGCCGGCCCACGCAGTGCCCATCGTCGAACGCATCTTCAAACTGTGGGAACGGCTTGACCGCGGTCGAATGAAGTGCCAGCTTGTCGGGCTTGAACCAGGCCAGGAGGTCGAGCTTTCCCGCGAGCTCGTTCTCACCCCGTTCGCCACTCGCCACACCGTCCCGTCGCTCGGCTACCTTGTCTGGGAACGACGCCGCAAGCTCAAGCCCGAGTACCGGGGTCTGCCCGGCGAACAGATCCGCAATCTGCGCTATTCCGGCGTGGAGGTGACTCAGGAGCTCCGCATCCCCCTTGTGGCCTACCTCGGCGACACCTCGCCCGAGGGGCTCGACAACTACCCCCCTGTGTACGAGGCGAAGATCCTCATCGTCGAGCTCACCTTCCTTGCCCCCGGCCACCGCAGGGAAAAGATCCACAAGTTCGGCCATATCCACCTCGACGACCTGGTCGAGCGCGCCGACCGGTTCCAGAACGAGGTGATCATCGGGGCACACGTGAGCACGCGCTACCATCCCGAGCGAGCGGCCAAACTGGTCGAACGCCGCGTGCCCGAGCCGCTACGCTCGAAGCTGAAGTTGTGGCTGTAGAGCAGGGGAGACATTCGGGCCGCAGCGAACAAGCCAACCTGGAGCCGGAGACAGCAGGTCGCGCGAGTTCGGCCCCCGAATCGTGCGATCCGCCGGCTGGGCCGAGACAGGATCAGCCGACGGGGGGCTGCAGCCGGGGGGCCGTGCACGGCTGCTGCGCGCGGCGTCCAGACGAACGCATCGCGCCTGGGCATAAGCGTCCAGCTCGGGCGCGCGCTTGAGGGCACGACCGGTCGCTGCCGTTGGGTGCAAACGCGTTTGGTATCATCGATGCAGGTTCTGCCAATCGCCCCCGGCCAAACCGGCTGCCGGGGCGCAGCGGAGCTACAGTGGAGACAAGCACCGGTGAGGTATCAACGGAGCGGAACTGCTATGGTCCGAACGACTTCTCGCCGTTCGTTTCTCAAGACCACCGTTGCACTGTCCGTTAGTGCGTTCGCCGGACGCGGCCTCAGGGCGGCACAATCGGGGTTCAAGATTTCGCTCGCCGAGTGGTCCTTGCACCGCGCTCTGTTTGGGGGGAAGATGACGAACCTCGACTTCCCCCGTGTTGCGCGGCGGGAATTCGGCATCGAAGCGATCGAGTTCGTCAACCAGTTCTTCTTCGACAAAGCTCGCGACGAAGCGTACCTTAAAGAGCTCAAGAAGCGCTGCGAGGACGAGGGGGTGCGGCCGCTGCTCATCATGTGCGACCGCGAGGGGGCTCTTGGTGACCCCGACCCCAAGCGACGCAAACAGGCGGTGCTCAACCACCACAAGTGGATCGACGCTGCCAAGTACCTGGGCTGCCATTCCATCCGGGTCAACGCCCGTAGCCGTGGCAGCTACGAGGAACAGCTCAAGCTCGCTGCCGATGGGCTGGCACAGCTCACCGAATACGGGGCTGCAAACAAGATCAATGTGATCGTGGAAAACCACGGGGGACTGTCCAGTAACGGCAAGTGGCTCGCAGCAGTGATTGCGAGGGTCAATTCCCCCTGGTGCGGGACCTTGCCGGACTTCGGCAACTGGCAAGAGTACGACAAGTACCAGGGAGTCAAGGAGCTTATGCCCTACGCCAAGGCCGTGTCGGCCAAGAGCTACGACTTCGACGAAAACGGCAACGAAACAACCATCGACTACTTCCGCATGATGAAGATCGTGCTCGATGCCGGCTACCACGGCTACGTCGGCATCGAATACGAGGGCCGCCGCCTGCCGGAACCTCAGGGCATTATGGCAACGAAGCGGTTGCTCGAACGCGTCCGCGAACAGCTCGTCGGGTAGGGCCAGGGCTGCGCGAGATAGCGGCTAAACCGCTTTCCGTCAATCCGGTGCGGGCAACACCGAGGCCGAGTGTCCCGGTGCCCGCGGGCGGTTCGCGAACCTGTGGGGGCGGTCAAGTCGCCACCGCATGGGCGTAGGTGCCGTCCAAGGCTCGCGCGGTGGGTGAAAACTGGTTTGGTGCAGGGCAGGGGGCCTCGCCGCGCGCGAGCGCCCCTTGCTGTGCTCCGGTGCTGCGGTCTCGTGGGGGACTCGGCGGCGCTGCTGTGGCCGCTCGCGGTCGGAACGGCGCGTCGCGTGCGGTTCCGCGGACGCCGTGCCCGCCGACGGTAGCCCGCCGCTTGTCGCGGCTCGCCTCCCGGCCGGACCGTAGACTTAAGAGGACGCAAGCATGTACCGGCCGCGTTGATCGCACATGCCCAAGAACCGGCCCGAACTTCGCTTACCGGTAGCGCAAAACTGGTCCTGCCATGGCACAGGAGCCTGCTGCCGGTACCACGTCGTCACGGTCACCCAGCCCGAATGGGACCGGATCCGGTCGCTCGACTGGGGGAACGACGTGCCGTGGGGGGAACGATCACCTGTGGAGCGGGCAGGCCGCGATGGGGCAGGCTCGACGCTCTACCGGCTGGCTCACAAACCGGACGGCAGTTGCATCTTCCTCGACGAGGACGGACTCTGCACGATCCACAGGCGGTTCGGCCTTCGAGCGAAACCGCTCGCCTGCCAGCTTTATCCGTACGTGGTAGTACCCCTCGGTCGCGAACTTCGTATCGGGCTGCGATTTAGCTGCCCATCGGTGGTGGGAAATCGAGGAGAAAGTGTCGGTGCTCAGGAGTCCGAGCTTGTGCGGCTCGCGCGCGAGCTGACCTCGGGCGCCGTGAAGCAGCCCGAGCCACCGCCTCTTGTCGACGGTGGGCCCGTCCCGAACTGGGACTGGCTGCTCGCTTACCTCGATTGCGCCGCCCGCTTCTTCCACGACTCGCCCGTGGACGTGCGGCTCCAGTGCGTCCGGCTGCTCGCGTGGCACGGCCTGGTGCTCGCCACGTACGACGACAAGCATCGCGAGGGACCATCGTGGCTCGATGCGTGTGCGATTCGGGCGTTGCGGGAGGTAGGCGAGGGGGCATTAGATTGCGGGCCTGCGGGTTGGCTGGCGTGCGCTCTGGTGCGCACCCTTGCCGCTCGACTCGGCCGCCGCGATCAGCCGCTTGGGTTCGGGGGGCCCTTAGGGCTGCTTCGCCGGGCAACGGGGGCAGTGCGCAGCTTTGCCGGCGTCGGGACGCTACCATCCCTGGGCCGGTTTCCTCGGGTGACGCGACGTGCGATTGGGACGGTTTGTCCGGCGCCGGATGCGTCCGCGGCCGAAATCCTTCGGCGCTACCTGCGCACGAAGCTCTGGTCCGGCCAGTTCTTGGGAGCGGCGAACTTTGGACTCAGCGTGCATGACGGGCTTTTGTCGTTGATGGTCGCAACGGCCGTCGTCCTCTGGTTGGCTCGCCGCTACGCGGCCGCGAACGCGAGCAACTCGGTGGACGAAGAGGCCATTTCGGTAGCCGTGCAGGCCGTCGATCACCACTTCGGTTTTGATCCCGTGCTGGCTTCCAGGGCGGCCCGCTTCCGCCACCGCTGGCTCTGGCGCACTGGGCAGCTCGTACCGCTGATTGTCCACGGGGGCGAGCGGCTCGCAGTGCAGTTAGTCGGCCGCGAGAGATCCGACGGCCGGTAGGCCCCGGGGTGACAACGCCACGCGTCTCCCTCGCCCCAGCAGGGGTTCGCCGCCCAAAACGGCGTCGAGCTCACGGGCGGGAAACTACCGAGAGGGAGCGGTCGCCGATGAGCGGGTTTCTCCATTGTGGCATTTGGTCCCCCGGTGGGGTTACGCGCCGACCGGGTCGCCCCACGGCTCCGGCCCGGCGGTCGAGAGGGCCTGTGGGTGTGCGAAGGCGTTGGCCGGGCGTCCTTCGGCATTCGGGCGCCGGATCAGATGTACGTTCTTTTGGCTTCGACAGCTTGTTTTCGCTGTCTCGCGGTTGGGTGCCGGTATGTGAGAGCCTCGGGCAATCAAGACGCTTAGGGGGGCGGCCTGTGCTGCTTGAGGACGGGCTCGCCTACCGCAAGCGGCTTGCCCGGGCGGTGACTCATAGTTGGGCCTTCTGCTGCGGTAGCGGATGCAGCGAGGCTTGTTCGAGCGGGGCCGAAGAATTGAGGTTCGGAACCGGTCGGTGACGAGTGTGTGCTCAATCTGGAGCGAGACCGCGTTGATGGCCACGCAGCAACGACGCCCCCCTCGGATTATCGTGATAGGCGCTGGGATCAGTGGCCTTTCCTTTGCCTACTACCTGAGTCGCTTGCTTCGGGAGCGCCGGGTGGCGGCTGAGCTACGCGTGTTTGAAGCGGCTCGGCGGCCGGGTGGCCGGGTATGGACGATTCGCGAGGGGGGCTACCTCGTCGAGACGGGGGCGAATGCGATCCTGGGCAGCAAGCCGGCGGCTATAGCGCTTGCTTATGAGCTGGGCTTGGGCGAACAGGTGATCCGGGCAAACCCGGTCGCGAGGAACCGGTTCATCTATCTGAGGGGCAAGCTGCACCCGTTGCCCCTTGGCTTCCGGCAGTTTTTTCGAAGCGAGCTGTTGAGTTTAGGGGGCAAGTTGCGTTTGGCGGCCGAGCCGTTTGTGCCGCGTACGCCCGCTCGCGAGGATTGGTCGGTGGCTCGCTGGGCAGCTCGTCGGCTCGGGGTTGAACCGGTTCGGGTGCTCGTCGATGCCATGTGTGCGGGCATTTATGCGGCGCCTCCGGAGGTCCTTTCGTTGCGGGCGGCGTTTCCGAAGCTGTGGGAGCTGGAGCAGGAGGGGGGATCGCTTTGTTTTGGCGCGGTGCGTCGCCTGCTGGGACGACGCGCCGAGCGGCCTGGTTATGAGGCTGCGCTTCCGGCCGATTTCCCCCGCCGCGGCTTGTGGAGTCTTCGCGGTGGGATGGGGTCGTTGATCGAGGCCTTAGCCGCGGCCGTGGGGGACGCGCTGACGTGTGGTGTGCGTGTGGTGCAGCTTGGGAAGCGGGTGGGGAATTGGGTGGTGGGTTTAGAGGGGGCTTCACGTGCGGTGGAGGCCGATTGGGTGGTGTTAGCGACGGAGGCGTACGCCCAGGCGCAGCTCCTGGGTCTGCAGATTCCGGAGGTGGCGAAGGCTTTGGAGTCGGTCCGGTATGTACCGGTGGTAGTTTTGGCGCTGGGCTTTCGGCGAGCGGACCTGAACCATCCGCTGGATGGCTTTGGTTTTCTTGTCCCGTCTTCGGAGCGGAAGCATGTCTTGGGGGTTTTGTGGAGTTCGTCCGTGTTCCCGGACCGCGCGCCGGAGGGGCACGTTTTGATGCGAGTGATGCTGGGCGGCTACAAGGGGGGCGCTGTACTGGGCATGAGCGATGACGAGTTACAGCGCGTGGCTTTAGAGGAACTGGGGCGGACGATGGGGGTGACGGCGGTTCCGGTGTACCGGCGTGTTATCCGTTGGGAGCGAGCGATTCCGTTGTTGGAGCCTGGTCACTGTGCCCGTTTGGCAGCGATTCAGCGTGCGTTGATTCGCGAACCGCGGTTGGTACTGTTGGGGAATTTCCTTCACGGGGTGAGCGTCACCGACTGCGTCGCCGCCTCCTACGCTGCGGCCACCCGCGTCGCCTCGGCCCTCACCTTCGCCGCCCGCCACGCCCGGATTTAACCTTTTGATAGGGGTAGGGAAGCCCGGTTACCCGGGCTCCCCTCCCTCCGAACCGTACGTGCGGTTCTCCCGCATACGGCTCTCCGGTCGGTGGTTTTACCTCCGAGAGGAGGGACAGCAAGAACCATGGCCAAACAC
>Ga0256839_1006254_pt1 | contig 10540 bp, 9 predicted proteins | sample 354166metaG_FD_185968 | JGI IMG/M metagenome (GOLD analysis project Ga0256839, IMG submission 185968) | Hydrothermal vent microbial communities from Mid Atlantic Ridge, Atlantic Ocean - 354-166 | ecosystem: Environmental > Aquatic > Marine > Hydrothermal vents | place: Atlantic Ocean: Mid... | reverse complement strand
GGGCGCAGACGAGCTCGGCCGCGCTCCCGACTACCACGCGCTCCCCGTCGGCAACGCCGGCAACATCACCGCCCACTGGATGGGCTATTCCGAGCTCTACGAGGACGGCACCCTGGAAAACCGCCCCCGCATGCTCGGCTTCCAGGCGGCCGGCGCCGCCCCGATCGTGCGCGGCGAGCCGGTGGCCGAACCCAAGACCGTGGCCACCGCCATCCGCATCGGCCGCCCCGCCAGCTGGGAGGGCGCCACCCGCGCCCGCGACGAATCGGGCGGGGCCATCGAGGCGGTGACCGACGAGGAGATCCTGCGCGCCTACCACTACCTGGCCCACGGCGAGGGGCTGTTCGTGGAACCGGCCTCGGCCGCCGGCCTGGCCGGGGTCTGGCGCTGGCTGCGCGAAGGGCGGATCGAGGAAGGCGCCACCGTGGTCCTTACCCTGACCGGCCACGGGCTCAAGGATCCGGGCACCGCCGAGCGTGAGGTGCGCCTGCCCGACCCCGTCCCCGCCACCCTGGACGCGGTGGCCCGGGCCGCGGGGCTCTAGCTCACACCGCCCCCACGCACACGGGTAAACTGTGGACCATGGACAAGAGCGCGAGGAAAGAGCCCTTTCCCGGAGCCTACTACGCGGGCCTCTTCATCACCCTGGCCCTGCTGCTCCTGATGATCGTCGTCGCGAGCGCCCTGCCGCCGGGACCGGCCGGCGCGTTTTTCGCCTTCGTGCTGGGGTTGACCGTCAACCCCAAGTACACCCCCTGGTTCGCCCTGGTGGGCCTGTTCGGAGCGGCGCTCGGCTTTGCGGGGGACGAACCGATGGTCGCCTGGGGGGGGGCCGCCCTCGTGGTTTCGCAGGCGCTCGTCTACCTTTGGCACCGCAAAGGCTCATGAGGCTGAGCGCCGAACGCACCACCCGGGCGATGATGATCGCCGGCGCGGTCTTCTACGTCTACTGGACCTTCGTCGAACCCAGCGCCGCGGGCCAGGCGCTGGCGGTGGGCACGCTCTTCGGCGGGGCCTCGTTCAGCTACGCGCCCCGCCCCCGGCCGATCCCGTTCGTGCTGGGGTTCGCCGCGGTGCTGTTCGTCGTCCACCTGCTCCGGGGGGCGCCCCTCCTCTTCGCCGAAGGCTACGCCGTTGGCGCGGGGCTGCCCTGGCTGATCCACCGCTTCGCTCCCCGTCATGACACCGACTAAGCTCAAGGGGCTGCTCGTCTGGGCGGCACTCCTTCTTTCGCTTTACTGGAGCCTGGTCCAGCCCGACCCCGAAGGCCTGGCGCTGGCGCTGGGGCTGCTGCTCGGGGCGGGCAGCCTTCTCTACCGCGGCGGGGTGGAGCTGGTCGTGCCGGTGGCGCTGCTGGCGCTCGCGGTGGGGGTCCTGGAAGTACAGAACGGCCGGCTGGCGCCGTACCTGCTGGGTTTCCTGGTGGGCTTCTTCGCCCCCCTGGGCACGGCGCGCTGGCTCCGCTAGCGGGCGCGTAATAGCCTCACGGCGGCCTCGAGCTGGGCCCCCTCGTCGGCCACCGCCACGTCGGGCTCGACGCCCCGCCCCTCCCAGGTGGGAGCTCCCACGGGGGCCAGCACCCCGCTGGCCAGCATGGCCACGCCGCCGTCGGGAAAGCAGTAGGGCAGCACCACCTCGGTGTTGCCGGCCGTCGTCTCCCCTACCAGCCGCGCGCGACCGGCGCGTTTCAGCGCGCCGGCCAGCCCCTCGGCCGCCGAGTTGACGTTGCGGTTGATCAGCACCACGAGGGGCTTGTCGGTCAGCGGCCGGCCCCAGAAGGGCAGCGTGGGCTGCGGCGTCACCCCCTTGGTTCGGGTCACGATGCGCCAGGGCAGGCCGCGCATGAAGACGCCGGCCACCTCGGCCATCACGTAAGCCAAGCCGCCCGGGTTGTCGCGCAGGTCGAGGACGTAGCCCTGGACCCCTTCGGACTCCAAGCCACTCACGGCCTCGGCCAGCCGGCGCGCGACGTCCGGCTCCACGAGCTGGGGAACGCGCAGGTAGGCGATGCCGTCCTCGAGTCGGCGGTAGCTGAAAGAATCCCAACCCACCCGCGCGCCCCCTCCCGGCGCGTCGGGCACCACGGAGCCCGGGCCGTCGCCTTCAGGCGCGGGCGCCGCGGGTCCGGGCGCCGGGGGCTGTGGCCGCTCGACCGGAAAGGGCAGCGGCAGGCACAGCGCCCCCCGCAAAGCGGCGCGGGCCTCGTCGGGGGCAAGCACGCGCGAGTGGTCGTCCCCCAGCTCGCCGTACATGCGGTCGAGCAGGCGGTAGACCTCGTCCCAGGAGGCGGCCGCGGCCACCTGCGGCCGGTAGCGCTCGCCGACGGCCCGCCAGTCGACCCCCCGGTGGTTCACGTCCCAGTAGAACTCGTCGACAAGCCGCCAGGCCTGATCGAACCGGGTCAGGTAGTCCGGGGCCGCTGCGGCGGCCAGCCCCGACGCCAGCGCGAGGGTCAGGAGCAGGCTTCGCATCATGCGCGCGCACCGTCGCGCTCTTGGGCGCGGAACAAATCGTGAAAGCGTTCGGTGATGACCTCGAGCCCCTTGTCCACGGCCTTGTCGAGGTTGTCGCCGGGAATCACCGGCACGCCCATCGCTCGGGCAAGGGCCTCGAGGTGGTCCTGGATCATCCGCAGCGCCTCGAAGTTGGCCAGGTACTTGTCCACCGGCCGCCGACCCGAGGTCTCGCGCTCACGCAGGCGGAAACGGTCGCGGTGGAGCTTCTCGTCGCGCACCACCACGAGCATGGGGATCTGCACCACCTCCGACTGCAGGGGGTGGCTGAGGAAGCCCGGAACGACGTGCACCCCCTCGATGACCACCGAGGTGCGCTCGCGAGCGTTGCGCTCCTGAATGGCGCGGATGCCCACGCTCACCCGCGCCACCTGATCGCGGAACCCCTGCAGGACCACCTCGTCCCCGGGTTCGCCCTCGAGCCCCAGCACCTCGGCCAGCGCCTTCCAGGCGTCGAACGAAGAGGTGTGCAGGGTGGGCACCAGGTCGCGGGTCGTGGTGGCGCGCAGGATCTCGCGCACCGAGTCGCTCGAGGTCATGCGGGTGATGCCCAGCCGATAGGCCAGCGAGGCGGCGAGGGTGCTCTTGCCTACGCCGCTCACGCCACCGATGAGGATGTGCATGGGGCGTTCGAGCCGGCGCACCGCGCGCAGCACCCGGTAGCGCTCGGCGACCTCCTCGCCGATGCGGCGCTCCAGCAACCGGGCCACCCGCTCGCGCAGCTCGTCGCGCCCCACGACCCGGCGCCCGTCGCGGATCAGTTCGCGCTCGACCTCGCGTGCCAGACGGTAGGCGCGGTCGGGCGTGAGCCCCGCGGCCATCAGCGACTGGGAAAGGATTCCTTTGGAAAAGGGCACCCGGGGCTCCCCGCCGGGCTCGACCACGAAGATGCCGCCCCCGTACTCGAGCCGCTTCTGGTAGCGCTTGCGGGCGTCCTTGCCGTACTGCTCCTTGATGATCTGGGCGACGAAGTCCTCGAGCTCGTCGGCCTCGATGCGCACCTTCCCCGCTTGGCGCAGGCGCTGCTCCACCTGCTTGGCCAGCGCGTGCGCTTCGCGCAGCGAAAAACCGGCCTCCTCGAGGCTGCGCACCAACAACCCCTTCGAAAAGGGGCGCTCGCCGTGCTCGTCCTCGACCAGAATCTCTTCGAAGCTCTGCGTCTGCCTCGCCACCCGCGCGGCGGCTTCGGGCCCGAGGCGCTCGGCCACGGCCTCGGTCATGCGCCGCTTCAGTTCCTCGCTGGCGATCTGCGTCGCCTCCTGCGCGCGCAGTTCGCGCTCGATCGCGTGCGCGATCTCGTCGGCGACACCCGGCTCGACGCCGGCGTTAACGAGCGACTCGATGACCAGCCCCTTGGAAAAGGGCCAGCGCATCCCGCGCGAGGTGGTGACGTAGATCTCCGGCATCGCTGCATTATAGCCCGCACGCATTAAAGGTTTGTGCGCTCCCAGGCGCAGTTTGATTGACAGCCCCCTGGGCGCGTGCTAGCATGAACCCTGCTACGGGGCGCCGTAGCCAAGTGGTAAGGCAGAGGTCTGCAAAACCTCCATTCGCCGGTTCGAATCCGGCCGGCGCCTCCACTACGCGGGCGCGTAGCTCAGGTGGCTAGAGCGCTACCTTGACACGGTAGAGGTCGGAGGTTCAAGTCCTCTCGCGCCCACCAGAACACCCCCGGCCACGGCCGGGGGTTCGCCTTGCCGGCGGGGCGGGCGAGCGCTCAGGTAAAGGGCGGCCTTTTTCCGCGAAGCTGCGCGGAACCGGGCAGGCCTCCATCGCATACGCCTCGGCCCCGTCGGGAAGGACGGCCACGGGAACGCAGTCCGGCCGCGGCACCGCGGCAAGGGCGAGGGCCAGCAGCCACGCCGCCGCGAAGCTCCGGCGCCTCACGGGACCAACCCAACGACTCCAGCGGTGGCGAACGTACCCGGTTAGATTATGTTATATACGTAATCCGTGGTAGACTGGAGGCGATGAGCCTCTTCACCCCCCGCGCCCCCCTGGCCGAACGCCTGCGCCCCCGGACGCTCGACGAGGTGGTGGGGCAGGAACACCTGACGGGCCCGGGCAAACCCCTGCGGGTCATGCTCGAGAACGGCCGGCTGGCCTCGATGATCTTCTGGGGGCCGCCGGGTACCGGCAAGACGACGCTGGCGCGCATCCTGGCCGGCGGCGTGGACGCCCAGTTCCTGGCCATGAGCGCGGTAAGCGCCGGGGTGAAGGAGGTGCGCGAGGCCGTCAAGCAGGCGCAGGAAGCCGTGAGCGCCGGCCGGACGACCGTCCTCTTCCTCGACGAGGTGCACCGCTTTAACAAGGCCCAGCAGGACGCCCTCCTGCCCCACGTGGAGTCGGGCCTTTTGACCCTGATCGGGGCGACGACCGAAAACCCCTCGTTCGAGGTCAACCCGGCGCTGCGCTCGCGGGCGCGGGTCTACGTGCTGAAGGCGCTGGGTGAGGACGACCTGATGCGGGTGCTCGAGCGCGCCCTGATCAGCTCCGAGGGCCTGCCCGAGGTCGAGGCCGAGGAGGAGGCGCTGCGCCTCATCGCCGCCGCGGCCATGGGCGACGCGCGCCGGGCCCTGAACGCGCTCGAACTGGCCGCCGAGCTGGGCGGCGGTCGCGTCACCCTGGACGCCGCCCGCGAGGCCCTGGGCGCCGGACAGCCGGTCTTCGACAAGGGCGGCGAGGCCTTTTACGACCTGATCAGTGCCCTGCACAAGAGCGTGCGCGGCTCGCACGTGGACGCCGCGCTCTACTATCTGGCGCGCATGCTCGCCGGCGGCGTGGACCCGCTCTACGTAGGCCGCCGGCTGGTGCGGATGGCCAGCGAGGACGTGGGCCTGGCCGACCCCGGGGCGCTGCGGCAGGCGCTGGCGGCCGTCGAAGCCTACCAGCTCCTCGGCAGCCCCGAGGGCGAGCTGGCGCTGGCCCAGGCTACGGTCTACCTGGCGCTGGCGCCCAAGTCGAACTCGGTCTACCGTGCCTTCGCGGCTGCGCGCCGCGCGGTGGAGACCCACCCCGACGCCGAAGTGCCGCTGCACCTGCGCAACGCCCCCACCCAACTGATGAAGGAACTGGGCTACAGCCGGGGGTACGCCTACTACCACGACGACCCCGAGGGCAGCTTCACCCAGGCCTACCTGCCCGAGCCCCTCGAGCCCATGCGCTTCTTCGACCCGCGCGGCGAGGGCTGGGAACGCAAGGTGGCCGAGCGCTACCGCGAGCTGCGCCGGCGCTTCAGCGCCGCCCGGCGCAAAGCGCCGCCGGATCCCGCCCGCTGAAGGCTCAGAAGCGGTAGCCCGCCGAAACGCTGAGAATCGGGTTTCCCTCGCTGGACATCAAGAAGCCGCCCTCGAAGAGCCAGCGGTCCTGACGGTAGACGACGCTCGCCCCGCCCAGCCAGGCGCCGCCGAAGTCGCTCACTGCGGCGTACATCCCCCGGCCGATCACGGTGAGCTCGTCGGTCGCCTGGAAGAGGGCCTCAGCGTCGACGGTGAAGGGCAGGCTCGGCCCGCCCGACGAACTGAAGACGGCCCAGGGTACGGTGAGTCCTGCGGCGACGCTGAAGCGGTCCGCCACCCTCTGCTTGACCCCGCCGCGGAGGCCGATCTGGGTCGAGACGCTGAACTCGGTCTCGCCGTTCCCCCAACGGTAGGCCAGGTACGGGAGACCGCCCACAGGGGCGTCGGAACTCACGGCCACCACGCCGGTCAGGCCAACGACGACCTGCTGGCCGTCGGCCGGCTCGGCGGTTTCGAAGGTCGCAACCGGCAAGCAGGCGTTCAGCAACGCGAGCAGGGCCGCCCCTACCACGAGCCTTCCGAGTGTTTTCATACCACCAGGATAGCGCAACCCCGCGCTCAGGTGATCGCCGCTTCCGCGAGGATGGGCTCCGCCGCCTCCCGCAACCGCTTGCGCACACGCGCGAAGCGCTGCAGCGTGCGCCGGCCGTCGAAACCCGCGGGCGCAAGCTCGGGGGGCAGCCCGGGATCGAAGAAGAGCACTTTGCGCGCCTCGTGCACCAGCCGCACGAGGCTCACGAAGGCGCGTTCGGGGCTGAGGTCGCCCTCCAGCTCGTCCATCCGCCGGTTGAGGGCGCGGTAGCGTTCGGCCGCCTCCTCCAGGTGGAAGGCGCGTTCGACCAGGCGCGGCTCGGGCTGCGCGCCGACGCGCTCGGCGCGGAAGAACTCGACGTAGGGCTCGAGGCCGTAGTAGCCCACGAGCTCACGGGTCGCCTCCAGGTCGGCGGTGGGGCTCACCCAGACGCCCGCGGCCGGGGTGCCGTAGCCCAGGAGGACCAGCTCGTTGCGGAACTTGTCGCGCTGGCTGCGCAACCCCTCGGGCACCGCGTAGACCAGGATGCGCCAATAGCTGTCCCAGGCGGCGTCGTGCATCTCGCACAGCCGTCGGCGCACCTGCCGCACCTGCCAGTAGACGCGCGGGCTGAGCCGGTAGTAGGCGCGCCGCCCCTTGCGCTCCGGGACCACCCAGCCGCGCGCCGCGGACCGGGAAACCGCCGCGCGCACCGCGGGCTCGCTGAAACCGAGCCGCTCCATCCAGTGGACCAGTTGACCGATCCAGACGGTATCGTCGGGGTAGACCAGTTCGGTGTACAGCGTGAAGAGGGTGGACCTGGCCCGCATGGGACCCAGTTTACTCCCGCGCGCGGGTCCGCACCCGTTCGGCCAGGTTCTGCACCACCTCGGCCAGCGCCCGGGTCGCCCGCTCGCCGGTGCGGCGGTCACGCACGGCCACGGTGTCCTCTTCTTGCTCCTTGTCGCCCACGACTAGGATCACCGGCACCTTCTGGGTTTCGGCGTCGCGGATCTTGGCGTTCATGCGTTCGGGCCGGTCGTCCACCTCCACGCGCAACCCCGCGGCCTCGAGCTCGCCCCGCACCTTCTGGGCGTAGTCGTGGTGGCGGTCGGTGATGGGGACGACGACGACCTGCACCGGCGCCAGCCACAGCGGGAACTCACCGGCGAAGTGCTCGATGAGGATGCCGATGAACCGCTCCAGGCTGCCGAAGGGGGCGCGGTGGATCATCACCGGCCGGTGCGGCTCGCCGTCCGGCCCCTTGTAGCTGATGTCGAACCGCTCGGGCAGGTTGTAGTCCACCTGGATCGTGCCCAGCTGCCACTCCCGGCCCAGCACGTCCTTGACCACGAAGTCGAGCTTGGGGCCGTAGAAGGCGGCGTCCCCCTCCTCGATCGTGTAGTCGAGCCCCGCCTCGTCGCAGGCCTCCTGGATCTGGCGCTCGGCGGTGGCCCAGTGCTCGGCGTCGCCCACGTACTTGTCCGACCCCTGGTCGCGCACCCCGATGCGCACCCGGAAATCGCCCATGCCCAGGGTGCCGAACACCTTGAGCGTCAGGTCGAGGACGCCCAAAAACTCCTCCTTGACCTGCTCGGGGGTGCAGAAGATGTGGGCGTCGTCCTGGGTGAAGCCGCGCACCCGGGTGAGGCCGTGCAGCTCGCCCGACTGCTCGAAGCGGTAGACGGTGCCGAACTCGGCCAGGCGCAGCGGCAGCTCGCGGTAGCTGCGCGGGCGCATGGCGTAGATACGCACGTGGTGCGGGCAGTTCATGGGCTTGAGCAGGTAGGCTTCGCCGTCTTCGAGCTCCATCGGCGGGAACTGGCTCTCGGCGTAGTAGGGATAGTGGCCGCTCGTCTTGTAGAGCTCGAGGCTGCCGATGTGGGGGGTGGTCACGAGCTGGTAGCCACGCCGAATCTGCTCGTCGCGCATGAAGCCGATCAGCTCCTCGCGCAGCACGTTGCCCTTGGGCAGCCAGAGGACTAGCCCCTTGCCCACCATCGGGTCGATGTGAAAGAGCTCGAGCTGACGGCCGAGCCGGCGGTGGTCGCGCTTACGCGCCTCCTCCAGCTGCCAGAGGTAGTGCTCCAGCTCCTCCTTGCTGCGGAAGGCCACGCCGTAGATGCGCTGCAGCATCGGCCGCGACTCGTCGCCGCGCCAGTAGGCCCCGGCCACGTGGGTCAGCTTGAAGTACGGCGGAATCTTGCCGGTGCTGGGCACGTGGGGGCCGCGGCAGAGGTCGGTGAACCCCTCCTGTTCGTAGAAGCTGATCTCCTCGCCTTCGGGCAGGTCCTCGATCAGCTCGGTCTTGTACGGATCCTTGCCGCGGTAGCGGGCCAGAGCCTCCTCGCGCGGCAGGGTGTAGCGGCGCAGCGGCAGGTTCCGCTTGATGATCCGCTGCATCAGCTTTTCGATCTCGGGCAGGTCGGCGTCCGAGATGGGCTCGGGGGCGTCGATGTCGTAGTAGAAGCCGTTTTCGATCACCGGCCCGATGCCCAGCTTGACCTCCTCGGGGTCGTAGCCCTTACCAGCGAAGAACTCCTTCACCGCCTGGGCCATCACGTGGGCCAGGGTGTGGCGGAAGAGCTGCTGGTACTCGGGGTCCTTGCGGGTGAGGATCTGGACGGTGGCCCCTTCGGGCAGGGGTTTGAAGAGGTCGTAGAGCTCGCCGTTCACGATCGCGCCCACGGCCTCCTTGGCCAGGCTGCGGCCGATCTTGGCGGCCACGTCCCTGGCCGTGCTTCCCTCGGGGAGCTCGAGCTCTTTTCCGTCCGGCAGGCGAATCTTCATGGTTCCTCCAAAAGAACGGCCCGCGTCCAAGCGGGCCCGGCAGCGGTCCGTACCCGCCGCCTACTGCGTAGTGGTCGCGCAGCACGCCATATAGGGCCTATGCTACCGCCGTCGCGGCCACGGCGTCAATGTAATGGGGGGTGGGATGTAGGGGGTAGGATGTGGGAAAAATCAAGTTTCGTGTTTTGACAAACTGCGCCAAACCCGTTTGCATGCTTTTAAAAACAAAGCCCACACCCTACTCCCTACACCCTGCCTTTCCCGTTGACTGACCTACCCAAGCTACCAACCGCTTGCTACAAGATGGGCGGGCACACCGGCCCGTCCCTACGACGCACTACGAACTACGTACCGACGGCAGTCGTAAACCTACCTCCTACCTCCTACCTCCCACCTCCTAACCGCCACCTCCCGCTTTCCCAGCCCAACCACAAACCACGGGCTGCGCGCCGCCCGCTCTTGGTACCACGCACCACGCACTACGCACTACGTACTACGTACTACGCACTACACACCCCTCATTTGCCTTTTTCGGGCCGTCTCGTTAACGTAATTAGGATGAAGGACTACTACGCCGTTCTGGGCGTATCCCGAGACGCCAGTCAGGAGGAGATCAAGAAGGCCTACCGCAAGCTGGCGCTCAAGTACCACCCCGACAAGAACCCGGGCGACCCCGGCGCCGAGGAGCGCTTCAAGGAGATCAACGAGGCCTACGCGGTGCTCTCCGACCCCGAGCAGCGGGCCCGTTACGACCGCTTCGGCACCGCCGACCCCCGCCAGGCCCACCCGGCCGACCCGGGGGTGGGCGACCTCTTCGACCTCCTGGGCCAGATGTTCGGTTTCAACGTCGGGGGCCGGACCCGCAGCGGCCCGCGCCGCGGTGAGGACCTGGAAGCCGTCGTCGAAGTCACCCTGGAGGAGGCGGCGGGGGGCGGCGAGGTCGAGGTCCGCTACCGCCGCCTGGTCCTCTGCGAGGCCTGCGGCGGCGCCGGCGGCGAGCGGCAGACCTGCCCCACCTGCGGCGGCGCCGGACGGGTGCGCCAGGTACAGCAAAGCCTCTTCGGCCAGTTCGTCACCGAATCGGCCTGCCCCCACTGCCGCGGCCGCGGCTACCTGCTCACCGAGACCTGCCCCACCTGCGGCGGGCGCGGACGGCTGGAAAAGCAGGAGCGGATCAAGGTAACGGTTCCCGCCGGCATGGACGAGGACGACCTGCTGCGGGTCCCCGGCGCAGGCAACCAGGCCGAAGGGGGTGCGGGCGATCTCTACGTGCGGGTGCGCATCCGGCCGCACTCCAAGCTGCGGCGCGAAGGTAAGCACCTGATCTACACGCTCAAGCTGGGCCTCGCCCAGGCGGCGCTGGGCAGCCAGGTCAAGGTGCCCGCGCTCGACGGCGAGGTGCCGCTCGACGTTCCTCCCGGTACCGA
>Ga0256839_1006253_pt1 | contig 10542 bp, 8 predicted proteins | sample 354166metaG_FD_185968 | JGI IMG/M metagenome (GOLD analysis project Ga0256839, IMG submission 185968) | Hydrothermal vent microbial communities from Mid Atlantic Ridge, Atlantic Ocean - 354-166 | ecosystem: Environmental > Aquatic > Marine > Hydrothermal vents | place: Atlantic Ocean: Mid... | reverse complement strand
TCAAGCCTGTTTCTTCAATGAACCCTGGAAGCAGCTGCTCCTTAACGAACGCCTGCTCGGCGGGCGGGTTTAGCTGCGTCGATGCAAACACTAGCTCTGTGGGGCCTCTCAGGGCCAGCAAATAGACGGCTACGAGGATCACTATTATAGCCACTATTATGCCTATTCTTGCAGGGCTTATGCCCGAAGATAGCCTGGCTAGTTTCGCGCCCATTATTTCACCCTCAAACCACCTAATTGTTTTTAAATCATATTTAAGTTTTGTTGTGCAAGTTATTATAATACATGCGAACAGAAAACTACACCGGTGTAACTATTGTAGGACCAGGAACTATAAATCCCCTAAGCACCGAGTATATCGAGTTGGCTGGGTCAAGCGCATACTAGGGAGGCGTAGCGCGTTGCAGGGCGAGCTAGTAGAAGTTGTAAGAGATAGCGGTAAAGGCTACGCATTTATCGATATGAGACAGGCTAACATAAACCTTGGAACCTCCCCTGGCGCCAGGAAATACGGGTACTCCCCCCTAGGCTACCCAGACCAGAGGATGCTCGAGTAAAGGCCTCTTATCTGTCCGTTGGGATGATCGCCGAGGGAGACTACGGGCGGGGAGCCCCGGTTAGGCTTAAAATAAACGGGTCAACCGTGGCCAGAGAGTATAAGCCACAGTTCTACGTGGAGATCGACGAGGGACTCTACTATAAGGCCGTCTATGACGTGACCCCCCTAGTTTCCAGGAAGCTGCTAGAAAAGAGCGACCACCGGCTGGGTGTTTTCTACGAGCACTTGAGGCCTCTCAGAGTATCCGATGCATGCCTCCTAGCCATATTCGAGTCGCAGAGGGCTTCCTTCAGCATATCCTACTATACTGGCGCAGTGTCGGTGCAGCCGGGAGACGTGTTCAAGGTGAACGCCAGGCTACCAGGCCTTATTAAGGGCTCTAGGAGAGCTCTAATCGGACTACATATACCGTCGTCGAGGTCCAACGTCAAGCTAGTAGCCGGGGGCTCCGACCCTCTTATAGTCGCAGGGCCCGGGTTTATTATAGCTGAGATCAAAATACCATACAAGGGTCCAGAGGTCCCTGTAGCCGTTCTCTACGAGAAGCCAGAGACCAGCGTTTACCCTAAAACAGTTATACTAACAGACATTGCAGTCATAGAGTCATTGTATCCAGAGCCCCTACTCGAGGTTAGCATAATAGAGTCTAGGGTCGACAATGAAAAGGTGGCCATAAGGGGGCTGGCAACCAATAGCGGGGCTGAAGCGGCTAGAGATGTCAGGGTTTCTATAATAAGTTTAGGCGTGAAGTTGGCTGAGTCGGGCCTAGGAGACCTTGAGCCTGGCGCGGGCATGGAATTCGAGCTTTCCGCGAGCAAATCACCGCTCGCCCGACTTAGTATAAGGGTTGAATGGGTTCATTTAGGCCTAAAATATTCTAAAACAATCGAATTTACGACAAAGCAACATAATAAAGTAACATAACTACCGTCGATAACGGTTATTAATTTTACCACGCAATGAAGTTGATCACAAGGCGGCGATGACTGCCGCTCGAGAGGTCCGACAGCATCTATTAATGGGGAATAACGGGTCTAAGTAGCCGCTAACCGTTTTGAAGCCTGTGTTTTACCAGCTGGTCTCCCGAAACCTGGTGTTCAATGTATTAAAGCGTTATTGCTTTTAAATCCCGCGGGCATCCATAGTTTACATGAGTGGGCTATTAATAATAAAAAAGGGAAGAGTGAAATGAAGCTAATACTTTATCCAGGAGGTGTAGCGTGGTGAAGTATCTCATCAAGGCTAGACTCGAGGTCGACGGTCGCGTTGAAAGACACGATGTCATAGGAGCCATATTCGGGCAGACCGAGGGCCTGCTCGGCTCAAGCTTCAACCTTGAGGACCTACAGGATAAGGATAAGATAGGGAGAGTTCATGTAGAACTGAAATATCATGGGACTAAAACCACGGGACTTGTCCAGGTTCCCAGCAACCTAGACAGGGTTGAAACGGCTATACTGGCCGCCATGCTGGAGACCGTGGATAAGATCGGACCCTATAAGGCTAGGATAACAGTTGAGGAGATTAAAGACCTTAGAGTAGAAAGAATAAAGAGGATCATAGAGAGGAGCAGAGAACTACTAAAAGACCTGAGAGAGAAGGAACCCGATATAAAGGAGATCGTTAGGGAGGTACTCCAGGAAGTTGACGTAAAACAGAAGGTAATAGCCTACGGTCCAGAAAAGCTCCCAGCGGGCCCTGACGTCGAGAAGTCCGACTCGATAATAATCGTGGAGGGGAGAGCCGACGTCATAAACCTCCTCAGGTACGGGTACACTAACGTGATAGCAATAGAGGGGGCCAGGGAGAGAATACCCGATACCGTAGTAGAATTGTCTAAGAAGAAGAAAACTATAGCATTCATAGACGGCGATAGAGGAGGAGAACTAGTACTTAGAACACTACTAGAACAAGCCAACATAGACTACGTAGCCAGGGCCCCGCCAGGACAGGAAGTCGAGAACCTGACAGGAAAAGAAATAGCACAAGCCCTAAGCGAGATGATACCAGCCAGCGAGGCCAAGAAAGCCCTCAAAATAGAAGAACCAATGGAAGAGCCAACTAGAAAAGAGGAAAAAGCCCCCCCAAAGGAGGAGGAAAAAGAGGAAAAACCTGCTACTACAACAATAGCTATACCTAAGAAAATAATAGACACTATAAAAGACATAAAAGGCACCCTAGAAGCCATTCTCTTCGATAGTGAATGGAAGGAGATTGAAAGAGTAAAAGTTAAAGACCTATACGAGAAGCTCCAGAACGTTGAAGAAGGAAGCGTTCACGCAGTAGTCTTCGATGGCATCATAACACAAAGAATCCTAGATATAGCTGGAAAAAAGAGCATAAGCGTCCTAATAGGAGCGAGGCTTGGAAGCAAACTGAAATCAAGGCCTGAGAACGTCCACTTCATGACCTTCAGCGACATAACATAAGCTACATGTTAAACGTTTTGAGCGTTTATTCAACGAGGCAGTTACAACTGTTTCCGGTAGTCTGCAAACCTGTGCGAACCTATAAGCCGGGCACGGCTTTACTACTGGTACTTCACTTCATGAAGTCGAGGAGCGTCGACTTGCCTCCGCCCTTTAGCCTCTTTTCGGAGATTCCAAAGTAGCCTAGTATCCTTAGGGCTGAGGGAATTATCTGTTTATCCACGTAATAGTTGACGTCTATCTCGCTTGGGTCAGCCATGAAGTAGGGTTTAGATCTTCTATGGAGGGGCCCCGCTCCTCTCACTATTACATACCCTATTTTCATTCCTGGCTCTATCCTGTATCCTTTTCTCTCCATTATTCTGGCGGCGGATACGTGTGGTTGCTCCGCTTCATACTCCTCGGGGCGCCTGGTTAACGTTTTCCAAATGACCAGCTTATCCATGCCTATCTTGCCCGCTTTGAGCTTCTCTATAAGGTCTCTTATGTAATCGACTGCTTTGTCCACGTTGCCTGTTTTAAGTATTATTTCCGCGGCTACCAGCTGGGCTTCTTTTGCCAGTTCACTCCAGTCACCTCTTACGGCCTCGAAGCCTACAACGTCGATCTTGCCGTCGCTTGTTAGCCCTATGTACCTCTTTTTCGCCTCGGTAAAGAAGACTTTTAGGTAGACTTTCTCGAGTTTTATATCGAAGCCTAGCTCTTTTTCCACTCGCTCCACGAGCTTGCTGATCTTTTGGGGCTCGTGGGTAACAAAGAGGCTGTCGGTGTCACCGTATATCACTTTCAACCCTATCTCTGTGGCCATTTTAATAGACCTTAGTATCAGTGACCTACCCCATGAAGTCACCGATTCGGCGCACTCCCTGCAATACCATCTAGCGTGCGTCCATCCCATGTAGCCGTAGGAAGCGTTAGCAAGCAGTTTTACCGCTTTCTGCCTCTCGTCTAGGAGCCTGTATTCTATGCTATCCGGTGGATACCTCCTAGCCTCCTCCCTCAGTCTTTTCCTCATTTTTAGTAGCTTTTCTAGCACTAGCTTGAAGAATCCAGGAGGCTCCTTCCTGTATCTGTGGCCAACCTCTGGCGCCTCATAGTAGTCATCTACGCTCTCTCCCCGCCTTACCAGAGTGTCGGGGCCCACATTGTATTTAACCATGATGTTCGGGTACATGCTTGCAAAGTCTAAGACTGCGATGTTATCGTGTAACCCGGGCCTGGGCTTTAAAACAACGGCCCCCGTATAGCTCTCCTCAACCCTCTCCACCCTATTAGGCACTAGCTCTCCTAGCTTGAACGCTTCCCTCATAAGCCTCCACTCTAGCCTGAAACCTACGCTGGCCGCCATAACCTGGTCTAGAGGTAGGCCGCTGACCAGGCTCAGCTGTGTACCGAAAGGCAGTAGTTTCTCGGCTAGCATCATTGTAGAGTAGACGTCGTCGTAGGCGTATCTTAGCAGGGGCTCCTTGAGCCCCCTCCTCCAGTAGTCGGCTATCTGCCACCACTCTAGGCTTGTTCTTTTATCCTTTGGCATAACGCCTAGGTAGTCGGCCACCTCCTCCAGGCTCTTCACCTTTACTCCAGGCATCTCCTGGGCAAAGTCGAATAGGTCCACGTTAAGCCTTCCGTTGATTGAAACGTGTCCATAGGTGCTAGTCTGGGGCGTGCTACCCGCCTTCCTTCCCACGTCTAATGTTAACCCATTAACTCTGGCCCTCTTCACTAGGTAAGGCCAGTCGAACTTGTTCTGGTTGTAGCCTACGATTATATCGGGGTCTGCCTCATTTACCCTCGAAATGAATTCCAGTAACAGGCGCCTATCCCTCATGCCTTCGGCTTCTAAAAGCTCCGGCTTCTCCATTCCAGGCTTTACCCAGTAACCTATTATTATGACTGGATCGCGTGCCGGCTCAGGGCTCCTGCCAGGATTATAGGCTTCTATGTCGAAGGCCATTATTCGTAGACCCTCGAGGGGGTCGACGTTAACCTTGTCAGGGTCTTCCCTTATTTCACCCGTAACCTCGTAAACCGAGTCCACTCTATAAGAGGGGGGCCTGGGCACTTCTCTTAGCCTTGCCGTATACCATCTCATGGGGTATAGGTTCTTGTCTATGAGGTATCTCATCGTGAATCTTATATCAGCCTCTAGAACGTCCTCGACGCCTGGCAGCCTGGCTACTTCCTCCCTGTATCTTCTAACTTCCTGTGGTACTATGGTTTCTATTCTCATGGCATGTACTTTTTTCCCGTAATACCTTCTTTCGACTAACCCTATGCTAACTATGGGGCTCGAGGGGGAGGATAACCTAGCTATAGAGGCTTTCAGAGAGGCAAGATCCGTGCCGGGTGCAGGTAGGGCGTAAAAGTAAGGCCTAAACCCCTTAACCACTATTAGAGACCTGCTTCCATCCTCCATCCTAGCATATAGGAGGATCCTAGTCTCTCTGCCAGCCACTTCGTATGTAGCGTCTAGAAGCTGGAACGAGGCGTCCACGCCCCACACCTTCAATGCTGCCTGGCATCCTTAATTTAGATAGGGCGCCTGCGAAGGTAAAATCTTATTAAAATGCCGCCGCCTGTGATTTCTATACTTGGGGAAATTGAGGGTAAACTCTGCAACTGGGAAGAACCCTTGTAGGGGATTGGGCCTTGAAGGGAAAACTTTAGTGGCACGAGTCACCATACTACTCTTGATCATCACATCCATCATATCCCCGGGCACTCAGGCGCCCGCCCTAGCCCAGGACTCTGGGGCCTATAATGAAAGGATACTATCGAGGCACCTGCCTATTTCAGCTAGCTTCCTCAATGAATCCGCGCTTGTGGATCTTCTGGACGAGCTCCTTTCAAGCCTGGAAAAGAGGAACGAGACAGAGCTAGCAGACATAGTAGGCGACTTAAAGAACTACGTTGAAACGGGGAATGAGACCGGTTTCGCGGAAAAACGTGACGAGCTGAGGAATCTTCTGGAAAAGAACCCGAATATACTAGTCAAACTAGACGAGGAGACCATAAGGCAACTGCTATCTCTTGCATCAATGAACCTAACCATGACAGACGAAGGCGTCGTAGGCTTCTTGGATCCAGAAGTATATAGTGGCCTAGAAGAGTACATAGATAGGATACTGTCGAGCTATGAGGGGCGCGAGGCGCTGGGGCAACCAGGCTCTATTCTAGTTGAAGCAGAGCCTCCATTAAACATAATAGAAAAAATACCTGAGCCTCCAGGGGACATGGTGCCAGATATCTATTTAAACGCAGGGGAGAGAGTGGAGACCGTAGATAGTGGGTTAGCCCCCCTGACTGTTCTTGCCTTATTCACTATAGCTGGTTACTCCGCCTACAGGGTAAGACGCTACATCCTTCACGGGCTCTCGCGTGCCAGGAGAGCCCTGCTATCCGTGATAGCTGAGAGGAGGATAAGGCAATCCATAGGTACTGCCGGGTCTCCTAGAGATGCCATAGTTTCTTGCTATAGGAGTGTGACAGAACTTATGGCTAAACTAGGCTATTCCAAGCACGAGTGGGAGACCCATAGGGAATACTATGATAAAGTCAGGGGGCTACCCTTCTCAAGCGCGCTACAGGAGATAACAAAGCTCTACGAAAAGGCCATGTTCTCTCCTGCACCAGTTACATGGGAAGAGGCGTCCAGGTGTCTAGTGCTATCTAGTAGGGTGGGCAAGGTTGATCACAGCTAGAGCATTCATAGCGGGCTTAATAATAGTCGGCATAGTAGCCTCGCTTTATTCGGCCCCTAAAAGCGTCCTGGTGTCACTCATATTTGCAGGATCCCCTACCCCCTTCACGGACGAGTGGTATGGAACCAGCGAGCTGGCTAATCTACTGAAAAACGAGGGATACGAGTTTATAGTGTTGTTCTCGACGAGTGACATCCAAAAGGTGCTCCGCGAGAGCCCAGGAGCCCATAGGGTGATCCTCGCCATTATATCGCCTGAGGTCGGTATAGGCGAGGAAGAGGCGGAAGATATTGCAACCCTCTTGCTTCGAGGCAACATATCCCTTCTCGTAGCCGACGAAACCAGGGCCTCGAATACTCTTCTAAGGAAGCTGGGCTTAGAGATTTCAGGAGCCAGGCTCAAGGGGCCCCTAAACGCGCCCTATGTTCCCGCAGTTATTAGCGTCCCAGAGGAGGGCTCTTTCAGTGTAGTGCTGAGCGTAGCCTCTAGCTTAGAAATAGTCGAGGGCAGCATTATACAAGGCTTAGACTATGAGGCAGTATCAGAGACTCCCGCCGGCGAGCTAGTTGCAGTAGCTGGCGAGGCCGGTAAAGGCAGGTTCTTTGTCTTAGGCGATGGAACCATCTTCCTTAATACGGCCCTTTCAGGGAACGCTTCTAGCCTCGGCGATTATAGGAACCTGTCCTTGGCTATATTTAGGTACTTAAGCGGGGCCGCCGATCCTAGTGATGTAGTAGTCGCCTACGATCTATCGCACTATAATGACTCGCTAAAGCCGCTTAGAGGAGGAAACGGCGTAGGTTCCGGGCCCTCGCGCAGCTTGGATGGCATTATCAGAAGCTATAGTGGCCTCGACCTGCCAATTTTACTGCACCCTGCAATGTTCGTGCTTCTAGGCCTATACTTCCTCAGACTGGCGGAATCCATTTTCTTTGAGATAGCTTCGAGAGAACTGTTCGTGGCCCCCATAGCGGCCACCGTGCTAGGCTACGTCATATACAGGAGGGTCAAGAAGTCGTTTGGAGAGGCCCTCGACGATAACGTTGAGACTAGAGTACCGGAAATAGACATGATCGCTGAAACCATAATTAGGAGGCAGGTGGAGGCGCTGGCCAAGATAGGCAAGAGGGAAGCCCTGGAGCTCACACACAACCTCTACCTGATTCTAGACGCTATTCTCTCCAAGCACATGGCCACGTCTCTTAAGGAAATCCACGAGGATAGGAGGAGGTTAGAGCACGTGGCCGAGAGGCTAGGGCTGACAGTAGAAGAATTACGCGACTTCACCAGAACCATTATAGCCCTCAACGAGAGATACGAGGGAAAGAGAAAGTTTACGCCCATAGTGTTTAGGTGGGACAGGAAACTCAGGGAACTCCTAGAAGCCTCGGAAACAATATTATTGAAACTAGGCTATACATTGATGGGCAAAGAAAAGCTAAGGGGTGTCGAGTATGGGCTACGCGGGCTATGAAGATGAAAGCGAGCGAGAAGAAACGCCGAGAGCCGGCCCAATGAAGGCGCTAGCCGACAGAGTCCTCTCAGAGGTTTCTAAGGTAGTAGTTGGCAAGGAGGAGGACGTGAGGATAATACTAGCATCAATAATACTCGGGGGCCACGTGCTCCTCGAGGGAGTCCCAGGAGTGGCTAAAACGACCATGGCTAAAGCCATAGCGTCTGCCCTGGACCTGTCTTTCAGTAGGATCCAGTTCACCCCAGACCTCCTGCCGGCCGATATAGTCGGAGCAATGATTTATGACCAAAAATCGGGCGATTTCAAGGTGAGAAAGGGCCCTATATTCGCCAACCTCGTGCTAGCCGACGAGATTAACAGGGCCAGCCCTAGAACCCAGTCAGCCCTCCTAGAGGCTATGCAAGAGAAACAAGTGACCATAGAGGGTGTAACCATGAAACTACCCGAGCCCTTCACAGTAATAGCTACACAGAATCCTATAGAGATGGAAGGCACGTTTCCCCTGCCCGAGGCACAGCTTGACAGGTTCCTTGTAAAGCTAAACATAGGGTACCCTAGCAAGGAGGAAACCATAGAGGTGCTTAAGAGGCTCAAGCTTATAGAAGAGTGGCCTGTGAAGAAGGTGGCCAGCGCCAGTGACATACTCAACGCCAGGAAGATGGCCTGGGACATACACGTCGACGAGTCCATTCTCTCCTATATAGTAGAACTGGTTGAAGCCACCAGAAAACACGACTCCGTCAGCCTGGGGGCCTCTCCAAGGGCCGCAGTCGCCCTAGTACTAGTCTCTAAGACTATAGCCATGCTTAATGGCAGGAACTACGTGGTGCCCGACGACGTTAAGAAGGCTGCAAAGCCCGTCATGAGGCATAGGATCATACTAAAGCCTGAGGCAGAAATAGAGGGTGTTACAGTAGAGGGGGTCATAGAGGATGTTCTGAAGACAGTCCCAGTACCATAGAGTGGTAGCCTTGGGGGTTTCACTTAGCAGGCTTGAAAGGGAGCCCCTACTGGCCGTGCTCACGCCTCGCGGCAAAGCCGTGATCTTTGCATCAGCTGTCATGTTGGCTTTAGGCTTTTTAACCAGAGGCGCGTTATCAGGGGCTCTCATAGCCGGCGGGACCTTCCTTATAATGCTCGTATACGCTTCAAAGCTCTCCCTAGAGCTAAGGCTTCGTGCGGCCAGCAATCTAAGGGCTAGGAGAGAGTTCTACGGCGACTTCATTGAGGGATCCATGCTTAGGGTCAGGCTAATACTGGAGAACCCAGGACTAGTGCCGATAGAACACGTGGAGGTCCATGACTCGTATCCAGGACTATTCAGGCTGGTAGAGGCTTCTAACATGAGAACGCTTACAGTGCCCCCAAGAGGCTACGCGGCTTTCGAGTACACAGTCAGGCCTGTACTCGGCGAACACAGGTTCCCACGGCCTCTCCTAGTTCTGAGGGATCATCTAGGGTTATTCTCTAGGACGCTCAGGCTCGATTTAGACTCCCACGTTAGCATTCTACCTAGATACGAGAAAATACAAGGCAAAAAACTCCTCATAATACCGTCGACGAAGCCAGGAGGGCTTTCAGCGGCCAGGAGAAGAGGCGCTGGAACACAGTTCTTTGAGGTCAGAGAATACCAGCATGGAGACGAGATCAGGAGGATAGAATGGAAGTCGACCGCCAGACTACTTAAACTCATGGTTAAAGAGTTTGAGCAGGAGTCCAGCCTCGAAGTAGCCGCTATAATAGATACGTCGCCATCGATGGTGTATGGTAGAGTAGGCTACACGAAATTAGAGTACTCTATCAGGGCAGCTGCCACCATAGGGGAATACCTGGCAAGGAGGGGCGACTACATTGGCCTCGCGTACCTTAATCCAGGATCCAGTGTAGTAGTAGTCCCGCCCGGCAGGGGTCTAGGGCACCTAAAACTCTACATGAGGGCCTTATCCAGCATATCTTGGCCCTCGTATAAAAGCGGGTACCCGCGGGAGGCCGGCGGAGAAGGACTCGTGGACGCTATTTCAGGTTACATAAATGCTTCCAGGAAGAGGGGCAAAACGATATTCATTCTATTCTCGGACTTCGAGCTCCAGGAGAGGCATCTAGTAACAGTACTGGATACTCTCTCAAAGTTACGCGGTCTAGGCCACGAGATATTCGTTCTATCACCTTCTACGCCCTTCTTTGAAGCAAAATCGCTTACAGGACTCCAGGCCGGCTTATATAGGCTTAAAGTCCTAGACGAGATAGTCAAGAGAAGAAAGATAGCCAGGCTTTTCGCGTCACGCGGGATCCCCGTTGTCAGCGTAGGCCCAGACGATCTCGCGATACACGCTCTGAGAAGGATAGAGTTGTTGAGGCAGGTGCTACTCTAATGGCAGT
>Ga0256839_1006252_pt1 | contig 10542 bp, 10 predicted proteins | sample 354166metaG_FD_185968 | JGI IMG/M metagenome (GOLD analysis project Ga0256839, IMG submission 185968) | Hydrothermal vent microbial communities from Mid Atlantic Ridge, Atlantic Ocean - 354-166 | ecosystem: Environmental > Aquatic > Marine > Hydrothermal vents | place: Atlantic Ocean: Mid... | reverse complement strand
CCCTTCCGGCCTTGCGGGCCCTCGGCCTCGCGGTGGCCTCGGGGCGGCTTCGGCATCCCACCGCGCTCTACGACCTCGCCGGATGCCTCGTCCTCGCCCGGGCGGGCGCCCGGCTCCCGCTCCGCCGCGTGCCCGGCGCCGTGCTCGCGGGCCTCGGCGGCCTCCGGCTGGTCCTGGAGCCCCTCCGGGCCGGGGCACCTCCCGGTCCGCCGGTGGTGGACGTGCGCTGGCTCGCGCTTCTCGGCCTGGCCGCCGGGGTGGTGGCGTGGGTCCGCGCCGGGGCCGGGCCGGCCGGAACCGCGGGCCGAGGCCCTATGCTCCGGTCATGGCGGAAGCCGGGGATCGCACGCGGCGGATCGGATTCATCGGACTCGGCGTGATGGGGGCGCCGATTTGTGGCCGGCTGCTCGACGCGGGCCTGCCGGTGACGGTGAGCACCCGCACCCGGGCCCGCGCGGAGCCCCTGCTCGCCCGCGGCGCGGTGTGGGCGGACGACCCGCAGGAGGTGGCGCGGGGGAGCGACGTGGTCTTCACCATGGTGGGCTTCCCGGTCGAGGTGCGCGCGGTGATCCTCGGCGAACGCGGGGTGCTTTCCGGGCTCGACGCCGGCCGCATCCTGGTCGACCTCAGTACGAGCGAGCCCGCCCTCGCCGAGGAGATCGCCGCCCGCGCGGCGGAGCGCGGCGTCCGCGCCCTCGACGCGCCGGTCTCGGGCGGGGACGTGGGTGCGCGGGAGGGCCGCCTCTCGATCATGGTCGGGGGCGATGCCTCCGCCCTCGAGGAGGTGCGGCCCATCCTGGAGCACTTCGGCAGCACCATCGTCCACCAGGGCCCGCCCGGATCGGGCCAGCACACCAAGATGGTCAACCAGATCCTCATCGCCTCGAACATGGTGGGGGTGTGCGAGGCGCTGCTCTACGGCTACCGGGCGGGCCTCGACCCGGAGCGGGTGCTCCGCTCGGTCTCCTCGGGTGCAGCGGCGAGCTGGTCGCTCTCGAACCTCGCGCCGCGAATCCTGCGGGGCGACTTCGAGCCCGGCTTCCTCGTGGAGCACTTCGTGAAGGACATGGCGATCGCGCTCTCCGAGGCGGACCGCCTCGGCCTCGCGCTCCCCGGCCTCGCGCTCGCGCGGGAGCTCTACCGCGCGGTCGCGGCCCAGGGTCACGCGCGGCGCGGCACCCAGGCGCTCGCGCTCGCCCTCGCCGAGCTCTCCCGAACCGGCTGGCCTCGGGCCCCGGCCGGGGAGTAGCGCGCGGTGGGAGGACGTCGGAGCGGGCGACCACGAGCCGCCCGCGGCGCGGCCCCCCTCGGCCTGCGCTCCGGCCCCGTGCTGCCCGCGATCAGGGCCCGCGTCGCCCGGGCTCCCACCGCGCCGGGTTCCGCGCCGACCCCCCAGGCGGGCTCAGCCCGGCCGCAGGTTCCGGAAGTCGGGCTCCCGCTTCTCGAGGAAGGCCCGGATCGCCTCCACATTCTCCGGCGACCCCGCCTGCGCGGCCATGCCGGCGTCCTCGGCCGCGCGGGCGATGCGGATTCCCTCGGCGTGGACGGCCCGAAGGCAGCGCTTCGTGGCCTGAAGCGAGCGCACCGGCCAGCGCGCGATCTCGCGGGCCTTCTCGAGGGTGGCCTCGAGGAGCACCCGGTCGGGGAAGGCCCGCGCGGCGATTCCGAGCTCCACCGCGCGGCGGGCGTCCACCCACTCGGCGGTGTAGAAGAGCTCGGCAGCCCGCTGGCTTCCGATCGCCACCTGGAGCAGATAGCTGCTCGCCGCCTCGGGGACGAGTCCCAGGCTCACGAAGGGAAGCCGCAGTCGCAGGCTCTCGCCCACGTAGACGAGGTCGCAGTGGAAGAGAAGCGTGGCGCCGATCCCCACGGCGACGCCCGGCGCCGCCGCGAGCAGCGGTTTGTCGAAGGCGCAGAGCGCATTCATGAAGCGGCCGAAGGGATGCAGGGCAATGGCCTCCGCGCCCCCGGCCGAAGCCACCTCCCCGGCCCCTTCGTCCGCCGTCGCGCTCCGGAAGGCGCGGAGATCCTGGCCGGCCGAGAAGTCGCCGCCGGCCCCGGTCACGACCACCACGGCCACGGAGTCGTCCCCGCGGGCCCGCTCGAGCGCAGTCCGAAGGCCGTTCCACTGGGCGTCGTCGAAGGCGTTCTTGCGGTGGGGACGGTTCAGGGTGAGCCGCAGGACCCCCTCGTCGAGCTCTTCGAGAACCGGTATGTCCCTCATGGTCTTCCGTCCTTCCGGCCCGGCGGGGGGATCTTAGCCGGAAGGCAGGCGGAGGCTCAGGAGGGGGTGGCGTCGTTTCCCTCGAGGCCGAGGGGAAGGACGAGGGTGCCCTCCACGGGCGCCGCGAGCCCCACGCGGTTGCGCCCGGCCTCCTTGGCGAGGTAGAGGGCCTCGTCGGCGGCCTGGAGCAGCGCGTCGGCAGTCGGTGTGGCCGGACCCGAGGTGGAGGCGACGCCGAGGCTGACGGTGATGCGAAGGCTGTCCTCGCCTGCGGCCACGGGTTCGGAGACCACGGTGGTGCGGATGCGCTCGGCCACCCGCCCGGCGAGCTCCGTGTCGCAGCCGGGCAGCACGCAGAGGAACTCCTCGCCCCCATAGCGGCCGACGCTGTCGTATCCGCGCACACATCGCGCCATCCGCCGCGCGGCCTCCCGCAGCACCGCATCGCCCGCGAGGTGACCGCGGGTGTCGTTGATGCGCTTGAACTCGTCGAGGTCGGCGAGAATCACGCTGATCGCGCTGCGCTCCCGCCGCGCGCGCCCGAGCTCGCGGTGCAGGATCTCGAGGATCGCGCCGCGGTTGTACAGCCCCGTGAGCGCGTCGTGGCGGGCCTGGTGGCGCACGGCCTCCCGCATGCGGATCAGCTCCTGCTGCAGCTCCACGATGCGCCGGCCCGCTCGCACCCGGACCTCGAGCTCGTCGCGGTTGAAGGGCTTGACGATGTAGTCGTCGGCCCCGGAGCCCATGGCCTCGACGAGGTCCTCCTTCTCGGAGCGCCCGGTCAGGAGGATCACGTAGGTGTAGGGCTCGGCGTTGCGCTCCCGGATCCGGCGCACCACCTCGACACCGTTCAGGCCCGGCATCATCCAGTCGAGGATGGCGAGATTGGGCGAGTCGTCGCGCTGGAGGACTTCCCAGGCCTCGCGGCCGTCGCGGACCGCCGTGACCTCGTAGCCCCACTTCTCGAGGGCGTGGGTCAGCAGGCGGCGGGAAATGGCCTGGTCCTCGGCGATCAGGACCCGCAAGGGGAGCCTCCAGAGTGCAGGGCGCCCATGGCTTCGGCCGCCCCCCGCGCCCCGGCAGGGGTGGGCCGTCCCGGGTGGGATCGGAGGAATCTCGCGGGGCCTTGAGACACACCCGGCGGCCCCGCGGGGATCGGGTGGACGGGCCGTCCGCTTGGTTCGCGGGCGCCGGAGCGGTATATCGGACATGCATCGACCCGAGATCGGTGGGAGGAACCATGGGCATCGACCTCGCGCTGCTGCGGGAGACCTGCGAGCGCACGCTCCTGCGCACGGACTTCCCGGAGCTCGGCCGGCGGATCGAGGCCAAGGTGCGGGACAGCTACGTGCGCGGGGACCGGAGGATCATCGTGGTCACCGACCGCGTGAGCTGCTTCGACGTGGTGGTGGGAACCCTGCCCTTCAAGGGGCAGGTGCTGAACGGGGTCGCCGCCTTCTGGTTCGAGCGCACCCGGGAGATCGCCCCCAACCACCTGCTCGAGGTCCCGGACCCGTGCGTGTCGGTGGTCCGCGAGTGCCGTGTCCTCCCGGTCGAGTTCGTGATGCGCGCCTTTCTCACCGGCTCGAGCAAGACTTCCATCTGGACCGCCTACGAGCGCGGCGACCGCGAGTACTGCGGACACCGGCTGCCCGAGGGGCTGCACAAGCACGAGCGCCTCCCGGAGCCCCTGCTCACGCCGACCACCAAGGCCGAACAGGGCGCCCACGACGAGCTCACCTCGCGCGGGGAGCTCATCGCCCGGGGCGTGATCGACGAGGAGCTCTACGACCGCGCCGAGCAGATGGTCCGCGCCCTTTTCGAGGAGGGGAGCCGCTGGGCGGAGAGCCGCGGCCTGATCCTGGTCGACACCAAGTACGAGCTCGGGATCGATCCCGAGGGACGGCTGGTGGTGGTCGACGAGATCCACACCCCCGACTCCTCCCGGTACTGGTATCGGGAGGGCTATGAGCGCGCGCTCGCCACCGGTGGCGACCCCGAGGCGCTCGACAAGGAGTACCTCCGCCGTTGGCTCGGCGAGCGGGGCTACCGGGGGGAGGGCCCCGTCCCGGAGATCCCGGTGGAGGTCCGCTCCGAGGCGGCGCGCCGGTACATCGAGGCCTTCGAGCAGATCACCGGCCGCTCCTTCGAGCCCGACCTCGCGGATCCGGAGGTGCGCATCCGCCGCAACCTCGGCCTCTAGCCGGGTGGTCGGCGGTTCCGCCCGGTGCGGCGAGGCCCGACCTCCGGGTGGGCCCGCTGCGGAGCCCGCCCATCTCCTGCGCCAGGGGCTGCGCGTGGCCTGTGCGGCGGCGCTGCTCGTGCTCGCCTTTCCCCCGCACGCCGTGCTGCCGGCCGGCCTGCTCGTGCTCGCCCCGCTCGCCGCAGCCCTGGAGCGCTGCCGCGGCCCCGGCACCGCGTTCCTGCTCGGGCTCGGGTTCGGCGTGCCGGGGCTGCTCGCCGTGTGTCCATGGGTCGTCCACATGCTCTCGGTGGAGGCGGATGTGCCGCGGCCCGCGGCCTGGGTGGCAGCGGTGGGCCTCGCGGTCGTCACCGCCTCCTTCGGTGCCGCGGCGGCCTCGGCCTACCGGGCCCTCCGGCCGCGCCTTTCCGCCGCGGCGGCGCCGCTGGCCTTCGGCGCCGTCTGGGCCCTCGTGGAGCTGGTGCGCGCCGAGCCCGCGCGGCTGCCCTGGGTGCTCCTGCCCCACGCGCTCGCGCGCCATCCGCTGCTCCTCCAGACGGCCGAGCTCGGCGGTGCCCTGGTTCCCGGCTTCGTGCTCGCGAGCCTGCAGGCCGGTTTCGGGATGGCGCTCGTGCATCGGCGCCTGACTCCGCTCGCCGCCCCGCTCGCGCTCGGCGCGTTGGCCCTCGGGCATGGCGTCCTGGGGCTCCTGGCTGCCGTTCCGGCGGGCGAGGCCTACCGGGTGGGGATCGTGCAGGCTGCGATCCCGCAGCACGAGCGCTTCCGGGAGGGGTCGGCACGCCGGAACACCCGGAGGCACGAGGCGCTCACCCGGGAGCTCGTCCGCCGCGAGCGACCCGATCTGGTGGTCTGGTCGGAGACCGCGATCGACACGGACCTCGACCGCGCCCCCGAGCTGGCCGCCGAGATCGGCCGGCTGGTGGATGAGCTCGGGGTGCCGCTGCTCACGGGAGCTCCGCGCTCGCGGGACGGCTCCCCCACCAACTCGGTGGTGCTCTTTCTCCCGGGCCGGGGCATCGCGGCGACCTACGACAAGCAGATCCTGGTTCCCTTTGCCGAGTTCGATCCGCCCCTGCGCCGGCTCTGGCGGCCCCTGCTGGGCGGCGTGACGCAGGGAGACCCGTACGTGCCGGGCGCCGGCCCGGTGGTCTTCCGCAACGGCGTGCCGCCCCTGGCCACCCCGATCTGCTTCGAGATCACCTACCCCTTCCTGGTGCGGGCGATGCGCGAGGCCGGTGCAGAGCTCGTGGTGAATCTCACCAACGACGCCTGGTTCGGCCGGGACCCGGCCCTCGAGATGCATTTCGCCCACGCCGTCTTCCGGGCCATCGAGACCCGGACCTTCGTGGTCCGGGCTGCCAACACGGGTATTTCCGGGGTGATCGACCCCCGGGGCGTGGCGCGCGGGCAGCTCGGCATCTTCGAGGAGGGCACCCTGGTGGCCGACGTCCACCGGAGCTCGCCCCGAACGCTCTACGCGCGCTTCGGATCGGGGCCGGCTGCAGGCGCGCTCGCGGCCCTGCTCGTCCTCCTTGCGGTGGGTCCCGGCCGCTTCCGGCGCCGCCGCGGAGCCCACCGGGGTTGAGCGGCGCCGGGGTGCAGGTGGCCCCCCTCCCGGCAGGGGACGTGGGGGCAGCGGCCGAGGTCCTGGCCCGCGCCTTTCGGGACAACCCCCTCCCCCGGGTGCTCCTCCCTGGGGGCCACCCGGAGAGGCGGCTCCGGGCCGTGCGGGCCGGGTTCTCGGTGCTCCTTCCGGTCGCCGCCTCGCGGGGGACCGTGCTCGCCGCATGGCGGGAAGGCCGCCCTGTCGGCATCCTGATCGGGCTCGGCCCCAGCCAGTGGCCGCTTCCGCTGCCCCCGGTTCGGGCCCGGCTCCGGGCCCTGGCGGCGCAGGGGCTTCGCGCCACCTGGCGGCTGGCGGAGCTCTCGGAGCGGCTGGCACGGCTGCATCCGGGCGCACCCCACGCCTACCTCGCGGCGCTCGGGGTGGAGCCGGCGTTTCGCGGACGGGGCGCAGGACGCGCGCTTCTGGCCCGGTGGCTGGAGTTGACGAGGGGGTTTCGGGTTCCCAGCTACCTGGAGACCGACCGCGAGGCGAACCTCCGCTTCTACGGCGCGGCCGGCTTCGGCGTGGTGGGGAGCCTGTCGTTCCGGGGCGTCGCGATCTGGCGCATGGAACGGCCGGTGGCGGGGCCGGTCGAGCCCCCCGGCGTCCTCGCCGGGGCGCGGGGAGAGGGGGCGGGCGAGGTCCGGGGGTGAGCCACCCGAGGGCGCGCGGGAAGGGGGAGTGATGTTCGGACGGCGGCCGGATGGCGAGCTGGTGCGGGACCTGCCGGCGGTGCGGCGCTTCATGCCCTTCCTCTCCCCCCGCCGCAACGAGTCGCTGGTCTACTTCGCCCAGGAGGTGGACGTCGAACCGGCCCTCGGCTTCCTCGAGCGGGTGAACCGCGATCGCCGCGCCGACCGACGGGTGACGCTCTTCCACCTCCTGCTCCGCGCCATCGCCCGGACCCTCGAGGAGCGCCCGCGGCTCAACCGCTTCGTCGCCGGGGGCCGGCTGTGGCAGCGGGACGGCGTGTACCTGACCTTCAGCGCCAAGCGCTCCTTCGACGAGGATGCGCCGATCCTCACCGTGAAGCGGCGCTTCGAACCCGGCGAGAGCCTCGAGGAGATGGTCGAGGGGATCCTGGTACCGCTCCGGGCGCGACGGGCGGGAAGGCGCGACACGGCAGATGCCGAGGTCGACATGCTGCTGCGGCTGCCGCCTCCCCTCGTGCGCCTGGCGATGGGTTTGGTGGAGCTCGTCGACGCCTTCGGACTGCTGCCCCGGCGGATGATCGAGCCCGATCCGATGTACACCTCCGCCTTCGTGGCGAACCTCGGCTCGGTGGGGCTCGACGCGGGCTACCACCACCTGTGGGAGCACGGCACCTGTCCCCTGTTCTGCGTCATGGGCCGGATCCGCGAGGGGACGGACGGACGGCGTCGGATGACGCTCAAGTGGACCTACGACGAGCGCGTGGAGGACGGATTCTACTGCGCGCGCGCCACGGAGCGGCTGCGCGAGCTGCTCGAGAAGCCGGAGCACCTGTAGATGGCCCGCCGCGACCTGTACGAAGTCCTCGGGGTGTCCCGCGATGTGGACCCGGACGAGCTGCGCAAGGCGTACCGCAAGCTCGCCCGGAAATACCACCCCGACGTCAATCCCGGCGACAAGGAGGCCGAAGAGCGCTTCAAGGAGATCTCCGAGGCCTACGCCGTGCTCTCCGACCCGGAGAAGCGGCGCAACTACGACGAGTTCGGCGAGCTCGCGCTGCAGAGCGGGTTCGATCCCGAGGAGGCGCGACGGGCCCGCGAGCGGTTCCGGACCGAGTTCACGGGCGACGTCTTCGGCGGCGCACGCGGCGAGCGCTTCGCCTTCGGCGGCTTCGAGGACATCCTCGGCGATCTCTTCGGCGGCTTCCGCACCGGCCGCCGGGCCGGCTTCGGGCCGCGCCCGCTCGAGCGGGGGCCGGACCTCGAAGCGGAGCTCGAGCTCGGTTTCCGGGAGGCGGCCCTCGGGTGCGAGAAGCGCCTCACCGTCAGCCGACCCACCGCCGAGGGCGGCCTGCGCAGCGAGCGGGTGACCGTGCGCATTCCCCCCGGTGTCCGAACGGGTGGTCGGATCCGGATCCCCGGCAAGGGTGGGGAGGGCCCGGGTGGGCCGGGCGACCTCTACTGCCGGATTCGCGTGCGGCCCCACCCCGTCTTCCGGCCCGAGGGGCGCGACGTCTACCTCGACGTGCCCATCACGGTTCGGGAGGCCGTCAAGGGCGCGCGCGTTGAGATTCCCACGCTCGATGGCCGCGCCACCATCACCATCCCTCCCGGGACGGACAGCGGTCGGCGGCTGCGCCTTCGTGGAAAGGGAATTCCCGCGGCAGGTGGCCGGCCGGCCGGAGACCTCTACGCCATCGTCCAGATCCGGGTCCCGAAACAGCTCGACGACGCAGCGGAAAAGGCCCTCGACGAGCTCGCCCGGCTCGACCCGCCCGACATCCGTGCCGATCTATTCCGGGACGCCTGAGGTCGCCGCTGGCGGTCGCCCACCACTTTGCGATCCTGTTCCGGAAATGTCCGAAGCCTCCGGCACGCCCCCGCCCCGGCCGCACCCGAGCCGCGCCCCCGCCGTGCCCCCGTCGCCGCGCTCCCGGCGGCCCTGCCGGCCCGACGACGGCCGCCTCGTGCGCGGCCGCCGCAGCCGGGCGCGGATCCGGGAGGCTGCGCGGGAGCTCTTCCGGGAACGGGGATTCGACGGCGCCACCCTTCGCGCCATCGCGGCCCGGGCCGGCATGGGTGCGAGCTCCATCTACCGCCACGTCCGCTCGAAGGAGGAGCTCCTCGTGCAGGAGCTCGCCGACCTGCAGGAGGAGGCGTGGCGCCGCTTCCGGATCGAGGAGCGAAGCCTCCCCCGGCGGCCGACCCGCGAGCGGCTGCAGCGCTTCTTGGAGCTCCAGCACGAGCTGCTCGTGGGGGACCGCGACCTCACGACCATCGCGCTGCGCGCGACGACCCGGCCGGAGGCCCGCGTGGCCCGCCACGTGCTCCGTCTGCACGAGCGCACCGTGGCGCTGCTCGTGGAGCTCCTGCAGCAGGGCCGGCTTCGGGGCGAGCTGCGGCGGGAGGTGGACGTGCTCACCGCCGCCCAGGCGATCTTCCACCTGAGCCAGGGCGCGCGCATCCCCTGGGCGAACGGCGCGCTCTCCTCCGACGCCTGTCGCCGCACCATCGAGGCGAGCGTGGACCTCCTGTTCGCGGGCATCGCCCCGCCGGCGCCCGCCTAGACCGGCCCCCGTGCGCGCCGTCGTCGCCGAGACCCTGGGGCCGCCCGAGGCGCTGCGCGTCCGCGAGCTTCCGGATCCGGAGCCGGGCCGGGGCGAGATCCGGGTGGCGGTGCGCGCCGCAGGCGTCAACTTCGCCGACTCGCTGATCATCGAGGGGCGGTACCAGGTCCGCGCCGAACCCCCGTTCGTGCCGGGCGCGGAGCTCGCCGGCGTCGTCGATGCCATCGGTCCCGGGGTCCGGCAGCCGGCGGTGGGCGACCGGGTGCTGGCGACCGTGCCCCACGGTGCCTTCGCGGAGAAGGCGGTGGTGCCCGCGGAGGCCGCCGTGCCGATTCCCGACGGCATCGACGACGAGACGGCCGCGGTCCTCCCCATCGTGTACCCGACCTCGTACGCCGCGCTCGCCCTGCGCGCCGGCCTGCGGCGCGGCGAGACCCTGCTGGTCCACGCGGCGGCCGGGGGCGTCGGGCTCGCCGCCGTCCAGATCGGGAAGGCGCTCGGTGCCCGGGTCTTCGGCACCGCCGGCGGCCCGGAGAAGTGCGAGGTCGTGCGCTCCGCCGGGGCCGAGCTGGCCATCGACTACCGGGCGGAGGACTTCCGGGCTGCCGTCATGGAGGCCACCCGCGGCCGCGGCGTCGACGTGGTCTACGACCCGGTGGGTGGCGACACCACCGACGAGTCGATCCGCTGCCTCGCGTGGAACGGACGCCTGCTCGTCGTGGGCTTCGCGAGCGGGACGATTCCGGCGATCCGCGCCAACCGGATCCTGCTCCGCAACATCGGCGTCCTCGGCCTCCACTGGCCGGCCTGGAGGGACCACGATCCGGAGGGAGTCCGCACCACCTTCGACGCGATCTTTCGCATGGTTCAGGACGGCAGCCTCGCGCCCCGCATCGCGGACCGCGTGCCGCTCGAGCGCGCCCCCGACGCCATCCGGGCCGTGGCTTCTCGCGCCACCACCGGAAAGATCGTCGTCCTGCCCTGACCGCGGAGCGCACCGGCGGTCGCGGGCGAAGCGGCGGTCGGCGGCTCCCGGGCCCGGGAGCCTCCGGTGCCGGGGCGGGCTGCTGCCTTCCCGCGGGCGGAAGGCGGCCCCGACGGGGTTCGGCCTCAGGTCCTGCCCCGATTCTTCCGATGAGTTGCCGGGCTGCCGCGCACCGGGCGGCGCTCGGAATCGGGAGGGGGGTGTTGGTCCGGCGGGTTTTCGAAGCCCGGCTCTTCCTGGCCCTGCTGCCCGGTGCCTGGCCCGCCGCCGGGCTGCCCGAGGTGCGGTTTCTCGCTCCTCCGGACGG
>Ga0256839_1006251_pt1 | contig 10546 bp, 10 predicted proteins | sample 354166metaG_FD_185968 | JGI IMG/M metagenome (GOLD analysis project Ga0256839, IMG submission 185968) | Hydrothermal vent microbial communities from Mid Atlantic Ridge, Atlantic Ocean - 354-166 | ecosystem: Environmental > Aquatic > Marine > Hydrothermal vents | place: Atlantic Ocean: Mid... | reverse complement strand
TTGGTTGATGTGCTCTATCATAATGCTTTGCAAACTGCCCCGATTGGTGGCGGAAATAAAATACAAATAGCTGATTTTCTTGCTCTTTTGTCAATTGCCAGCACTGCGAACAAGCGTAAAACTTATAGTGCAGACTGCGCCCTCGCGGGTGCAGGGTTGTGGTATGGGTATTGCGTTGGGTGTGCGGGGGAAAGCCGGTTTCCGGCGAGAGAAAGTCTTAAGGTCTGTTGGGGCAGGTTTTGAGAGATTGGCACCTGGAGCACTCCTGCGAAAAGTGGGAACCGGTTTTCGGATAAGAAGTGCTCAAAAACAAAGAGTTAGAGCCCGGTTTTGATTGGTATCAAAACCGGATAGGCTCTAAAGGAGTAGCGTCAGGCGTGACTGCATTGGAAGGTAAGGCAGACGGGATCGAGGAGACTGGCTCCCTGCAGGTTGGCGGGGAGAGAGCCTTTTGCCGCGTCTTGTGGAGCTGTTTTTGCTGGCGGTGATTGGCGCTCTTTTGGCGCTTTCCTTTTGGCGCCTGATAAGCCCGATTGCCATTGGACAGGTGCAGGCAGTTGCTGCGCCAGCGCAAAATATCGCTGAGGATTACCGGCTGCTAACAAGTTTTGATCCGTTTTCCCGGACAGATTCTGCGTCACAGCCGGTTTACGACACGGCGCAGGAAACCAGTCTCGATATAGAATTGCTGGGGGCGTGGCGCGAAGCAAAGGGCGGTGGCGCGGTTATTCTGAAGCTGGGCAGCGGTGCGCAGAAGGTTTTTGAGGTCGGCGACGAGATTTCCTCCGGTATCACATTGGAAGAGATTCTTCCCGGGCAGGCTATCATCTCCCGCAATGGTGTGCGTGAACAGGTCTCGATGGATTGGATGCAGCAACAGGCCCAACAGGCCCAACAGGCACAGAGCAAAAATATTACCGAGCCGTCCATGGCCGGGAATTCGGCAGAAGCAATATCGCCGCAAAGCCTTTTCGAAATTGGTGGCTTGCGCCCCGTGCGCGATGGCGAGGGGCGTATCCTTGCTTATGAAATTTTTGCCATAGGGACAGAGCAAGCGCTCAATGAATTGGGTATTCGCACAGGCGACCGCATATTGATGATCAATGACCGGCCAGCCCCGTCATCGCCAGACCAGATTATCGCTCTCATGCAAAAGGCGGGTAATCAGTCAATGACGGTTTTACTGGATCGCGATGGGACTATTGTGCCATTGCAAATTGAAACGCAAAGGGGGGGGGAGTAATATGACGTTTCTACGACACCCTTTGTCCATGCGTTTTGTGGTCTTTGTCCTTCTTGGAATGGGCATGATGGCCGGCGGGGCAATGGGTACTGCGCATGGGCAGTCGACATCCCTTAATTTTGAAGAAGCCGATATTCGCGAGGTGATCAATCTGGTTTCCCTGCGCACCGGACGCAGTTTTGTGGTGGATCCGCGTATTGCCGGTCGGGTGACAATCATTGCCCCGGCTGACAGCGAGTTGACCAGTGAGGAAACATGGCAAATGTTTCTGGCGACCTTGCAGGTCAATGGCTATGCGGCGATTGCCATTGGCGAGAATGAATATAAAATTATTCCGGTGGAATTTGCCGCCAGAGAATCTGCCAAAAGTCGCGGACAGGGTTCGGAGGTGATTACCCGCATTGTCAGGCTCGATTATGTGGACGCCCGCTCGGCGCAGAATACATTGCAGGGCATTGCGTCCGTGAATGCGGTTATCTCGCCGGTGGTGGAAAGCAATTCCCTGATCATTGTTGATACGGCAACCAATGTTTCGCGCATCCTTGATATTATTGATCGTATTGACCGCGATAATTCCATTGTCCGTTCTATCGCTTTGCAAAATGCCGTGGCGGAAGATGTGGCTGACACTTTGCGGGATGTTGTTGGTGGCGGACAAGGGGAAAGCCAGCGTGCCAGCCCTTTGATGATTGTGCCGGTTGAAGCCAGTAATTCCATCATTTTGCGCGGCTCGAAAAGAGAGGTTGAGCGCTTGCTGCCGGTGGTGGAAAGTCTGGACCGCGCCGGTATATCCCCGCGAGATTTATCGGTGATTTATCTCAATCATGCACAGGCAGAAGATATTGTGCCCTTGCTGAAAGATGTCATTGCCGAGGGCACATCCAATGATAGTGCCCGGCGCAAACCCAGTATCGGTTATCATGAGCCAACCAATGCGCTGATCATCAATGCCGATCCGGAAACCCAACGTATTATTCAGCGGGTCGTGGCGCAATTGGATATTCGCCAGCCGCAGGTTCTGATAGAGGCGATCATTGTTGATATGTCGGAAACAACGGCGCGGGATTTGGGGCTGCAATATTTGATGGGTGGATCGGGGTCTGGCGCGGTGCCTTTTGCCGGATCGTCTTTTGATGGCACCAGCCCCAATATATATTCGGCGGCGGCTTCGGCCTATCTTCTTGGCACTGGCACGCCCGTCTCTGATGATATTGTTGCCAATTCCATTTCCTCCCTGTTGCAAACCCGTGGCGGGCTGTTCGGCATTGGCGGGCGTGATCGCCAAGGCAATGTCTATGGGGCCATTCTCAACGCCCTGCAAAGCGATACGGATTCCAATGTTCTTTCAACGCCCTCGGTTGTCACCCTCGACAATAAGCCGGCACGCCTGTCCAAGGGGCAGGAAATTCCGGTCACGGTAGGCGAGGCAATTGGTGATAATCTTACCAATGCTTTTCGTACCGTTGATCGCCTCGAGGTGGGGATTATTCTGGAGGTGACCCCGCAAATCAATGAGGGTAATGCGGTGCTACTGGAAATTTCCGGTGAGATTTCCAGTATTAGCGGCGCGCTGACAGGAGCCAATGGCGATTTTGTCACCAATAAAACCACCATCTCCACATCCACGCTGGCCGAAGATGGAGAGATATTGGTATTGGGGGGGCTGATTGATAGCGACCAGCAATTAAATGAAAATAAGGTGCCGTTTTTAGGGGATATTCCTGTTGCCGGTGGCTTGTTTCGTTCTTCCTCGCGGTCGTCAAAGCGCAGTACACTGATTATTTTTATCCGGCCAACCATTATTCGCAATGCAGAAGGTGCAAGATCGGTAACGGCGCGCAAATATGATTATGTGCGCCAGCGTCAGCAGGAATTCCGCCTGCGGGACAAGCCGGAAATTGATGCCATCATCCATGAATATCTTGGCAAGGAACCGGACGGGGTACCAAGCCCGGCCTATCAACAGCCAAGGCAACCGCAATAGGGGGCTGTGGTCTGTTATGTCTTTGACGCAAGGCGATATGGAACAGGATGGCGTTGAACAGGTGCCAACACGCTTGTCCTATAGTTTTGCCAGACAGCATGGGCTCATCATTCTTGCGCATGGGGCAAAGCCGGTTATTGGTCAGCGGCAGGGTGAAGCCAGCGATCCATGGGCGCTGATAGAGATTTGTCGCCGTCTGGGGGCTGCTCCTGAAATCGAAGAATTGCCGCCGCAAATATTTGATCGCAGATTGTCGGAAATTTATGCCGCCGATGGTATCTCCTCGCAGGCGCTGGAAAGCCATGAAGAGGGGGATTTGTCGAGCCTTGCGGAGGGGCTGCCGGTTACTGCCGATTTGCTGGCCAGTGAAGATGATGCGCCGGTTATTCGTCTTATCAATGCGCTGATTGCCGAGGCGGTTAAAACCCGCGCTTCGGATATTCATGTGGAGCCTTATGAAAATAATCTTTCGGTACGGCTTCGTATTGACGGGCAATTACGCGAGGTATTGTCGCTTTCGGCCCGGCTGACGCCGGTGATTACCTCGCGCATCAAAGTGATGGCGCGGCTGGATATTGCGGAAAAGCGCGTGCCGCAAGATGGGCGTATATCGCTGGCGCTGGGTGGTAAAACGGTCGATGTGCGGGTTTCAACCCTGCCTTCGCGTTTTGGCGAGCGGGTGGTAATGCGCCTGCTCGACAAGGAGCAGGTTCAGCTGGACCTTGAAAAGCTGGGCATGCCCGCACCCATCCTGAAGCGGTTTGAATATTTATTGGCGCGTCCCAATGGCATTATTCTGGTCACCGGCCCCACTGGCTCCGGTAAGACCACCACGCTTTATGCCGCCTTGTCTCTGCTCAACAAGCCGGACTTGAATATTCTGACCATTGAAGACCCGGTGGAATATGCCATTGACGGTATTGGCCAGACACAGGTCAACACCAAGGTCGGCATGACTTTTGCCAAAGGCTTGCGGGCGATTTTGCGCCAGGACCCCAATATCGTCATGGTTGGCGAGATACGCGATGTGGAAACAGCCGATATTGCTGTACAGGCCAGCCTGGCCGGAAGGCTGGTGCTGTCCACTGTGCATACCAATTCAGCGGTGGGCACCATCACCCGCCTGCGCGATATGGGGGTCGAGCCTTATCTTCTGTCTTCGACCATAGCCGGGGTGATGTCGCAAAGGCTGGTGCGCCGCCTATGTGAGGCATGTGCCAAACAAACCAAAGCCGATGACGCGGCACGACATTTGATGAAAATCTCCCATGGTGAGGATGCAACCCTATATGAACCGGTCGGTTGTGCCCGATGCAATCATACCGGCTATGAAGGCCGTCTTGGTATTTATGAACTCCTGGTGGTTGATGAAAAATTTCGCCAGCTTGTGCATGATGATGCCGGGGAAGCAGCCCTGACCGGCCATGCCTTTGCCGATGCCCCGACCTTATTGCAATCGGGCTTTGAACAGGTGCGCGCCGGTAGGACTTCGCTGGAAGAAGTGTTGCGTGTGGTACGCGAGGATGGTGATGGATGACGGCATTTCACTATGAGGCCCTGGACAAAGAGGGGCGACGCAAAAAGGGCGTGTTGTCGGCCGATAATATGACTTTGGCGCGCGCTGAGCTTTCCCGAGCGGGGTTGTCGCCTTTGTCGCTTGAGGCCGTGGATGCGCAAAAGCAGGACGCGGACAAACAGAATAGATTGCAGATTAAATCCGCAATGCTGGTGCCTTTGACCCGTCAATTAGCGGTGATTGTCTCCGCCGGTGCGCCGGTGGAAGAGGCTTTGCAGGCGGTGGCCATGCAGATGGAGGACAAGGCGGTCAATCAGATATTGTTGGGCGTGCGGGCAAGGGTGATGGAAGGCTGGCGATTGTCTGAAGCCATGGGTGAATACAAGAAATCCTTTTCGCCGCTTTATCGCGCTATCATTGCCGCCGGGGAGCAGTCGGGGGATCTGGGCGCTGTGTTGCAACGCCTTGCCACCATGCAGGAAAAATCCCGCGAACTGAAAATGAAAGCATTGACAGCTTTGATTTATCCGGTGGTGCTGGTTGCCATTCTTCTCGTGGTCACTATTGGCCTGATGGTTTATGTGGTGCCAAAAATTGCCGAGCAATTTGATATGCTGGGGGCTGCGCTGCCATTGATAACACGTTTTGTTATCGGGGTGTCGGCGTTTCTGGCAGATTGGGGCTGGCTATTGGCATTGGTCATTGCGGTGGCCGGGCTTGGCCTGTGGCAAGCCATGAGGCTGGCGGGGCCACGGCACAAGCTGGACAGGATGATTTTGCAATTCCCCATCATCGGCAAGCTGATGCGCGGGCTTGATGCGGCGCGCTTTTCACGCACGGCTGCGACCCTGTTTGCATCGGGAGCGCCTTTGCTCGACAGTCTGCGGGCGGCCCGTCGCACCATGCTGAACAGCCATATGGGGGCGCAGGTGGATGATGCCATCATCGCCGTGCAGGAAGGGGCCGGGCTGGCGCCCGCTTTGCGTCGCAGCGCAGCCTTCCCGCCAATGATGGTGCATATGATTGCTGCCGGGGAGCGCTCCGGCGCCCTGCCAGTGATGTTGGAGAAAACGGCCGATCATTTGGAGGGGGAATTTGATAATGCCTCGACCCTTTTTATCCGCCTGTTAGAGCCGGTTATAATCGTTATAATGGGGGTTGTGGTGCTGACCATCATGTTGGCGATTTTGACCCCGATGCTGCAAATGAATAGACTGGCGGCAGGATAACAGGATGGAAGATATGGATAGAATATTGCCAAAAAAGCCCCGCAAACAGGAGCGGTGCCGCAGAAGCCAGCGCGGGCTTTCCCTGATTGAATTGATCGTGGTGATTGTCATCATGGGTGTTCTCGGCACGGTCATTCTTATCAATGTGTTGCCTGCGGCAGACCAGTCCCGGGTGCAGACTGCCAAGACCAATATTTTGACCTTGGAAACGGCGCTGGATCAATATCGCCTTGATATGGGTGCCTATCCAACATCGGAGCAAGGTTTGCAGGCCTTGCGCGAATTGCCACCGGGCCTTGCCAATAGTGCCAATTACCGCCCCGGCGGCTATATTCGAAAATTGCCAAAAGATCCGTGGGGGAACGATTATGTCTATATTTATCCTGATCGCGATGGCAGTTTCACATTATTGTCCTATGGCGCGGACGGGCGCGAAGGCGGAGAAGGTCTGAATGCCGATATTTCAAGCCGCGATCAGGGGTAGGCATCGTCACAGACAAAGAGGCTTTTCGCTGATAGAGCTTCTATCGGTGGTTATCATTCTGGGCCTTGTGGGCATAGTGGTCATTCTGTCCGTGCCGCCAGCACGTCCGGGCGCTGCGCAAGCAGCCTTGCAAATTGCGGCAAAATTGAATGCGGCCCGTAATATCGCGATAATGCGTGGTGAGGTGATAGGAGTTTCCTTGCAGGGAGATCAATTACAATTCCTGCGCTATCAGGCACCGCAATGGCGCGTGATTGAAGAGCCCCGTGGCGCTTTGAAGGGGATTGTTTTGCCTTCCGGTGTTTCTGTTGAGTTTGAAATAAGCGCAGAGGCACCAAAAGGCATGATTGGTCGCGTGACAGGCGGGGCCGAAGCGGATTCTTTTTTGAACAGCGAGGAGGGGCCGGCAAGCCCGGATTTTATTTTCTCGCCAACAGGAGAGATCCCGCAATTTAATATTCTGCTTCGCCAAGGCATAAAGCAATGGCAGGTGCTGGGCGATGAGGGCGGCGCTATCACCATACAAAAAGGCGATGGGAGGCGGTCATGAGACAAAATGGATTTTCCCTGACCGAGGTGCTGGTGGCGATGGCTATATTGGCGATGGTGGCTACATCTTTTTTGGTATTGGGAGCCGAACAGGCGCGCACATTGGCGGCAATGGAAGCGCGAGCCATGGCACGCATTGCGGCTGACAATTTGATGGTGCAGGAATTAACCGGACAGCGCCTGCAAAGCCTCGAGGCCAGCCTGTCCGGCGAAATTGAAATCGGCAATCAGCAATTTATCTGGCAACGCACCCGCAAGCCCACCAATATTCCGGAGATTGTCGAAATCAGCTATGCCGTGAAATTGCAAGGCCAGCAACAAATCCTCGCGCAAGTCACGAGATTGAGGCGTGAGTGATGGTGATAAATATGAAACACCGGAAGCGAAGGCACCAAAGAGGCCAAGGCAGCCAAAGCAGCCAAAGCAGCCAAAGCAGCCAAAGCGGCCAAAGCGGTATGACGCTGGTCGAGATGCTGGTTGCTTTGGGTATTTTTGGCGCGGTGGCGGTGGCGTCCATCACTATTCTTTCGATCACTTTAAACGGACGCGCGCAGATAGAGGAAAGCGCCAAGCGCATTGGTGATCTGGAGACCATGCGCAGCTTGCTAAAGGAAGATCTTGCGCAAATGATAGACCGTCCGGTGCGCAGCGGTGTCAGCGGCGCTTTGGAGGCGGGTTTTCTGGGCGCGCCGCTTGGACAAAATGAGGCAGGGGAAAAAATCCTGCTGCGGTTTACCCGTTTGGGGCATAGTAATCCACGCGCGGCCTATGCCCGCTCCAATCTGTTGCGGGTGACGTGGATGGCCAGCGGGCAGGGGATAATTCGCGAAACACAATATTATCCGGATGCTGTGGCGCAAACGCCAAGGCAACGCCAGATTTTTTTGCCGGGCGCGAGTGATATATCCGTCAGCTTTTTGGGTGATAGAAGATGGCGGCAGCAATTTTCTTCAGGGCAAAACGGCGATTGGCCGGAGGCCATAAAACTTTCCTTGACCCATCCCTATTATGGCGCTTTGGCGCAGGATTTTCTCCTTTCCTACAGGCCGCGTGCCAGAGGAGATGATAATGGCGGTTAGGAAGGGTGGCAAAAAGCAAAAGGGCGCGGCGCTATTGGTGGTTTTATTATTATTGGCCGCGCTGTCCATTGCCGGGATTGCCGTTATCGAAACCATGTCTTTGGCAACGGCAAGAATGCAGGCCGGGGGTGAGCGCAATCAGGCGCGCTGGCATCAACAATCTTTGGAAGCGCTGGTAGTAAACCTGCTCGAAAAACAGGCGCAGACCGCCCCCCGCATGGACAGCTTTTCGCAAAGCTGGCTCGCCGAGGAAATTGTCATTCCTCTTGATCAGGGCGTAATCATTATTCGTCTTTCTGACAGCACGGCCTGTTTTAATCTCAACGCCTTGGTAGAGCGCGATGGCAATAGGTTGATCGCCAATAAAAGCGAGGCGCAAAGATTGCAGAAAATGATGCAGGCTTTGGGGCTGTCAAATATGGAGGCGAGCCGCTTTGCTGCGGTTGTTTCGGACTGGATCGATAGTGATGGCAATGCGTCCCAATTTGGTGCCGAAGACAGTTTTTACACAAGGCTGGGGCAGCCCTTTCGTACATCCGGGCAATTTCTGGTTTCGGTCAGCGAGGCGCGGCCCATGGCGCAAGTCTCGCCACAAATATATCACAGGGTACAAGCCCATATATGCACACTGCCTATGGACAGCCAGCCCAAAATAAATGTCAATCTTGTTACGATGAAGCAATTACCGGTTTTGCTGGCTGCCTTTGATGGCTTGTTGTCACTGGAAGAAACCCGCCGACTAATCGAGCAAAGGCCGCAAAAAGGATATCAGGACCTGGATGCGTTTTTCGCTTTGCCGGTTTTTGCCGGAAAAGAGATCGGGCCGGATATTCGTAACCATTTTGATATATGGTCGGAATATCTTACCCTGAATGCCGAAATCCGCTATGGCTCGGCCTTATTGCAATCGCATAGTCTTTTGCATCGTCGCGAGGGTGGCGGTGTTACTATTTTGAGCCGGGAATTTGGACCGCAATTATGAGCCATTCTGTCTATATTTTTACCGGGAACCAGCCGGATGCAAAGGCTGTCATTGCTGAACAAGGCGGGTTTGAGACAGTGGACAGCGCGTTCATTGCCATGCAGCGCTTTACGGCGAAAACCGCACCGCCGGTGATTATTGTCTTGCCCGGTGATAATAGTTTCATGCGCAGCTTTGAAACTCCGGCAAGAAAAAAATCTGATATTGAACGCGCCGCGCGCTTTGTGCTGGGGGATTGGGTGTCGGAACCGGCAGATGGTTTTCATATCACCTTATTGGGGCAAGATGATGAGGGGCGGCAAGGCATTTATGTGGCGCCAAAAGACTGGGTTGAAGATTGGCGCCATGCGATTGTGCAGTCAGGGTTGGTGCCTCATATGGTCACTACGGATATTTTATGTCTGGCGGCTAGCAATGATGCCTGTGTGATTGATAATCAAAAAATGGTTTACGCTGTGGCAGGCGAGGGGTTTGTCGTACCGGGCAAGATAGCCAAAGAAATATTACCCAAATTACGGGAGAAGTTATCTGATGGTGTCGAGGCGGTAATAATGGCAACGCCCGAGGGCAAGGCATTATTGGGTGACGGTTATGACAATGTAAAATTGATTGATGGGGCCGATATTCCACGAATTTTAATGACGCAAACACCGCAGCCTTTCATGGTGGGACAGTTTGGTCCGGCCTTTGATGTCAGGGCGATATATCAACAATGGCGCGGTGCCATCATGCTGGCTTTTTTGGCCGTGTTGGCATGGGGCGGCTTTCTCATTGCTGATGGGGTGCAAGCCAAACGGCAGGCTGAAGCGATAACGGCCAGCGCCAGCGAGGCATTTCTAGAGGCCTATCCGGGGACGGCGGCGAATAATATTCGCCGTGAGGCGAGAACACGTGCCGGACAGGGTGGAAAGTCCGTAGGACTGCTTGAACTGATGAATAGGAGTTTTCATATTCTGCAAGCGCAGGAGCGGGTTATTTTGACCGGACTTGTTTACGGGCAGGACGGGCGATTGGCGTTGGACTTGTCGCTGCCGGGGTTTGATCAGTTGGAAATATTGAAATCGCAATTTCAAGCGCAAGGATTGCAAGTGGAAGAGGGGCTAAACCCAAGGCGCGAAGGTGAGCGGGTTATCGCGCGGCTTTATATCGGGGGGGCAAGGCAATGATTGCTTATTGGCAAAATCTGTCCGGGCGTGAGCGGTTGCTCATCATTATTGCGGCTTTTCTTGTTTCGCTGCTGGTGTTGCAATTTGCGGTTATCTCTCCTTTGCGTCAATGGCATGCCGGGGCATTGGCAGAGCGAGAAGCGGCACTGACTTTTCGCGCCAATGTCGAGGCGGCTTTGGCCAATGAGGAGCAACCCCAAACGATGAAAGGGGGCAATGTTGCCAGCATTGTCAGCGATATGGCCGGTGCTGCAAATTTGCGATTGGTACGACGGAATATATTGCAGGATGGTGCGCAGATTGAAGTGGTGTTT
>Ga0256839_1006247_pt1 | contig 10553 bp, 8 predicted proteins | sample 354166metaG_FD_185968 | JGI IMG/M metagenome (GOLD analysis project Ga0256839, IMG submission 185968) | Hydrothermal vent microbial communities from Mid Atlantic Ridge, Atlantic Ocean - 354-166 | ecosystem: Environmental > Aquatic > Marine > Hydrothermal vents | place: Atlantic Ocean: Mid... | reverse complement strand
CTCGGTATGGCCCGACTGCGAGCCGAACCCCTTGATGTCGGAGACCATCATGCCGCGCACGCCAACCTGGGTGAGCGCTTCACGGACCTCCTCTAGCTTGAATGGTTTGATTGCTGCGATGATCAGTTTCACGTCTTATCCTTCCTGTGGGCAGGCAGTTCTCTCAAGAATTCGCCCCCCTTCCATTGCAGCGCCCCGGAATTTGACAAGAAATCGGCCCTGCAACGGCCGCGACATTGTGTCCGCAGACCGGGCCAGTTCACTATTTTGGCGTTTTTTTGGGCGGTCGCACAATTTTTGTGCGATGCGGGGTTTTTACGGAATCGGGGTTGCACCCTTTCAATCCCTGCGCCAGTGACTACCTGAAAAACCTATGAGCAGGCACTGGAGACCTCATGAGCGGGTCCGGAAAGAAAAAGCGCCCGGTCCTTGTGGCCGACAAGCGCTATACGAAAAAACCCAAGCGCAAGCCGGCGAAACCGGCCGCACGCAGCCGAAAGCCCAAAGCCAGGGCCAGACCGGCACGCCGCAGCGGGCGCAAGGGGTCATGGCTGACCCGTTTGCTGCGCGGAACCTTCGCCTGGGTTTTCCGCCTGACATGGCGACTGGCCCTTCGCGGCACTGCTGTGCTGGCCATTCTTCTGGCGCTCGGCGTGGGCTATTTCTACACGACGCTACCACCTGTCGAAGACCTGCTGGACGCGCGCGCGCGCGGGTCCGTCACCCTGTTGGACCGCAACAACGAAGTGTTTGCCTGGCGCGGTGAGCAGTTCGGCGGGCAGATCACCGCCGACACCGTGTCGCCCAACCTCAGGAACGCGGTGGTCGCGACGGAAGACCGCCGTTTTTACCGCCACCTTGGCGTCAGCCCGCGCGGGATTGCATCTGCAGTTCGCATCAACCTTGCCGAAGGGCGCGGGCCGCTGTCAGGCAACGGCGGCTCGACCATCACCCAGCAGACAGCCAAGCTGCTGTGCCTTGGCGTGCCGTTCGACCCGAACAAGTGGGAAAGCGAAACGGCCTATGAGGCCGACTGCCGGCAAGGCTCGCTCTGGCGCAAGGTCAAGGAAGCGGTTTACGCGTTTGCGCTGGAGGCGAGCTACACCAAGGACGAAATCCTGACGATCTACCTGAACCGCGCCTTCCTTGGCGCCGGCTCGCGCGGCTTCGAAGCCGCGAGCCAGCGGTATTTCGGAAAGTCGGCAGCCAATGTGACCCCGGCCGAAGCCGCAATGCTGGCCGGGTTGCTGAAAGCCCCCTCGCGCTATGCGCCGACACGCAACCTGCAGCGCTCGCAGGACCGGGCAAACCTGATCATCGGGCTGATGGAAGAACAGGGCTACCTTTCGCCCGGCGAAGCACAGGACGCCCGCGCAAACCCAGCGGAATTGTCCGCGGCGGCCGAGGCGCGCGCGGGCGGCTATTTCGCCGACTGGGTCATGGAAAGCGGGCCGTCCTTCCTGACGCGCGACACGACTGAAGACGTCGTGATCCGCACGACGTTCGATCAACGTATCCAGACCGCGGCCGAGGAAGGGTTGCAGAAGGTCCTGGACGAGCGCCTGAAAGACGGCTCGCAGGTGCAGGCGGCAATTGTCGTGATGTCGGCCGACGGCGCGGTGCGCGCCATGGTTGGCGGGCGCAAGTTCAAGGGCGTGGCGGGGCAGTTCAACCGCGCCATCCAGGCGAAACGCCAGACCGGATCATCCTTCAAGCCGTTTGTCTATGCAACCGCGCTGGAGCTTGGCTACCGCTATGACGACACGATACTGGATGAGCCGATCACGATCGACATTCCCGGCTCCGGGCCGTGGAGCCCGCGCAACTACGACAAGAAATTTCGCGGCCCCGTCACGCTGACGGATGCGTTGAAATACTCGCTGAACATTCCCGCCGTGCGGCTGTCGCAGGCTGTCGGGCTGGACAATGTGCGCACGGTAGCCAGCGAATTTGGCATCGAAAGCGACCTTGCCCTGGGGCCGGCGCTGGCACTGGGCGCATCCGAGTCGACCTTGCTGGAGATGACCGGCGCCTATGCCGGCATCCTGAACGGCGGCTCGTCGGTCACGCCATACGGGCTGGTCGAGCTGCGCCTGCAGGGCGAACAGGAGCCACTGATGACAGAGGGCGGCGGCATCGGCGAACGGGTGATCACCCCGCAATCGGCCGAGCAGCTGATCTACATGATGAACCAGGTGGTCGAAGGCGGCACGGCCCGGCGCGCAAGATTGCCCGACCGTGAAATGGCCGCCAAGACCGGAACGACACAGGGCGCGCGCGATGCGTGGTTCCTCGGGTTCACTGCCGATTATGTGGCGGGTGTCTGGATGGGCTATGACGACAACACGCCGCTTTCGGGTGTAACAGGGGGCGGGCTGCCTGCCGCGATCTGGCGCGAAGTCATGGTGCGGGTGCACGAAGACCTGCCGCCGCGCCCGTTGCCGATGATCCGCCCGGCTGAGCCGCCTGTCGCGCTGCCCTACCCGACCGGGCCGGGCATCGAAACGCCGGCCCCGCCTGCACAAGCCAACGACGGCCAGTTCATTGACAATTTCCTGCAGGCACTTTTTGGCAAACGCGACCGCTAGCCCGCCTTGTTCAGATCTTCGATCAACTTGGACAGGTTCCCGCGCCGCTTGTCGAGCATCGCGCCGATTTCGGATTTCTCGGCCTTCAAAAGGCTGATCCCTTCAATCAGCATGTCGAAGAACAGTCCCTTGCCAGAGACATCCGAAACCATGAACGTCACTTCGAACGGCGGTTCCCCGGCGAGAATTGCCGTGGTTTTCACCTCGTAAAACGATTTCAGTTTGCGCGCGTCCTGAACGATGATCTTGCCGCCAATGAATTCGCGGAACCGCTTGCCATACTTGCGCCCCATGTAGCCCTGAAACGCCTTGGTGAAGGCGGCCATCTCCGACTTGCTGGCACTGCGGGCCGGCGGCCCGAGAACCGTGCGCGCAATGCCGGAGACATAGGCGTATTTGGCGAACACATTCTCGAAATCTCGATACATCTTCGTTTCGGGCTTGCCCGAAGAAATGATCTTGTTGATGTCGGCAACGACCCGGTCAACCAGGGCCTTGGCCTCGGCTTCACTCAGCGCAAACGCCGGGCCGGCACTTGACGCAAGCAGCACGGCAGCCGCCGTTCCCGCCAGAAACCGGCGGCGGGCAATGTCATTCGGGTATGAGACCTTCATACAAATCCTCGTAAAGTTCTTCTGCACCAGCCCCAGCTTCAGCGCCAAGCTGGAAGCGCCGGTTTTCAAGATACAACAGCCGCGCCTGCGCGTAACTGTCTGCGCTCTCGTACAGTATCGAGTCTACCGTCGATTTGAAACGATAGCGGTCACCGATCTTGGACGCTGCGGCCACAACCGGCAGCACATACCTGTCTTTCGGCGGCACCACCGAGTTCAGCGGGTCGATGAAAAGATCAACCACCATCCCCACCGTGTCACGCGTGGTTGAAGGGCCGACAAACGGCAGTTCCAGATAGGCGCCTTCCCTGGCTCCCCAGACATGCAGGGTTTCGCCGAAATCGCTGTTGCGTGCCGGCACGCCAGAGGCTTGGGCAACATCAATCAGACCCCCGAGCCCGATTGTGGAATTCACAATCAGCCGGACAGAATTGTGCATCGCATCTTCGATGTTGAATTGCAGAAGGTCATTCAGAATGCTTCCGGGAAGGGAAAGGTTGGCCGCGACATTCCCCACGCCATTTCGAACCGGTTCCGGCAAGACTGTTCCGTAGGCATTTGCCGTCGGGCGCAAAAGAGCGCGATCAACGTCGCGGTTGAATTCGTGCACCGCCCGGTTCTGCCGTTCCAGCGGATCGTAAATTCCGCTTGCGACATCCGGCCCGCCACAGGCCGTCAGCGCCGCAAGAGCGGCCATCAAGACAAAGATCGTTACCCGGTTTCTGATGCGCATTTGCTGATCCTGAACCCTCGTTTGGCGACGTAGCCAATGTCTTTCATAGAATCAAATGGTTTGCAAAACGCTTGTGTTAACCTCGCCGCAGCAATTCTTGTGGTTAATCACCGGCAGCGTGAAAGAGAACGCCTGCATCTGCACCGGGGATTGAAAGCTGCCACATTTGAGCAAATTCGAAAACCATTCAAGCAACCAGGGGGGCCATACCGGGCCATGGTCCGTCCTGCGTTTGCAGGCGCCCGCTCTTGGCGTCGTCCTTGTCTTTGGAGCGTTTGTCAATTTGCTGTTGCTCACCGGCCCGCTGTTTGCATTGCAGGTCTATGACAGAGTGCTGAACAGCGGATCTGTTGAAACGCTGATCGCACTTGGCGTCTTGATGGTGTTTCTGTTTCTGATCATGGGCATCCTTGATCATTCACGCAAACGAATCGCCGCCCGTCTCGGCGACAAGGTTGCAGGCGCGCTTGCCCAATCGCTGGAACGTGCTGCCGCCAGTGCCGGCCCGGCCAACGCCCGCGATGTGGCCGATGCGATTGAAGATCTCGACATCATCCGACGGTTTTTTTCCTCACCGCTGCTCATGGCCATTCTCGACGCGCCCTGGGTGCCGTTCTTCATTCTGGCCATCGCCTTTCTGCACCCGGCGCTGGGGGCTTTTGCCGTTGTGGGCTTGGCGCTGTTTCTTTTGCCGGCGGCGGCAATCTATGCAGGCGCGGCCGGCGGTCCGGGCGACAATCAGGCCGGGATTCGGGCCGATTCGGTGTTGCGTGATCGCTCTCTGCAGCAAGGCGGCTGGTTCCAACAATCACTCATGGCCAGATGGCGAGGTGACTTCCACGCTCAAGGAGCGCGCCGCATCCGGCACGAAGACCGGCTGTCTTTCGTGATGACCATGGCCCAGACCTTGCGGGCCATCCTGCAGTCCGCCATTGTCGGCTACGCGGCCTATCTTGTCTTGCAACAACAACTGACCCCCGGCGCAATCATCGCAACAACGGTCTTGCTTGCACGCGCGCTGAGCACGCCGGACATGATTACCCAGAACATGGCCCTTTTGCGTGCCTTCCTTGCCGCCCGGGCGCGGCTCGGGCGGTTCCTGCGCCGTGCCGATCCACAAAAACCGGCATCGGCGGGGTTGCCCGGCACCGAAGGCATCTCGGCGCGTCAGGCCACAATTTTCCCGGCGCCCGGATCGCAGGCGGCAATAAGAATGGCAACGTTTCGGCTTCCGCCTGGGCGCTCACTTGCCATAGTCGGGCCGTCGGGCTCAGGCAAATCGACACTGGCAAGGGCAATTTGCGGCCTGATACCGGTGGCCGGCGGATCCTTGAATGTCGCCGGCGTCAACATTGCAACCAACGGCGCACGCCTTGAAAGGCTGCGCGCAGGATACCTGCCCCAACAGATCAGTTTTCCATCGGGCACCATTGCCGACGCCATATGCGGGTTCGATGAGGGCGCAACCCCGGCGGACGTCGCCCGATGCGCCATCACGGCCGGCGCCCATGATGCGATCATGGGGCTGCCGGACGGGTACGAAACCCGGATCGGACCTCAAACGGTGCCATTGCCGGGCGCTCTCCTGCAAAAAATCGGACTGGCGCGGGCCATCTATGGCGCGCCTGAGGTTGTGGTCCTTGATGAGCCTGCAAACAACCTCGACACCGCGGGAATTGAAGCGCTGGTCGAGATGATCAATGACCTGACCGCAACCGGCGCGGCTGTCGTCTTGTGCACGCGCCATCGCGCATTGCTGGATCATGTCGATCTGCACCTTGTTCTTGATCGTGGCTACGTCAGGTCTTTTGGTCAGCCGGCAAGCAAACCGAAAGGCAGCGCGCATCGCGGCGCGGCTGGCCTGAACCCGGGGCAAACGCGATGGACCGGGTGACGCATTGCGAGACGGCAAAACCCGGGCCAACACAACGGTACGTGCGGCTGGGCCTGTGCGCGCTTGTGGTTCTGATCGCCGGGTTTGGTTCCTGGGCGGCGTTTACGAATGTGTCAGCAGCAGTGATCACGCGCGGCCATGTCGAATTGTCTGAGCCCACGCTTTTCATCCAGAGCCTGCATGGCGGCATGGTTGCCAGCATTCCGGCGAAGGAGGGCGCATCGGTCCGCGAGGGCGCTCCACTGCTGTTCCTGGACACCACCGACCTGCAAAACGAACGCACTGCCCTGGCGCAAAAACTCCTGGAATTGCGGATACGGCGCGCGCGAATTGAGGCTGAACTCAGCGGCTCGGATATCATCGAGTTTCGGGCCGGCCGTCTTGCCCGGTCCGCCCCCGGCCTGAATGTTTCCCAGGTTCTGGACCGCCATCGCGAACTACTTGGCGCAATCCGCGAGGCGCAGGATCAGGACCGCCTGCTCGCCGAAAGAAAATCGGCTGAAATCGCCTTGCAGATGGAGGCCGTCCAGGCGCAAATTGCGGCCGCCAACACCCAGATTTCGCTCGTGCGTGAACAGCTTGCAGCGCAGTCCCAACTGGCTGAACGCAGTCTGGTCCCTGCAAACACGCTGCTGCCCCTGCAAAGCTCCGAGGCAGAGCTGCGGGGCAAGACCGGCGCCCTGGAAGCCCGGCTGGCCCAACTACGCGAAATGCGCGCCCAGCTCGAAGACGGGTTGGCGCAAAAAACAAGTGCCCGGCACGCGGACCAGCTTGCAAAGTTGCGAGACCTGGAGTTTCGCGAGGACGAGCTTGTCCAACAATGGGGCGCACTTTCCGACCGTATGTCCGCAATGGTCATACGTGCCCCGGCCAGTGGAACGGTCCTGTGGCTCACCGAATTATCGGCTGGAAGCGTCGTGCTCGCCGGACAAGATCTCATGCAGATCGTTCCGTCAGATCGGACGATTCGCATCGCTGCCCGCATAAATCCGCAAGAAATTCACCGGATATCGGACAGCCGCGACGTCCGCGTCAAAATTCCGGTTTCGGACGCTCCCCTGCCGATCCGCGCGACCGGCACCATCACCAGCATTTCACCCGGCATTCGGACTGACCAGGTCACAGGCGAACGGTATTATCAGGCCATGATCGACCTTGCGCCCACGGAAACCTCGGGCAGGTTGACCAAAGAAGAGATCATGCCCGGAGCGCCTGTCCGGGTGGTTATCAGCATCGACAGTCAGCCCACCTGGTCATATCTGGCAAAGCCGTTGTTGCCATATTTCGCGAATGCTTTTCGCGAGAACTGAATTTCCGGTTTCGCGTCTTCGCGTTCCAAGTTAGCGTCTTGCCAGACCAACCAGAACGGAGAACAGGATGGGTCAGGCAATTGAAGAACGACTTGCAGAGCTGGGGGTCAGCCTTCCCGAAGCACCCGCGCCCGCGGCCAACTACGTCCCCTATGTGCAGATTGGCGACATTGTCTATGTGTCGGGCCAGATTTCCATGAATGCCGAAGGCATGGTGTGCGGAAAACTGGGTGCCGACATGACGGTCGATGAAGGCGCGGCAGCTGCGAAACTTTGTGCAATAGGCCTGCTCGCACAAGCCAGGGCGGCCTGCGGAGGCGATCTCGACCGGTTGGTTCGGGTCGTGAAGTTGACAGGTTTTGTCAACTCGACATCCGATTTCACTGACCAGCCGCAAGTGATCAACGGGGCGTCGGATTTTCTGGCCGAAGCGTTGGGTGATGCCGGTCGGCACGCCCGTTCCGCCGTCAGTGCAGCCTCTTTGCCGTTCGGTGTCGCGGTCGAGATCGAAGGCATTTTCCAGATCAGATGAGCCGACTTCCCGACGGGCTGCTGAGAGTGCCGATTGCGCACCGTGCCCTGCATGACGCCGATGCCGGCCGGCCGGAAAATTCGCTTGCGGCCCTGCGCGCCGCCATCGACGCGGGCTATCCGGCCGAGATTGACCTGCAATTGTCCAGTGACGGGCAGGCGATGGTGTTCCACGACTATGCGCTTGATCGCCTGACCTCGGAAAAAGGCGCTATTCGGCAACGCAGTGCACGCGAGCTGGGTGATATCTTGCTGAACAACAGCGATGAAACGATCCCGACGCTTGCCCGCGTTCTGGAAGAAGTCGGTGGCCGTGTCCCGCTGCTGATCGAAGTCAAGGACCAGGATGGCGCACTCGGCACTGGCGTTGGTCAGCTCGAACGGGCAGTCGCGCGTGACCTGGCGCGGTATGATGGCGAGGCTGCGGTCATGTCTTTCAACCCACATTCGGTAGCGGCCCTGCGCGCGCTGGCGCCGGACCTGCCGCTGGGGCTGACGACCGGGCCACTACGCAAGGAAAGCTGGGGTTTGGTCCCGGAAGCCGTGCGCAAACGGCTGCGGGAAATTCCCGATGTCAAGACGGTTGACGCCGACTTCATCTCGCACCATGCCAACGAACTTGCGCATCCGCGCGTGAAGGAAATTCGCGACAGTGGTATACCAGTGCTGTGCTGGACGATACGCGACGACAAGGCCGAAGCCAAAGCGCGCGAATACGCCGACAATGTTACTTTCGAAGGCTACCGGGCGGTTATCCCGGCCACCTGAAACGCGACACCAGTGAACCGGGCTGCGAATGAGCGACACACAGGTCCAAATCAAGATGCACGGCAGCGTCGGGGACATCGACCCGGCCAGTTGGGACGCCTGCGCCTGCCCGGAAACCGCCGACGGCAAGCGCCCATTTGACCCATTCACAACGCACCGGTTCCTGCATACGCTTGAGCGTTCCGGCTCTGTCGGCCCCGGGACGGGTTGGACAGCGCGCCCGATCAGCGCATCGCAGGACGGGCAGATTGTGGCGGTTGCTCCAATGTATGTAAAAGGTCACAGCCAGGGCGAATACGTATTCGACCATGCCTGGGCCCACGCCTGGGAGCAGGCCGGGGGCGACTATTACCCCAAACTGCAAATCGCGGTGCCCTTCACCCCGGTCAGTGGCCGCCGCCTGCTGACGCGCCCGGGGTTCGAAACAACGGGGCGCCAGGCGCTGTTGTCGGGCGCCGTTCAACTGGCAACCGACAACCAGTTGTCGTCGCTGCACCTGACCTTCTGCACGCAGTCCGAGGTGGCGGTCGGCGTCGGGATGGGGTTGCTGCACCGCACGGGCCAACAGTTTCACTGGACCAACGAAGCCTACACCGATTTTGATGCGTTCCTGGCCACCTTGTCGTCGCGCAAGCGCAAGGCAATCCGGCGTGAACGGCGCGGCGCAGCGCAGTTTGGCGGCGAGATCGTCACCCTGACGGGCGAGCAAATCGAGGCGCGCCATTGGGATGCCTTCTGGCGGTTCTATCAGTCAACCGGCGCGCGCAAATGGGGCACACCATACCTGACGCGCGCATTTTTCGACCTGGTCCACCAAGAAATGCGCGAGGACGCCGTCTTGATGTTGGCCGAGATCGACGGGCACCCGGTGGCCGGTGCTCTGAACTTCGCCGGGCGCGATGCCTTGTTCGGCCGCTATTGGGGCTGCACCGAACACCACCCGTTTCTGCATTTCGAGCTGTGCTACTACCGTGCGATTGATCATGCCATCGCGCATGGCCTGAGCCGCGTCGAAGCCGGCGCGCAGGGCCAGCACAAGATCGCGCGCGGCTATCTGCCGGTCGAAACCCATTCACTACACTGGATCGCCGATCCGGGCTTTCGCGGCGCGGTCGAACGCTTTGTCATCGAAGAACGCGAAGCCGTAACCGAAGAAAACGCCTATCTGGCAAAATTGGGCCCGTTCAAACGCGGCGGATGACGACGAACGGTTTGTGACATTGCGTGATTGTCCCTGCCCGTTGCATTTGGGTAAGGTCGCCGCAACAAGGAGAGCCACATGAGCCATTTTGTCATTGTTGGCGCGGGGCAGGCCGGCCAATCGCTGGCGACCAAGCTGCGTGACCTCGGGTTTGACGGGAAGATCACCCTGATCGGTGAAGAAGCGGTGCCACCCTACCAGCGCCCGCCGCTATCAAAGAAATATCTTTTGGGCGACATGCCGCTGGAACGCCTGTTCCTGCGGCCGGAACAGTTTTACCGCGACCACGACATCGCACTGCGCCTTGGCACGCCCGTTTCCGCCGTAGACGCCGCAGACAAGACGGTCACGCTTGGCGGCGAAACGCTGCACTATGACCAGCTCGCGCTGACAACAGGGGCCATCCCGCACCGTCTTCCGGCCAGAATCGGCGGTGATTTGGACGGTGTCTACACGATGCGCACACTGGCCGATGCCGACGCCCTGGCCCATGAATTTGCGCCGGGCCGGCGGGTGCTGATCGTGGGCGGCGGCTACATCGGACTGGAAGCCGCGGCGGTCGCGGCGCGCAAGGGGCTGCATGTGACGCTGGTGGAAATGGCCGAGCGTATCCTGCAACGCGTCGCCTGCGCGCAGACCTCGGATTTCATCCGCGCAGTGCACCGACGCGAGGGCGTCGATATCCGCGAAGGCGTGGGGCTGGCGCAACTGTCCGGCGACGGCCGGGTTAGCGGCGCCGAACTGAGCGATGGCACCAGGCTGGACGTTGATTTCGTGATCGTCGGGGTTGGCATTGCCCCAGATACCCGGCTGGCCGAAAGCGCCGGCCTGACACTCGACAACGGTATCGCAACCGATGTCCTGGGCCAGACGTCGGACAGGTCGATCTGGGCAGCGGGCGATTGCGCGTCGTA
>Ga0256839_1006246_pt1 | contig 10553 bp, 7 predicted proteins | sample 354166metaG_FD_185968 | JGI IMG/M metagenome (GOLD analysis project Ga0256839, IMG submission 185968) | Hydrothermal vent microbial communities from Mid Atlantic Ridge, Atlantic Ocean - 354-166 | ecosystem: Environmental > Aquatic > Marine > Hydrothermal vents | place: Atlantic Ocean: Mid... | reverse complement strand
CAAAGTGGGCAGCCTCCAGGGCCACCTTGTTACTGACCACAACGCATGCTCCAGCCAGATGAGCTGCAACCTCCTCCGGCCGGGTGCGCCCGTAAAAGCGCCACTCGGGTAATGCATCTTCCAGGACAGTCAGGTCCAGATCGGACCTGTCCAATGAATCAATATCAAGAAAAACCCCTAACATATTGTTTTATCAATAAACGCGAATGGTTATAGCAAATGGCAAAACACCCGTCAGATAAAACTGGCCCATATACTGCATCTTCACCCAGTAAAGATATCGGAAATTTCTGCCGCTAGTAAATACATATAGATGTCTAAACAGTTACGAGCCAATACACAACGAGCCTAATGCTCAGGAGGACATCATCATGAATCTCATCATTGAAGCCATTATCATGTCATTCACCATGGGCGCTATCCTTGGCGGCGCCGTAGCCCTGTCACTCAAGTCGAGCAAATACTGGGACAGCAGAACCTCGTCGGAAGGTTCCCGCAAGCCCGTGCCGGTGAGGAACGAAGCCCACCCACAGGTACGCAGGGGACATCGCTGATACGGGTTTTCCAGCCCGGCAGGGCATCAGCCGGACAGCTGCGCGTTCAGTCCACGGCATGCCCTCGGCATGCCTGCAAAATATAAATGGGTAGAACGCCCCGCCGTCCCGTCAATTGGGCGGGCCGCTGCCCGGATGGGCGTATTTCGGCGGCAATTGCAGATAATAACCCTGATCTTTTATAGATTTCAGTACCGTACTGACATCAGCGCGGGCCAGCCTCCTCTCCTGCGTCAGCTCAAGCTCCATCACCAGCTCCAGCTTTCCCAGCATGCTCAACAATTCATCCGGGACCATTGAGCAATCGTCTTCTTTTTCCATGAACAGATACGTATCCGGCTCACGGCTTCCCTTGTAGATATAACATGTTTTTTTCATAAAGTGTCCGCGTCATCAATCCATACACCGCAACATACGGTATTTGCGCCGGCGAAACAATTCGTACCATAGGGGCGGCTTTCATCCCACATGTACAAAAGCGGTGCGGCCGCATGGCAGCCCATAGCGTTGCGGGTAATCCACGCGCACGAAATAGAGCCCTTGCGGCGGCGCGGTCACCCCCCCCAGCTGCCGGTCCCGCCGCGCCAGCACTTCGGCGGCCCATGCAGGCGGACGCTCGCCCGCGCCGATGCTCATCAGCACGCCGGCGATGTTTCTCACCATGTGGTGGAGAAAGGCGTTGGCTTCCACGTCGATGATCACATAATCGCCGTGGCGCGCCACCTCCAGGCGGTAAATCGTGCGAATGGCCGACTTGGCCTGGCAGGCATAGGCCCGGTAGGAGGAAAAATCGTGCTCTCCCAGCAGGCCTTCGCCCGCCTCGGCCATGGCGTTCTCATCCAGGGGGCGGTATTCCCAGGACACCTGGCGGGCGGCGATGGCGGGCCTGATGCGGTGGTTGTAGATGACATAGCGGTAATGGCGGCGCAGGGCGTCGAAGCGGGCATGGAATCCATCGTCCACCTGTTGGGCCCAGCGGACGCTGATATCGCCGGGCAGATTGGCGTTGGCGCCGAACACCCATGAATGGGGCGTGCGCTTGGCCCGGGTATCGAAATGAACGACCTGCCCCCTGGCATGCACGCCCGTGTCGGTCCTGCCGGCGCAGATCACCCGCACGGGATGATCGGCGACCTTGGCAAGGGCCGCCTCGACGCAAGCCTGCACGGTGCGCACGCCCGCCTGAAGCTGCCAGCCACTGAAGCCATTACCGTCATACTCGATACCCAGCGCAACTCTCATGATGCAATGCCTTCCGGCGGGGAACTCAGCGCCGGGTCTTGAAGTGGTTGATCAGCCCATTGGTGGAGCTGTCATGACTGGTGACCGCCTCGTCACTCTCCAGTTCCGGCAGTATCGCCCTGGCCAGTTGCTTGCCCAGCTCCACGCCCCACTGGTCGAAGGAATTGATGCGCCAGATGACGCCCTGGGTGAAGATCTTGTGCTCATAGAGGGCGATCAGGCTCCCCAGGGTATGGGGGGTGAGTTTCTGGAACAGGATGGAGTTGGTGGGCCGGTTGCCGGGAAAGACCTTGTGAGGCAGCAGTTTCTCCAGGGCCTCGCCCTCCATGCCCGCCGTGGCCAGTTCCGCGCGGGCCTCGGCGGCCGTCCTGCCCTTCATGAGGGCCTCGGTCTGGGCGAAGAAGTTGGACAGCAGGATGGCATGGTGGTCGCCGATGGGGTTGTGACTCTCCACCGGCGCGAGAAAATCGGCGGGTATCAGCTTGGTGCCCTGGTGTATGAGTTGATAGAAGGCGTGCTGCCCGTTGGTGCCCGGCTCGCCCCAGATGACCGGGCCGGTGGAATAGTCCACGGGGCGCCCGTCGATGGTGACGCTCTTGCCATTGCTCTCCATGTCCCCCTGCTGGAAGTAGGCGGGAAAGCGGTGCAGATATTGATCATAGGGCAATATGGCGTGGCTCTGGGCATCGAAGAAGTTGTTGTACCAGATGCCCAGCAGGCCCAGTATGACCGGCATGTTCTCCTCCAGGGGCGCCGTCCTGAAATGACGGTCCATGGCGTGAGCGCCCTCCAGCAGCTCCTCGAAGCGCGGCATGCCGATGGTCAGGGCGATGGAGAGGCCGATGGCGCTCCACAGGGAGTAGCGCCCCCCCACCCAGTCCCAGAATTCGAACATATTGCCGGCATCGATGCCAAAGGCGGTCACTTCAGCGCGGTTGGTGGACAGGGCCACGAAGTGCTTCGCCACCGCCGCCTCGTCGCCCGAGGCCGCCAGCAGCCAGTCCCGCGCCGTATGGGCGTTGGTGAGGGTCTCCTGGGTAGTGAAGGTCTTGGAGGCGACGATGAACAGGGTGGTCTCGGGATCGAGATCCTTGAGGGTCTCGACGATGTGGGTACCGTCGATGTTGGAGACGAAGTGCGGCGTGAGCCGTGGACTGGCATAGTGCTTGAGGGCCTCCGTCACCATCACCGGCCCCAGGTCCGAACCGCCGATGCCGATGTTGACGACATCCGTCATGGGCTTGCCGCTGTATCCCGTCCAGCGGCCGCGGCGCACCGCTTCGCTGAATGCCCCCATGCGTTCCAGCACGGCATTGATCTGCGGCATGACATCCTGGCCGTCGACGAGCACCGGCGTGTTGGCGCGGTTGCGCAGGGCGGTGTGCAACACGGCGCGGTCCTCGGTGCCGTTGATGTGCTCGCCGTTGAACATCCGCTCGATCTGCGTCCCCAGGCCGGCCTCGCGCGCCAGATCGAACAGCAGCGCCATGGTGTGTTCCGTGATGCGGTTCTTGGAATAGTCGAGCAGGATGTCTCCGGCCTGCAGGGAAAATTTTTCGAAACGGTCCGGATCCCGCGCAAAGAGTTCGCGCATGTGCAGGGCGCTGATCTCGTCCCGGTGCGACGCCAGGGCGCGCCAGGCGGCCGAGGCAGTGAGTGTATCGCCTCCGTCCGCCACCTCAGAAGGCTTCCGAGCTCACATCGATGCCATCGAGGGAGAGGGAATGGCGCCAGAACTGCCCGTCGCTGTCGAACAGGCGGTAAGTGCCGCGCGGACCCCAGCTCCCGGCGGGATAGGTGTTGATAAAGTCGCGCTCCATGGACCACACCTTGAGCACCGGGTCCACCACGCGCCATGCCCACTCCACCTCGTCGTAGCGCAGGAACAGGGAATGGTCCCCCTTCATGACGTCCAGCAGCAGTTCTTCATAGGCGTCGGACTCACGCTCGTCGCCAGTGCGGTAGCTGGCGTCCAGGCTGATGGGGCGGGTATTCATCTCCAGGCCCGGCACCTTGACCTGGATTTCCATCCTCAGGCACTCGTTGGGCTGAATTCCGATCAACAGCCAGTTGGGCATGAAGCGCTCCAGCTGGGTGTTGCGGAACAGGTGATGGGGCGGCTCCTTGAAGCGGATGCTGATGGCGGAACTGCCCTCCGCCATGCGCTTGCCCGTGCGCAGGTAAAAGGGCACGCCGCGCCAGCGCCAGTTGTCGATGTACAGCTTGAGGGCGGCATAGGTCTCCGTGATGCTGTTGGGGTCCACGCCCTCCTCCTCCAGATAGCCGGGCACGGCCTGGCCGTCGATCGTGCCGCGCGCGTACTGGCCGCGGAAGGCGTGGGCGTGCACGGCGTTCTGCGTGATGGGGCGAATGGATTTCATCACCTTCACCTTCTCGTCGCGCAGGGATTCGGCGTCCATGCCCGCCGGGGGTTCCATGGCCACCAGGGCCAGCAACTGCATGAGATGGCTCTGCAACATGTCGCGCAGGGCGCCCGCCCCTTCGTAATAGTCGGCGCGCCCCCCGATGCCGCGGGTTTCGGAATGGGTGATCTGCACGTGGTCCACGTAGTTGCGGTTCCACAAGGGCTCCAGCAGCAGGTTGGCGAAGCGGAACACCAGGATGTTCTGCACCGTGCCCTTGCCCAGGTAGTGATCGATGCGGTAGATCTGGTGTTCGTCCAGACACTTGAGAAAACCCTGCTGCAGGATCTGGGCGCTGAGAAGATCGTAGCCGAAGGGTTTCTCGATGACGGTGCGCCGCCAGCCGCCGTCCTCGCTCAGCAGGCCCACCTCGCCCAGGCGGTTGACCACCGGCCCGAAATCCGCGGGACGGATGGACATGTAGAAAATGATGTTGGGCGGCAGGGCCGGATTGCCGTCCAGTTCCTGCTTCAAACGGGTGAAGGACTCCGCCTCACCCAGGTCGCCCTGGAAATAATACAGGCGCTCGATGAAGCGGTGATAGGCGGTCTGGTCGATGGCGTCCCCGTACTTTTCCGCCAGCATGGTGGCCGCCTCCTCGATCCACTTCTCCCGCGACCAGGGACGCCGCCCGAAGGCGAGGATGGTCATCTTGTCCGGCAGGCGCTTTTCCTCTTCCAGGGAGTAGAGCGCGGGGATCAGTTTGATGCGCGACAGGTTGCCCGTCGCCCCGAAGATGACCAGCGTACAGGGTTCCATGGTGACGGTTACTCTCCTCCCTTTTCGGTCTTTATATCATGCCCGCCGAAGGCATTGCGCATGACGGCCAGCACGCGGTTGGTGAAACCCACCTGGTCCTGGCTGGTAAAGCGCATCTGCAGGGCCAGGCTGATGACCGGCGCCGCCACCCCCTGGTCGATGGCCTCCAGCATGGTCCAGCGCCCTTCCCCGGAGTCCGCCACGTAGGGCGACACCGTCTCCAGTTTCTGATCGTTCTGCAGCGCCCCGGCGGTCAGATCCATGAGCCAACTGCTGATGACGGATCCGTGGCGCCACAGCTCCGCGATCTGCGCGATATCCAGGGAGAAATCCTCCTTGTTGTGCAGCAGGGCAAAGCCCTCGGCGATGGCCTGCATCATGCCGTATTCGATGCCGTTGTGGATCATCTTGGTGAAGTGTCCGGAACCCAGGGGACCCACGTGGGCCCAGCCGCGGTCCGGCGCCGGCGCCAGGGCCTCGATCACCGGCTCGATCATTTCGATGTACCGCTTCTCGCCGCCCAGCATCATGCAATAACCGTTTTCCAGCCCCCATACGCCACCGGAGGTGCCGGCATCGACGAAACCGATGCCCGACTGGGCAAGGATGGCGCCGCGGCGCTGGGTGTCGTGGTAGTTGGAGTTGCCGCCGTCGATGACCAGATCGCCGGGGGAGAGCCGTCTCTCCAGTTCCTTGATGACCTTGTCCGTGGGTTTGCCGCTGGGCACCATCACCCACACGATCTTGGGGTCGGGCAGTTTCTTCAAGGCGACCGTGATACTGGGCGCCGGCGTCATGCCCGTCTCTTCCTGCAGCCCTTTCCTGACATCCGCGGAGGTATCATAGCCCACCACTTCGATATCCGCCCGTCTCAACCGGCGCACCATGTTGCCGCCCATTTTGCCGAGCCCTATCATTGCGAGTTTCATTCGTTTACTTCCTCTTCATTCAGTCTGCGGCTTCTTGAAATTTGGCCGTCATACGTATACACACCAGGCAGGGGATCGCCTATAATGGCGAATCTGTTAACATCATGTCTAATAGGGTAATTTGTAAGCCAGCCCACAGGAGCGTTTAGTATAAGTTAAGGCAGTCAAATATCAATCAATAAAAACACTGCTTCTGTAGCATCCCAGTTCCCCCGAAGTTAATATCGACAATTTATCATCAACCATGAAAATCAGCCCTGTCCGCCCTCGCCCCGCGGAGATCGAAACCTGAGCCATGAGCATCCACAAAATTCTCTTTGTTACCAGCGAAGCCCATCCCTTGATCAAGACCGGCGGCCTTGCGGACGTCTCGGGCAGCCTGCCCGTTGCTCTCAAGACGCTGCGCCGCGATATCCGCATCCTCATGCCCGCCTACCGGGCCGCCAAAATCGCTATGGGGCGTCACAGCCGCAAGGCCGAGCTGAAACTGGCGGGATTTCCCGATGACATCACTCTGCTGGAGGGCTATCTTCCGGGTACGCGCATCATCGTATGGCTGGTGGATTCCCCGCGTCATTTCGATCGCGACGGCGGCCCTTATGCCAACGCCGAGGGACAGGACTGGCCGGACAACGCAGAGCGCTTTACCGTTTTCTGCCGCATCGCGGAGCAGGTTGCCCTCAACCAGGCCAGTCTGGACTGGCAGCCGGATATCGTGCACTGCAACGATTGGCAGAGCGGGCTGACCCCTGCCCTGCTGGCGCGCACATCGCCACGGCCGGCGACGGTATTCACCATCCACAACCTCGCCTACCAGGGGCTCTTCAGTTGGGAAACCTTCCAGGGACTTCACCTGCCCGCCGATCTGTGGTCCATGCACGCCATGGAATTCTATGGGCAGTTTTCCTTCATCAAGGGCGGCATCGCCTTCGCCGACATGCTCAGCACCGTCAGCCCCCAATACGCCAGGGAAATCTGCACCCCTGAATTCGGCTGCGGCCTGGAAAACCTCCTCAGCCAGCGCGCCGACCGCCTGGTGGGAATACTCAACGGCGCCGACTACGGCCAGTGGAACCCGGCCAGGGACCCTTACCTCGCCGCCAACTACAATGCCTTCACGGTGGAAAAGAAAAAGGCCAACAAGCGGCAGCTCCAAAAGATATACAAGCTGCCCCATGACGGGGATATCCCCCTCATCGGCCTGGTGGGCCGTCTCGTGGAACAAAAGGGCTTCGACCTGCTGCTGGCCATTCTGCCCCAATTGTTCCAGCGCCAGGTGCAGGTGGTGGTGCTGGGGAGTGGAGACAAATCGCTGGAACAACGCCTCGAACTGGCTGTGAGCGACTATCCCGACCGGCTGGGCGCCTATATCGGCTATAACGAGAAGCTGGCCCACCAGGTCGAAGGAGGGGCCGACATGTTTCTCATGCCCTCGCGCTACGAGCCCTGCGGCCTCAACCAAATATACAGCCTGCGCTACGGGACCCTGCCGGTCGTTCGCAGGACGGGCGGCCTGGCCAATACGGTCGTCGATGCCACGGAAGAAAACCTGGCCCGCGGCACCGCTACCGGCATCGTCTTTGACGAAGCCACACCGGAATCCCTGCTGCACGCCATCGACCGCGCCCTGGCCCTCTACAGCCGCCCCAAGCCTTGGAAGAAGGTGATTTTCAACGCCATGCAACAGGACTTCAGCTGGCGGCGCAGCGCCCGTCAGTATCTCGAATTGTACCGGCGCGCCGCAAGTCTCGGATAAGCCGGCGCCCCCTGCGCCCGGCCCGCGCGTTGCATTTATCCCCGCCAAAAGCAATTCTCATGGGAATCAGTTATAATGCGCACCGTGCGGCGCCATATAACCTAATGATTTTATTAAAATTGAATTAATAACTCGATGATAGATCAGGATAAAAAATTACGTGCTCGCGTCAAAATGTTTGGCAATCTGCTGGGGGGCGTACTGCGCTCCCAGGCCGGGGGACGCGTCTATATGGCTGTCGAGGCCCTGCGCAAGGGCTATATCCTGTTGCGCAAGGAGGAGTCTCCAGGCAAGCGCGAGCAACTGCTGCGTATCATCAGGAAACTCGACCCCCTCACCCTCACCCATGTAGTGCGCGCCTTCAGCACTTATTTCAGCCTGGTGAACATCGCCGAGGAGTCCTACCAGCACCAGCAGCGCCGCCGCCTGAGACGCGCGGGCAAGGCCCTGTGGCCGGGCTCCTACGAGGAAACATTGAGAAGCTTCATCGAGGAAGATATATCGGCGGAGCAATTACAGGCCATGCTCGAGCGTCTCGCCTATATTCCCGTCATCACGGCCCACCCCACAGAATCCAAGCGTCATACCATCATGGAAACTCAGCGGCGCATCTTCGTAACCAGCCGGCAACTGGACGACTCGCGACTGTCCAGGGAAGAGCGCGAGGAGATCATCGACAGTCTGGGATGCGAGATCCAGACCTTGTGGAAGACCAATGAAGTCCGTTCCCAGAAACCGGACGTCACCGCCGAAATCCGCCACGGCCTGTTCTATTTCAAGGACAGCCTGTTCCAGGCCATTCCCGCCACCTACCGGGAATTCGAGAAGGCCGTGGACAAGATCTATGGACCGCAACTGGGGGAAGATGAACACATTCACATTCCCAGCTTCATTCGTTTCGGCTCCTGGGTGGGCGGCGACCGCGATGGCAACCCCAATGTCAAGCCCCATACAACAGAAAACGCCGTAAGGATGCACATGGCCGCGGTGCTGAAGGAATATCTGCAGCGTGTCAACCAGCTCAGCCATGAACTCACCCATTCCATTCTGCTGTGCCAGCCAACGGACGAGTTCATGGAGGGACTGAGAAGAGACGAGTGTCTCGCTGCCCAGGCCTTCGGCAGCAATGTGGATCGCTTCCGCGACGAGCCCTATCGCCGCAAGCTGTATATCATCCGCCTCAGACTGCAGTGCATGCTCAATCATGTCAGGGCCCTGCTGGAAGGCCGCGAGGACCCCACGCCAACAGCCTGCTTCCTCTCGGCGGATGTCTTTCTCCAGGACCTCTATCGCATCCGCGATTCCCTGCGTTCTCACGGCGACGGCAATATCGCCGCGGGCAATCTACAGGACCTCATCCGCCTGGTGGAGACCTGTGGTTTTTTCCTGGTGAACCTCGATCTGCGCCAGGAATCCACCCGCCACACGGAAGCGGTGAGCGAGCTGCTGCGCAAACTGCCGGAAAGTATCGACTACAACGGACTGGACGAGTCCGGGCGACTCCGGCTTCTCACGGAATATACCATCAACCCACCGCTTGCCATCGACGACGAGGCCCTCAGCGAAGCCACGCTGGAAACCCTGAAGGTCTTCAGAATCATGCGCAAGATCTGCGACCAGGTCAGCCCCGAGGCGTTTGGCAGCTACATCATTTCTATGACGCACGAGGCAAGCCACGTCATGGAGGTCATCTTTCTTGCCCATCAGGCGGGCCTGGCAGGGCATGACAGCTCCGGCAGTTGGTACTGTGACATCAGGGTGGCGCCCTTGTTCGAGACCATCGAGGACTTGAAGCACATCGAACCCGTCATGACGGCCCTGTTCGACAATCCCTGTTACGCAGCCCTGCTTCAGGCTTCCGGCAATCTTCAGGAAATCATGCTGGGCTATTCTGACTCATGCAAGGATGGCGGCATCCTGGCTTCCTCCTGGAGCCTGTATCAGGCCCAGACCCGCATCATAGAAATCACCAACGCGCGTAACATCGACTGCCGTCTGTTCCACGGCCGCGGCGGCACCATTGGCCGCGGTGGCGGCCCCACTCACGAGGCCATCCTGTCACAGCCCCCTGGCACAGTGCAGGGGCGTATCAAATTCACCGAGCAGGGAGAGATGGTCTCCTATAAATACAGCAACCGGGAAACGGCCGTCTATGAGCTGGGCGTGGGCATTACCGGCCTTCTCAAGGCCAGCAAGAGCCTGGTTGTCCCTGTACAAACAGCCGATGAACGCCACGTTGAAATCATGGATCAGCTGGCCGCGGCGGGTGAAAAAACCTACCGCAACCTGGTGGACGAGACACCGGGCCTGCTCGACTATTTCTACGAGGCCACGCCGGTCAATGAAATCGCCCTGCTCAACATCGGCTCCCGTCCCAGTCACCGCAAAAAGAAGGACCGCTCCAAGTCATCCATCCGCGCCATTCCCTGGGTCTTCGGCTGGGCGCAGTCACGCCACACCATGCCGGCCTGGTACGGCATCGGCACCGCCTTGCGCCAGTGGTGCGAGGCTCACCCGGATCGCATGAAGGACCTGCACCGCATGTACGAGGAGTGGCCCTATTTCCGCGCCCTGCTGAGCAATACCCAGATGTCCCTGTTCAAGGCCGACATGCAGATCGCCCATGAATACATGGAGTTGTGCTCAGACAAGAATGCGGCGAGAACGATCTTCGACAAGATCAAGGCCGAGTATGAACTGACCGTGGAACAGACCCTGCAAGCGGCCAACTGCAAGGAACTCATCGAAGAGAATCCCACGCTGGCCCTGTCCCTGAAGCGCCGCAATCCCTACCTCGACCCCCTCAGCCACATCCAGATCACCCTGCTGCGGCGTTATCGCGACCCGGACCTGGATGAGGAGGAAAGAGAGGCCTGGTTGAGCCCCTTGC
>Ga0256839_1006245_pt1 | contig 10554 bp, 11 predicted proteins | sample 354166metaG_FD_185968 | JGI IMG/M metagenome (GOLD analysis project Ga0256839, IMG submission 185968) | Hydrothermal vent microbial communities from Mid Atlantic Ridge, Atlantic Ocean - 354-166 | ecosystem: Environmental > Aquatic > Marine > Hydrothermal vents | place: Atlantic Ocean: Mid... | reverse complement strand
CACCCGGGCGTCGGCTTTCGCTACGCTCAAGCCGACCTACGTCTGCACTCTCGTGCCGGGAATCCGGGTACGCCGTGCCGCCAGCCCTACCGCAGGAAGTTGAACAGGGAGAGGTTCTGCACCCGGACGAAGGCCTGCTGGGCGGCCTGGAGGCCGGTGAGCTGGAGGTTGAGGCGGCTGACGGCCTCGGCGTAGTCCAGGTCGCCGATGATGGAGAGGGTCTCGTCCAGGGCCAGGATCTGGTCCTCGTTGTTGCGCACCTGGGCGTCGATGGCGTTGAGCCGGGCGCCGATGCTGGTGCGCACGTTGACGATGTTCTCCTCGGCCTGGTCCAGGTCCGCCAGCACGCGGTTGACGGCGTTGTGGCGGGCGGTGGCGTCGGGGTTCTCCAGCGCCAGGGCCAGGTTCTGCACCGTGGTGAACAGGTCCTGGTTGGCCGACGGGGTGACGGTGAAGGTGTCGCCGTCGGCCGGGGTGCCGGTGATGCTGACCGAGACCCCGTTGAAGGCGATCTCCGCGCCCTCGACGAAGGCGGTGCCGGGCGGGACCACGTTGCCCGAGACCGCGCCGTCCACCTGGAAGGTGAGGGGATCGGAAGGCGTGGGCTGGGAGAACGTGATGGTGTAGGTATCGGGCACGAAGGTACCATTGACGGTGCCGGCGTCGATGACCCCGGTGCCGGTGTTGGCCGCGCCCTCCCGCGTGGCGAAGGTGCCGTTGCCGTTGCGGATGGCCCGGAACACCGCGGTGCCGGAGTCGGCGTCCTGCACCTCGCGGCCGGGGCCGATGGCGATCAGGCGCGTGCCGTCGTCGCCGTAGTAGTCGAAGCCGCCGCTGCCGTTGGCGGCGAAGGGCCGCACGCTGCCCTGGTAGCCGGCAAACAGGTAGTCGCCGTTGTTGTCGCGGGTGTTGGCCAGGCCCAGGAGCTGGTCCACGATCTGGCGCACCTCCCGCGCCAGGGCGCCGCGGTCGGTGCCGGACAGGGTGTCGTTGTTGCCCTGCACCGCCAGCTCGCGCACCCGCACCAGGGCGTCGCTCACCGCGCCGAGGGTACTCTCCTCCAGCGCCAGGCGGGCGCGGGCGGCATCGGCGTTGAGCTGGAAGCGCTCGGTGAGGGCGCGGGTCTGCTTGAGGTCCAGCAGGCTGGCCGAGGCCACGGGGTCGTCGGCCGGGGTCAGGATGCGCCGGCCCGTGGCCACCTGGAGCTGGGTGCGCGAGAGCCGCGACTGCTGGTCCAGCAGGGCGTTGGTGGCGGAGAAGTGCATCTGGCTGGTGGAAATGCGCATGCCGTGCCCTCAGCGGATGGCCTCGATGAGGCTCTGGAACATGGAGTTGGCGGTGGAGATCACCTGGGCCGCGGCCTGGTAGGCCTGCTGGAAGCGCAGCAGGTTGGCCGCCTCCTCGTCCAGGTTGACGCCGGAGACCGACTCGCGGGCCTCGATGGCCTGCTCGAGCAGGGTCTGCTGGGCCTCGCCCCGGATCCGGGCCTGGCCGGTGCGGCTGCCCACGTCGGCCACCATCTGGCCGTAGGCCGACTGGAAGTCGGCGCCGCCACCCGCCAGGGTGCCCTGCGTCTGCAGCGCCGCCAGGGCGAGGGCGTTGCGGTTGTCGCTGACCCCGCCGGTGTTGTAGTCGATGGTGAACTCGTCGCCGGCCCGCGGGGCACCGTCGATGCGCACCCGGTAGCCGTAATCGAGCGAGCCCGGGGTGGGAAACACGTCGCCGCCCGTGGCCGGGTCGTAGGGGATGTTGTTCTCCAGCAGCACCGGCGCGCCGGGGTTGGTGTTGTCGTACACCGAGTAGGTGGTGGCCGAGTCGAAGCGGATGAGCACGGGCGGGGTCAGCGCCCCCGGCGTTGTGGTGAAAGCGGCGTTGGTGGTGTCCACCACCTCGCCGGCGCTGATGCGCCCGTTGCCGGTGTTGGCCAGGTTCGCCGCGGTGCGCACGGGCGCGGCGGCGGCCACCTGGCGCGGGTCGCTCACGGCGAGGCCCAGGGTGCGCGCGGCGAAGCGGGTGGGCCGGATCAGGAAGGTGTCGCCCGTGTTCGCCCCGGCGGTGATGGTGAGCGTGATGCCGTCGATCACGGTGGTGGTGTAGGGACTGGCGCCGCCGGTGTTGATGGCGAAGGTGGTGCCGTCGGACAACCGGGTCAGGGTGTAGGCATCGGCCCCGTCGTAGCGCAGGGTGTAGTCGCTGGTGGTGAGTCCCGCGGGGTCGGCGAGGGTGCCCGCCACCGAGCCCGTGCCGCCGTTGGTGGTGGCCGGCGTGACATCCACCGCGGGGGCGGTGAAGAAGTCCTGCCCCAGGCGGTCGTCCAGGTCCATGCCCAGCCGCTGCTGGGCGTTGAACTCGAAGGCCAGCCCCGCCGCCACCCGGCCCAGCCCGTTGAGGGCGGGCTCCAGGATCTCGCGCCGGAACGCCACCAGCCCGCCCAGGCTGCCGCCGCGCATGGCGCCGGTGATGACCACGCCGGAGCCGCTGCCGGTGGTGAGCGTGATCTCGAGGCTGGACGGGTCGTAGACGTTGCCGGTGGTCCCCAGCACCGAGGCGGTGCCGCCCACCACCAGGTTCTGGCCGTTGCCGATGAAGACGTTGAGGGCGCCGTCGTCCTGCGGCACCACCGTCACCGCCACCTTCTCCGACAGGCGGCGGATGAGTTCGTCGCGCTGGTCGCGCAGGTCGTTGGCGGGCTGGCCGCCGGCCAGGCCCTCCTGCTGGATAATCTGGCCGTTGAGCCCGGCGATGGACCGGGCCAGGGCGTTGATCTCGTCCACGGTGTTCTCCAGCTCGGTCTGCAGGCCGCCGAACAGGCCGTCGAGCCGATCGTAGACGTAGTTGAAGCGGTCGGCGAGCGCCTCGCCCTGGGCCAGCAGCACCTGCCGCGCCGGGATGGAGGCGGGGTCGTCCGCCACGCCCTGCACCGCGGCGAAGAACTCCTGCAGCACCGGCGACAGGCCGGCGTCCGGGTCCGCCAGCAGGTTGTCCACCTGCGAGGCGTAGCGCAGGTAGGTGTCGGTCTCCGACGAGAGCGAGGTCTGGACCCGCACCTGTTCCACCAGGAAGCCGTTGTAGACCCGCTGCACGCCGGCCACCTGGACCCCGGTGCCGATGAAGCCGTCGCCGGCCCGCTGGGGCGGGCGCGTGACCAGGTCCACCCGCTGGCGCGTGTAGCCCGGCGTGTTGACGTTGGCGATGTTCTGGCTGATGGTGTTCAGGGACCGCTGGAAGGCCAGCAGCCCCGAGACCCCGATGCCGAAGAAGTCGCCCTTTGCCATGTCGCTGTCGTTCCCGCCGGGCCGGGGCCCGGATCTCCTGTCAGGTTAGCGTCCCGCCGCCGTCTTCCCTGTAGGCGGCGGGCAACCCCTCGTCCAGGACCCGGCGCACCTTGGCCGCGTAGTCCGGGTCGGTGGCGTAACCGGCCTCGTGCAGGGCCCCGATGTAGGCCTCCGGGTCCGGTGCCCGCTCCAGCGCGGTCCGGTAGCGCGGGCTGCCCTTGACCAGGGCCACGTAGTCGTCGAAGCTCTCGGCCCAGGAGCCGTAGGCCCGGAACTCCGCCCGGCGGCGCACGGCCACGCCGTCCTCGTACTCCAGCGTGCTCACCCGCACCCGCTCGCCGTGCCAGCGGGAGTCGGCCTTGATGTTGAACAGGTTGTACGAGCTGCGCCCGTCGGGGTGCGCGTGCACGGCCCGGCCCCAGCCGGTCTCCAGCGCCGCCTGGGCCACGAGCACGCCGGGGGTGGTGCCCAGCTCGCCGGCTGCGCGCACGGCGTGGGGCCAGAGGGCCTGCACGAAATCGCGGCGGGAGCCGAAGCCGGCCGGCTCCGGCGGGGCGGCCGGGGCCGGCGCGGAATCCCCGGACCGGGATGCCGCGGCCTGCGCCGCCCCGTCCCGTGCCTGCGCCGGCGGCAGGCTGCCCCGGAGCTGGCGCACCATCATCTCGGCCAGGCCCAGGCCGCCGCTGCCGGCCAGCTTCAGCGCCAGCTGCGAGTCGTGCAGGTCGCGGTAGAAACCGGCCTGGCTGCCCTCCAGCAGGGGATCGCCCGGGCTGGCCTCGCGCATGCTCTTGAGCATCATCTTGAGGAACAGGGCCTCGAACTGGCGCGCCACCTCGCGCAGGGCGGCCTCGGGATCCTCGCCCCGGGCCAGGCGGCGGAGGTCGGCGAAGCCCGAGAACTCCGTCGCCATGCGGGCGGCCTCCAGGCGGGCGTCGAGGGCGGCTTGCAGCATGGCTCAGATGACGATGAGCTCGGCCCGCAGGGCCCCGGCCTGCTTGAGCGCCTCGAGGATGGCCACCAGGTCCCCCGGCGCGGCGCCCACCTGGTTGACGGCGCGCACGATCTCGTCCAGCGACACGCCGGGCTTGAACAGGAACATGCGCCGGCCCTCCTCCTCCACCGTGACCTCGGAGGCCGGCGTCACCACGGTCCGGCCGCCGGCGAAGGCCCGCGGCTGGCTGACCTCGTTGGTCTCCGTGATGGTGACGGTGAGGCTGCCGTGGGAGACCGCCGCCGGCATCACCCGCACGTGGCGGCCGATGACCACGGTGCCGGTGCGCGAGTTGACGATGACCCGGGCCGGGGCCTCGCCGGGCTCCAGCTCCAGGTTCTCCAGCATGGCGACGAAGGCCACCCGCTGGGCGGTGTCGCGCGGCGCCGCCACCCGCACCGAGGTGGCGTCCAGCGCGGCGGCGGTGCCCTCGCCCACCGCGGTGTTGATGGCCTCCACCAGCCGCTGGGCGGTGGTGAAGTCGGGCCGGTGCAGGTTGAGGATGAGGCTGCCGTCGGCCCCGAACTGCATGGGCACCTCGCGCTCCACCGTGGCCCCGTTGGGGATGCGGCCGGCGCTGGGCACGTTGACCGTGATGGAGGAGCCGTCGGCGCCCGAGCCGCCGAAGCCCGAGGCGATGATGTTGCCCTGGGCCATGGCGTACACCCGCCCGTCGGCGCCCCTGAGCGGCGTCATGAGCAGGCTGCCGCCGCGCAGGCTCTTGGCGTTGCCGATGGTGGACACGGTGACGTCGATGGTCTGGCCCGGCTTGGCGAAGGGCGGCAGCTCGGCATGCACCACCACCGCGGCCACGTTCTTGAGCTGGAGATTGTTGATGGTGTTCGGCGGGAGCGACACCCCGAACTGGTTGAGCATGGAAACGATGCTCTGCACCGTGAACGGGGTCTGGGTGGTCTGGTCGCCGGTACCGTTGAGGCCGGTGACCAGGCCGTAGCCCACGAGCTGGTTGCTGCGCACGCCGGCCACCGCGGCCAGGTCCTTGACGCGCTCGGCCTGCACCGGCTGGGCCAGGACCAGCCCGGCGGCCAGGGCCACGATGCCGTGAATGAACGTGTTGGACCGCATGCCTCGTCCTCCGCGGATGCTCAGAAGGGCCAGAAGATGCTGTTGAAGAACCGGGTCAGCCAGCCCGCCTTGCTGGCCTCGGCCACCTGGCCGGTGCCGCCGTAAGAGATGCGGGCGTTGGCCACCAGGGTGGAGGGCACCGTGTTGTCCGGGCCGATGTCCACCGGCCGCACGATGCCCGAGATGCGGATGAACTCCTGGCCCTCGTGCAGGGACAGGAGCTTCTCGCCCCGGACCACCAGGTTGCCGTTGGGCAGGACCCGGGCCACGGTGACCGTGATGTTACCCTTGAGGCTGTTGCTCTGGGTGCTCTCGCCCTCGCCGGTGAACTCGCGGCTCTGGTCCACGCTGGCCGACAGCACCGGGTTGCCGTTGACCGTCACCCCGCCGCCGCCGAGGGTGGGCGCGCCGAAGTCCACCGTGCTCTCCTTGGTGGTGCTGGTATTGGCCGACTTGGAGGCCGCGGTGCGCTCCTGCAGCACGATGGTGAGGATGTCGCCCACGCGCCGGGCCTTGGTGTCCGCGTACAGGTCCAGGCCGTGGCCGGGCTGGTAGATGGCGCCGTGGTTGCGCTCCGGGGCCACCCGGGGCGCCGGCGGCGTGGGCGCGTAGGCCGGATCGGGAGTCACCGTGTGCGTGGCGCAGCCGGCCTGCAGCAGCAGGACCAGCGGCAGACAGGCGATGCGGGGCGTCATCTCAGCGGCCGTCCTACAGGTTGTTGTTGACATAGCGCAGCATCTCGTCGGCGGCGGCGATGGCCTTGGAGTTCATCTCGTAGGCGCGCTGGGTCTCGATCATGTTGACCAGCTCCTCCACCACGTTGACGTTGGAACTCTCCAGCATGCCCTGCTCCACCGTGCCCAGGCCGTTGAGACCGGGCACCCCCGTCTGGGGCGCCCCCGAGGACACCGTCTCGAGCAGGAGATTGTTGCCGATGGGCTGCAGCCCGGCCGGGTTGATGAAGTCCGCGAGCTGGATGCTGCCCACCTGGGTCGGGGCCGAGTTGCCGGAGACCAGGGCCGAGACCGTGCCGTCGGCGCCGATGGTGAGGCTGATGGTGTTGGGCGGCACGGTGATGGAGGGCTCCAGGGGATCGCCGTCGGCGGTCACCACCTGGCCCTGGTCGTCGATCTGGAACTCGCCGTTGCGGGTGTAGGCGATGTTGCCGTCGGGCTGGAGGATCTGGAAGAAGCCGCGGCCCTGGATGGCCAGGTCCAGCGACTTGCCGGTGTTGACCAGGTTGCCCTGGGTGTAGATCTTCTCCGTGGCCACGGCCTTGACCCCGGTGCCCAGGGACAGCCCCGAGGGCAACTCGGTGTTCTGGCTGGACTGGGCGCCCACCTGGCGCACGTTCTGGTACAGGAGATCCTGGAACACCGCGCGGCTGCGCTTGAAGCCGGTGGTGTTGACGTTGGCCAGGTTGTTGGAGATGACCGCCATGCGCAGCTGCTGCGCCTCGAGGCCGGTCTTGGCAATCCACAGTGGCGAAGTCATGGTTGCGTCTGTCCTCCTGTCGCGGGCGGCTCAGGCCCCGCCTGTCCGCCGGAAAGGTTGCACGAACCGTGCCAGGCCGGGCATCAGCCCAGGCGCATGAGCTCGGTGGTCCGTTCCTCGTTCTGCTCGGCGGCCTGCATGAGCTTGACCTGCAGCTCGAAGCTGCGCTGCAGGGTGAGCATGCTCACCATGGCCTCGATGGCGTTGACGTTGCTCTGCTCCAGGGCGCCGGCCACCACCCGCACGGTGCCGTCGGCCTCGGCGGCAAGGCCGTTCCGCAGGCGGAACAGGCCGTCCGCCCCGCGGACCAGCTCTCCCTCGGGCGGGCGCACCAGCTTGATGCGGTCCACCACGCTGACGGCGTTGGCGGGTTCTCCCAGGCCCCGTACCGACACCGTGCCGTCGGCGCCGATCTCCAGCTTCTCGTAGGGCGGCACGGCCACCGGGCCGTCGCCGCCCAGCACCGGCTCGCCGGTGGCGGTGAGGAGCTGGCCGCCGGGGCCCAGGTGCAGGTTGCCGGCCCGGGTGTAGGCCTCGCTGCCGTCGGCCGCCTGCACCGCGATCCAGCCCTCGCCCTCGATGGCCAGATCCAGGTCGCGCCCCGTGCGGACCAGCGTGCCGCGGGAAAGGTCCACCCCGGGCTGCTCGTCCATGGCATAGACCCGGCTGGGCAGCCCGGGGCCGAACACGGGCATGCTGCGGAAGCTGTTGAGGTCGGCGCGGAAGGCCGTGGTGTTGGCGTTGGCCAGGTTGTTGGCGTGGGCCGCCTGGGCCAGCATGACCTGGCGCGCCCCGCTCATGGCCACGTACAGCATGCGTTCCATGGTGCCGGCTCCTCCCTACCCGGTTCAGCGGATGTTGATGATGGTCTGGGTGATGGTGTCGGCGGTGGAGATCACCTGCGCGTTGGCCTGGAAGTTGCGCTGGGCCGTGATCATGCGCACCAGTTGCTCGGTGAGGTCCACGTTGGACCCTTCCACCGCCCCCGACTGGACCAGGCCCATGTTGGCCGTGCCCGGGGCCCCCACGAGGGCGGCGCCGGAGTCCGCGGTCTCCGCCCACAGGGTGTCGCCCAGCTGCTGCAGGCCCTGCGGGTTGGAGAAATTGGCCAGCGCCACCTGGCCCAGGACCCGGGTCTGGCCGTTGTTGAAGCGGGCCTGCATGATGCCCTGGTCGCTCACCGTGATGCCGATGATGCGGCCCGAGGTGTAGCCGTCCTGGGTCAGGGAGTTGACCGAGAAGTTGCTGCCGAACTGGGTGGAGTTGGCGAAGCTCACCTCGAAGTCCAGGACGTTGGCCCCGGTGGCCGGGTTGACCGTGTTGTAGTCCACCGTGGTGGTGGTGCCGCCCACGGCCGGGGTCACCGACGCCAGGGTGCCGTCGGCGTTGAACTGCATGCGGGCCGGCTCGTTGGCCACGTTACCGGCCGGGATCACCTCGATGTCCGTGGTGCCGTTGTTGATCCACAGGTGGGTCTCCCACAGGTTGGGCGTGGTGGTCTTGCGGAAGTACATGGTGGCCAGCAGAGGGTTGCCCAGGGAGTCGTAGATGGTCAGCGAGGTGGAATAGTTGTACGTGGACGCGTTGGTGCGGTCGAAGGTGGAGACCGCGCGGTTGGCCGTGGGGGCGAAGGTGGGCGTGGCATTGGCGTCCAGGTTGAGCACCGCGTTGATGCCGCCGTTGGGCGTGAGCGCGCCGGTGGCGCTGGGCGCGATGTCCGAGGTGTCGATGAACAGGTCGCCCAGGGCGCCGGTGATGTTGCCCGAGGCGTCGGCCTGGAAGCCGGTGAGGCGCTGGCCGGTGTTGTTGACCACGAAGCCCTGGTCGTCCACCTGGAACTGGCCGGCGCGGGTGTAGCTGATGGCCCCGTTGTCGCTGAGGCGGAAGAAGCCCTGGCCGTTGATGGCCATGTCGAGCACGTTGTCGGTGAACTCGATGTTGCCCTGGCTAAACTGCTGGGTGATGGCCGCCACCCGCACGCCGGAGCCGATGGCGTTGGCCGCCGCCCCCACGTTGGAGGCGGGATAGACGTCGGCGAACTCCACCCGGGACTCCTTGAAGCCCACGGTGCTGGCGTTGGCCACGTTGTTGCCGATGACCCGCAGGTCGGTGGAGGCGGCGTTGAGGCCGCTCAGAGCGGTACGAAAAGGCATGGCTGCTTCCTCGCTGTCAGGGATTCGTCCGGTTACATGATTTCGCGCACGTCGGCCAGGGACCGCTGCCCCAGGCCGGCCAGGTTGAGGGTGATGCCGCCGGCGGCACCCCCCAGGGTGACGCTGTCCACCCGCGCCGCCAGCAGCACGGTGGCGGCGGCGGACTCGCCGCCGGAGCCGGCCACCGCGCGCACGGTGTACTCGCCGGGCGGCAGGAGATTGCCGCTCTCGTCACGCCCGTCCCAGGTGAAGGGCGCCTGGCCGGCGGCCTGCGGGCCCAGGTCCAGGCGGCGCAGGACCTCGCCCGCCGGCCCCAGCACCTCCACCTGCAGCGACTGGACCGACTGCTCCAGCGCCACCCGGCCCGTCACGGCGCCGCCGGCCGCCAGCACCGCGGCCTCGCTCTGCACCAGCACCTGGCGGCCCACCAGGGCCGAGGCCTGCAGGGCCTGGTTGGAGGTCAGCGCGCTGGACAGCTCGGCGAACGAGTTCTGCAGCTCCTGGATCCCGGAAGCCTGGGAGAACTGGGCGATCTGGGTCAGGAACTCGCCGCTGGCCATGGGCTTGAACGGGTCCTGGTTGTTGAGCTGGGTGATCATGAGCTGGAGGAAGTCCTCCTGCCCCAGGCGCGACGGATCGTCCTTCTCGGCCCGGCGGGCCAGGCCCAGCTCGGCCAGGGGATTCTTGTCGTCGATGCGGTTCATGGTCCTCGACTCCGGTTACTGACCGAGCGAGAGCGTGCGCAGCAGCATCTGCTTGGTCACGTTCATCACTTCCACGTTGGTCTGGTAGGTGCGCGAGGCGGAGATCATGTTGGCCATCTCCTCCACCACGTTGACGTTGGGCTTGAAGATGTAGCCCTCCTCGTCGGCCAGCGGATGCTCCGGCTGGTACTCCTTGCGCAGCGGGGCATCGCTCTCCACGATCCCCAGCACCCGCACCCCGTCGGCCTCCTGCCCGAAGGCGTCCACCATGCGGGCGAACACCGGGTAGCGGGCGCGGTAGGTCTGCTCGGTGCTGGAGCTCACGGTGTCGGCATTGGCCAGGTTGCTGGCGGTGGTGTTGAGCCGCACCGTCTCCGCGGCCAGGGCCGAGCCGGCGATGTTGAACACGTTGAACAGGGACATGGCTTACTCTCCTCGCAGGGCGGTCTTGAGACCGCGGAAGGTTCCGCTGAGGAACCGCAGCGTGGCCTGGTAGCGCAGCGCGTTCTCCATGAACTCCGACTTCTCGAACTGGGTCTCCACCGTGTTGCCGTCCAGCGAGGGCTGCAGCGGCACCCGGTAGAGGGGCTCGCCACCGGCCCCGGCGGCATCCGGCTGCAGGTGCCGGGCGTGCGAGGTCTTCAGCGGCCCGCCGCCGCCGGCGGCGGCCAGGGCCTGGCGGAAGTCGATGTCCCGCGCCTTGTAGTGGGGCGTGTCGGCGTTGGCCAGGTTTTCGGCCAGCAGGCGCGCCCGGCGGGCGTAGAGGTTCAGCGCCTGCTCGTGCACGCCCAGTATCCGGTTCCAGCTCGTCGGCATGATGTGCTCCGCGTGTCGGTTCTGCCGGTCTCCTT
>Ga0256839_1006244_pt1 | contig 10555 bp, 8 predicted proteins | sample 354166metaG_FD_185968 | JGI IMG/M metagenome (GOLD analysis project Ga0256839, IMG submission 185968) | Hydrothermal vent microbial communities from Mid Atlantic Ridge, Atlantic Ocean - 354-166 | ecosystem: Environmental > Aquatic > Marine > Hydrothermal vents | place: Atlantic Ocean: Mid... | reverse complement strand
GAGTTCGAAAAACTTCAGGATGAGGTTCCCGCCGTTCCGTTTGAGGAGCTGGCCGCGCAGCTGGAGGAGGATCTGGGTCGGCCAGCGGATGAGATTTTTCCACATCTGAACAAAAAAGCGCTTGCAGCTGCCTCCATCGCCCAGGTGCACCGTGCAGAGCTCGCCGACGGGAATCAGGTGGTGCTCAAGATTCGCCGCCCCGGCATTGAAAAAACGGTCAATGCGGATCTGCATTTGCTGGCCCGTTTTGCCGAGATCGCCGAAGCGGAGATTCCTGAACTCCGGCGCTATCATCCGGTAGAGATGGTGCGTCAGTTCAGCCGTTCGCTGCGCCGTGAACTCAATCTGGAAAACGAGTCCAGGGCAGCGGAACGTGTTGCAGCCAATTTTGCCGGCCAGAGCGATATCGCCATTCCGAAAATATACTGGCAGTGGACCAGCAAGCGCCTCAATGTCCAGCAGTACATTGATGGTATCCCGGCACGGGATTTCAACGCCATCGAGGAGGCCGGACTGGATCGATCACTGCTGGCTCGGCGCGGTGTCAACGCCATGCTGCAGATGACACTGATCGATGGTTTTTTCCATGCCGATCCTCACCAGGGAAATCTCTTTTACCTGCGGGAAAACCGTATCGCCTTTATTGATTTTGGAATGACCGGGAGCCTGTCACAACTGCGCCGCGAACAGGTGGCGGATCTGCTGTACGGCCTGATGATGCGAGAGACCGATAACATCGTTGATGTATTGCAGGACTGGACCGGTGGAGCTATCACTATCGACACCGATCATCTCAATGATGAGCTGGAGGCGTTCCTCGATTCATATCATGGTCTCTCGCTCAAACAGCTGGATTTTGCTGCCATGCTCGGCGACCTGATGGCACTGTTCCGGGACCATCAACTCAGCCTGCCTCCCGATCTCTCCATGTTGTTAAAAGCATTTATCTCCCTCGATGGTCTGGGCCGGAAGCTGGATCCCGATTTCAATATCGTCGCTGAAATAACGCCATTCTTGCAGCGCTTGATAATGAAGCGCTATCTGCCATCCAGCCTGTTGAAACAGGGGTGGAATAATCTCTCCGGCGGCATTGACATACTGACCAGCCTGCCACGTGACATTCGCCGGCTGTTGCGTATGGCCCGAAGGGGGGCGTTACAGGTTCATGTTGATGTCACCCGTCTCGATCACTTTGGTCACCAACTGGATCGGGCCGCCAGCCGTCTGTCAGTGGGAATGGTGACCGCCGCACTGATTATCGGCACATCGATTGTCATGACAGCGCCGGATGCCGGGCCTACCATATGGGGCTATTCACTGTTTGTGCTGCTGGGCTTCGTCGCGGCCTGCATGGGGTGTGTGTGGTTGTGGGTGTCCATCTGGCGGGGTAAACGGGAGTAATGGGCACCTCTGAAGGCTACTGAAATCATTTCTCCAAGGGGCCTTGAAAAAGAGCCACGATGATTCCATGTAAAAGGGTATATATCCATCGTGTCATTAGGGAAAGAGGCTCCATATGAAAACCATACTTGCTGCAGTTTTTGATGATCCCCGACGTGCCCAGGAGGTGGCTGAAAAGCTGATTGAGCACGATTTCCCCATGGACAAAATATCCATACTGCGCCGGGCCGCTGGCCAGGGCGATGACTTTCTCGGGATCTCCTATGAAAACGAACGTGAGCGGATCAAGTTCTGGGGCGAGCAGGGTGCCGTGTGGGGAGCGCTGGGCGGCTTGCTGGCCGGAGCAATGGGGCTATTTGTTGTTCCTGGTATCGGTCCGCTACTCGTCCTTGGTCCCTTTGTCGAGCTGATTGCCGGCGCAGTTGCAGGAACCGGTTTGATGACCGGCGCGGCACTGGTCACCCATTTGACCATTGCGCTGCGCCGGATGGGCATTCCTGATGAAAAACTGGAGTATCTGCACCAGTCGGTAATGGATGGAAAAACGTTGTTGTTACTGCAGTATGGAAAACGGGATGAAACGGATTGGCAGCATATCGTTAACTGGAGTGGTGCTGAATCGGTACAGGTTTTTTCTGGTTGATGTTCTGGACAAAGCTCATTTCCGAGACTATAGATCAATAGATTAGTCAAGCACATTAAGGGCCGTCGAATTTTGTGGCAGCCGGCCAACCTGAGAGGAGAAACATGGACAAACAACTGGCAATATCGTGGCAGTCACCTTTGTCACAGCTGGTTACATCACAGATAGCATTGATTGCGCATATCAAGGCCATGCAGGAAGAGTCCATTGCTTGGCATGATGAGCATAGAGAGTGGAAAAGGGACATAGTCGGTTGGCTGAAAAAACAGCGGCGTTTGGAAGCCATGTTATACCAACTGGAACGGGAGCTGCCTGACTACCGAGAGGTTGCGGCTCATCTTTCAGATGTTATCGAGGATCATGAAATCCGATTGTCTGAGCATGAAAAACTTTTGATCCGTTATCTGGACAGCGAAGTCGATCCGGCCAAGTGGAAAAAACTGGATGCTGAGCACAGCAAACAGGCAAAATTGCACGCAGAGGCGAAAGAGGAGCATGATGCATTCCGTGCAGCCTATCTGGCTGCGATGAAAAGAGTGGATCGGCTGGTAAAACGGCTACAGGCACTCTGCCACTGAAACCTCGGTTTACTCACCTGCGTTTCTGTTGCAACAAGGCGTTTCCGGTTGCAGAGAGTCCCCTTTGCCGAGCCCGGAAAGCACTTTTCCCCTGACGGGATTGGGGTGGTAGGCGGTACACCCCTTCAGCTCCAGCTGCCAGGCCTGGTGGTAGATTGACCGAAACTGATCGAATGTCATTTTTTCCGGTACGTTGATGGTCTTGGAGATGGCATTGTCCACAAAAGGTTGGATGGCTGCCTGCATCTGCAGATGTGCCTCGGGCATCAGCTGTTTTGCAGCAACAAAAAAATCCGGTAGCGGGTGATTCCTGTGCCGGGTTTCCCAGTGGCGCAGCGCGTAGTCGGTCAACTCATACTCCCGATCTTTTTTCCCTGTGGTACGAATACGCCGCCGGTAGTGAAAATCGAATACCGGCTCGATCCCGCTGGAGATATTGTTGGCAAACAGGCTGATGGTTCCCGTTGGAGCGACTGCTATCAGATGACTGTTGCGGATCCCGTTTGCAGCAATACCTCTTCTGATGTCTGTTGGCAGACGCCGGATAAAAGGTCGGGCCAGATACGGTTCGATTTCCAGGAACGGGAAGGCACCTTTTTCTCTGGCCAGCTCGATTGATGTGCGGTAGGCAGTATGGCAGATGGTTTTCATAACCTGCGCGGCCTGCTGCCGTGACTCCTGTCGGGCATAGTGCAACCCCAGCATGATTAGCGTATCCGCCAATCCGGTTATTCCCAGCCCGATACGGCGGCTGCCTTGACTCTGTTCCCTTTGGATCGGAAGCGGGAAGCGGGAGCAGTCGATAACATTGTCCAGCATGCGCACGGCAACCGCTGTTGCTGCCTGGATTCCCTCGAGATCCAGGCGTGCTTTCCTGTCAAACGGGTCACTGACAAACCGGGTCAAATTGATGGAACCCAGATCACAGGCGCCATAAGGGGGAAGCGGGATTTCACCGCAGGGGTTGGTGGCGCTGATCTGTTCGCGGTACCCCAGATTATTCATCCGGTTGATACGATCGATGAACAGCACACCAGGCTCCGCCGTATCGTAACTGGCCTGGATGATAGCGTCCCACAGCGCCCGGGCGCGGACATGCCGGAACACTGCACAGGAGGTCACTGTTCCCTGCCAGTTTTTATCGATCCGTTCCGGGTGCTTATCCGCATCGGGCAGTTCACCGGCAGGAAACAGCAGCGGCCAGTCGCGATCATGCTGTACTGCGTGTATAAAATCATCACTGATCAGGACGGAAAGATTGAAATTCCGCAACTGCCGGGCGTCACGCTTGGCGTTGATGAAGGTCTCGATATCGGGATGATCGCAGCGCAAGGTAGCCATCATTGCGCCGCGCCGGGGGGCCATCGAGAGCAGTGCGTCACACATGCTGTCCCAGATACGCATGAATGCGACGGGGCCGGGAGCAACATCCGCAATTCCGGTGCCGGTTTCAGCAGGACGGAGGGTGGAAAAATCATATCCCACGCCACCACCTTGCTGCATGGTGAGTGCCCCTTCCTTCAGACTGTCGAAGATGGACTCCAGCGAGTTGCCGATACGACCCATGACAAAGCAGTTGAACAGAGTAACGTTGTGGGCCGTCCCTGCACCCGCAACGATTCGCCCACCGGGAAGAAAGCGGAACCCCTCCAGCAACCGATAAAATTTCTCTTCCCATCGTGCCTGCTGCGTGGTCTCCACCGAAGCCAGTGCGTTCGCCACCCGTCGCCAGGTATCGTTCAGAAAGTCCTCCTGAACTCCATCACCGGACCGATAGCGACTGTCCCATACCAGCTTTGAAACAGGCACTTCGAAAAGCGGCGTTGTCATAATCTGATTCTCCCCGTGAGAAGTTTTTTCTCCCCCTTATTATAGGAAGTTACCTGCGCAAATGGGGTGCATGGAGAAATTCAGGATCTGTTTTCTGAACAGAACAGGAGGGTGATATGTGAGACTTTCGCCCCATAGATAATACTATTTACCCGGCAACCTGTCCGGTTGCCGGGTAGATGATTTTCAGTGGAGGGATATTGCTACTCTTTCGGAATCCGGAACAGATTATCCATCCGATCCAGACCACTGGGCAGGTTTTCCACCCAGTCGATGAATTTGTTGACGTTCTCCTTGCCCTGATAGATGGCGCCATGTTGTGGTGCAATGGTTTCGATATCCAGTTCGCGGATCATCGCTGCCCACAGCTGAAAGGCCTTTACCGTGGGCATATAGCGATGGTGGAACCATTCAATGCGGGGAATGTGGGCATCAAAATCTTCGACAATCCGATACTCCGTTCCGATGGAAGCGCCCAGATCACCCGAATAGAGAATTTTGGAGATCGGATCATAGACCTGAAAGTTGCCTGCAGAGTGGAGAAAGTGTCCGGGGATGATGAGCAGCTTGACACCCTCCAGATCGAGAACCATTCCTTCATCGGGAATGGTTCTGATGCGATTGAATACCACCCGGTCGATGCCGAAATGGGCGACAAAACGGGTCCACAACTGGGACATCAACCCTTCTGCAGAGGTCATCATGAACCAGAAATTGGCAGCGGCTACGATATCCGGATCCTGATGGGAGAAGAACAGATATTTCAGATTGGGTGGTGCCACGATGGTGGAAAGTTCGGCGAATACCTTGGAGTGAATCTTGTGGCCACCCGGATCCAGCAGCATAGCCTTGCCGTTGTGCACGATGACATGCTGATTGGCCGGTATCATTTCGCCTTCGGCGTAGTCCTCAAGCAGAATATTTTTGTGTTCGTTATTTTCAAACAGTGTTATTTGAGACATGTGTTCCCCTGGTAGTATTCCAGTCAATAAGTGTGGCAGGCTTAAAAATCACTGGATTATAACGTACTAATCTTGTGCAATGTAAGCTCGAATCCGCCTCCTCTTCCTTGGGGAGGCTGGTTGTCGGCCGTATTATCGGAAGTAGAATCCGGCTGCTCTGAAGCTCCGATGACCGATACCCTGAAGCGCTAAACTGGATGCGTCCAAAAAAGATAAATCTCGCCAAAAGGTCAGGGAGTGTTGTATATATCTTCCATTATGTCCAGCCCGCAGGGCAGGTTTTCCACCCAATCGATGAATTTGTTGACATTCTCCCGGCCTTGGTAAACGGCGCCATGTTGTGGGGCGATAGTGTCAATATCCAGTTTGCGGGCCATTTTTGCCCAAAGCTGATAGACCCTGGCGGTGGGCATATAGCGTTGATGAAACCCTTTGATAGCATCTATGTGTGTTTCAAAGTCATCCACAATCCGGTAGTCAACTCCGATTGATGCCCCCAGATCACCCGAGTAGAGAATTTTGGAAACGGGGTCATAGACCTGAAAATTACCTGCCGAATGCAGAAAATGCGCGGGAATAATGGAGAGCTGAACCCCCTCCAGATCCACAAACTGGCCACGGTCAGGAATGGTTTTGATACGGTGAAACACCATTCTGTCAACACCGAAATGGGCGATAAAACGCAGCCAGAGTTCGGATATCAGCCCATCGGCGGGTGTCATCATGAACCAGAAATTGGCGGCAGCAACGATATCCGGATCCTGGTGAGAGAAAAAAAGGTACTTGAGGTCATTCGGCGATAACATGGCCGACAGATCAGAATAGACCTGTGAGTGGATCTTGTGTCCACCCGGATCCAGCAGCATCCCTTTGCCCTTGTGAATGATCAGATGCTGGTTGGCAGGCACCATCTCACCCTCGGTGTGATCTTCCAGCAGGATGTTTTTGTGCTCTTCATTTTCAAACAGAATAACTTGCGCCATTGTATTTCCCCCGGCTGCGTTACTTGGAAACAGATAAAAAAAGTTCGGGATCAACGCGGGTGTTGTTCAGGCTAACCGACCAGTGCAAATGCGCTCCGGTCACGCGACCTGTCATGCCAACTTCACCAATAATTTGCCCTTCTTCCAACAGGTCATCTTTTTTCACGTTAATCCGATTCATATGGCAATACATTGTGATCAGTCCTTGACCATGATCAATAAAAATGGTGTTTCCGTTAAAAAAATAGTTTCCGGTAGCAATCACAACACCGGAAGCGGGTGCCCGGACAGGGGTGCCTTCGGGTGCCGCGATATCCAGGCCGCTATGGGGCTTTCTGGGTTGCTGGTTGAAAAACCGGCGCAGCCCGAACGGACTGCTTAATGGGCCATCGACTGGCAGGATAAAGCTGGTGTCGATCTGCCGGGTGTCCCGCCAATGGGCGAAGGCGGCAATGATCTCTTTCTTTTCTTTGCGAATACGTTTCAGATCATCAGCATCGGGATTGACCATGCGTTTGTTTTTGATAGTAAGGTGTTGCTCGCGGTATTTTTTTTCCGTCACTGTAAAATGGATTCTTTTTGTTGTCGAACTCTTCACGGTCAGGGTATGTTTACCGGGTTTTGCGTTTAACGGAATACCAACGATGGCATACCAGCGGTTCGCGTTGTTGAGCACCATAACCCGTCTGTCACGGTACCAGGCCTCTGGCTGCTGCTCTCCATCCGCTGCGGGAAGTTCGATAACGGCTACTCCGCCGGGTACGTTTGATTCTCGTGGCAGCTCGACGCTGCCGGCTGGTGCGACCGGAATGAGCAACAGCCAGCAGAGCCACAAAAAAAAGCATCTTGTGAGCAGAAAGCCAGGGTTTGCGGCAGGTAAGTCAGTCATCCATCGTTTCCTGTATTCTGCAGCGGATACGCCCGCTTCCCAGTTTAGCCTCGATTTGATCGCCTGCCGCCACCGAGCGGCTGTTGCGCACGATTATACCATCCGGTACCGTCTGGATGATGGCATAGCCCCGCCCCAGTACGGCGAGGGGGCTGACGGCGTCCAGCTGGCGGATTTGCATCAATAGTCTTTGCCGGCTGTTTTCCAGTTGATGACGCATGGCAGAATATAGATTATTTCGGACAGTTGCACACTTTGTTAATGTGTTCTGTATATGATAGGCCGGAGTGCAGTGGCGCAGTCGTGCCGCAAGTTCGTTGAGTTCGGCCCGTTTGTGGCGCAGTTGATGGCTGCAGGCTGTCTTCAGTCGCTGCTCCAGTTCATCAAGGCGCTGGGCAATATCCTGTAACCGTTTTCCCGGATGTTGCAGCTGCTTCTGTTGCCAGTGCAGCCGTTCCCTGGCTCGAGTCAGTTGCCGCTTTATTGATTGATGCAGCCGCGACTGCAGTCGCAGCAGTTGTTGCTGCAACTCCTCCCGGTCCGGACTCAACAGTTCAGCCGCAGCTGACGGTGTTGGCGCGCGTTGATCTGCCACAAAATCTGCAATGGTGAAATCAATCTCATGGCCAACGGCGGAGACGACCGGCAGAGGAGAGGAGTGAATGGCTCGCGCTACCAGTTCGTCGTTAAAGGTTTGGAGATCCTCGAGCGAACCGCCACCACGCCCGACAACAAGCACATCGCACTCGTTACGCGCACCCGCCAGTTCAATCATGGAAACAATCTGGCCGGCAGCCGCTTCGCCCTGGACCGCTACCGGATAGATTATCACCGGAATTACCGGGAAACGGCGTTTCAATACGCTGAGAATATCTCTGATTGCTGCTCCGCTGGGGGAGGTCACAACGCCGATACAGCGCGGATATTTCCGCAGTGGTTTTTTGTTTTCTTCGGAAAACAGCCCCTCCTGTTCCAGGCGCTGCTTGAGAGCCTCGGAGGCGCGCCGCAATGCACCATCCCCGGCCTCTTCCATATGTTCAACCAGCAACTGGTAATCGCCTCGTGGCTCATAAAGACTTACTTTGGCGCGCACCAGTACCTGCATGCCGTTTTCCGGCCGGAATCGGAGGTGAATGGAGCGGTTGCGGAACATGGCGCCCCTCACCTGGGCCCCGCTGTCTTTCAGCGAAAAATAGAGATGGCCGGAGGCAGGCCGGGCCAGGTTGGAGATCTCACCCTCTATCCAGATCAGGGGAAAGGAGCCTTCCAGGATGGAGCGTGTTGCCCGGTTCAGCTCGGAGATGCTGAAAACCTGGCGAAAACCGTTATCCTGTTGTTTATCGGTCGCAGACAAGCTCGTGGTCACGTTTCAGGCTGTACTCCTTGACTAATGGGCACCTCTAAAAATACGCTTTTTCCGCGATAGCGGCGTCAGCTCCGTGCCCGAATCCTCATGTATTCCTTATGCGTTGCGGTTCTCGGCAATTGCTCCATGCATTGCTGCAGCCGTGCCCGGAGCTTCCTTGCTCTCGCGAAAAAATCACTACTTTCAGAGGTGCCGATAATTATGAACGAATACCATTTGAACGCAGTTGCGGGGCGAACGGCTGTCCGAATACCGGTAAGTTTACCAGCATGTCGACAAACCGTATAATGCGCCGGATATTTAGAGTCCAATCTGGAATCCCGCCCATGCGTATTGTTCAGGAAGCGTTGACCTTCGATGATGTTCTGTTATTGCCGGCCCACTCCACGGTAATGCCGCGCGAAGTAAGTCTGAAAACCCGGCTCACCCGCAACATCCCGCTGAACATACCACTGGTGTCCGCCGCCATGGATACCGTCACCGAGGCGCGTCTGGCCATAGCCCTGGCGCAGGAGGGGGGGATCGGCATCGTCCACAAGAACATGAGCGTTGCGGCGCAGGCGGAGGAGATCCGCAAGGTGAAGAAGTTCGAGAGCGGCGTCATCAAGGAGCCGATCTCCGTCACCCCGGATACCACCATCCGCGATGTGCTCGCCCTGACCAGGGCGGAGAACATCTCCGGCGTTCCCGTGGTGCAGGGGGAGGATCTGGTGGGGATCGTCACCAGCCGCGATCTGCGCTTCGTCTCCGAGCAGCACTATGATGAACCGATCACCAGCATCATGACCCCCAAGGAGCGGCTGGTGACGGTGCGTGAGGGGGCGGAGCGGGAGGAGGTGGTGCGGCTGCTGCATGCGCACCGTATCGAGAAGATCCTGGTGGTCAACGACAGCTTCCAGCTGCGCGGCATGATAACCGTCAAGGATATCCAGAAGGCGACCGAGAAGCCCAACGCCTGCAAGGATGAGCAGGGCCGACTTCGGGTGGGCGCCGCGGTGGGTGTCGGCAGCGGTACCGATGAACGGGTCGCGGCGCTGGTGGAGGCGGGGGCGGATGTGATTGTGGTGGACACGGCGCACGGCCACTCCCAGGGGGTGCTCGACCGGGTGCGCTGGGTGAAACAGAACTTCCCCGCCGTGGATGTGATCGGCGGGAACATCGCGACCGGGCAGGCGGCGCTGGATCTGGTGGAGGCGGGGGCGGATGGGGTCAAGGTCGGCATCGGCCCCGGTTCCATCTGTACCACGCGCATCGTGGCTGGCGTGGGCGTGCCGCAGATCACCGCCATCACCAATGTTGCCGAGGCGCTGCGTGAGTGCGGTGTTCCGCTGATTGCCGATGGTGGCATACGCTACTCCGGCGACATGGCCAAGGCGATCGCGGCCGGGGCATATGCGGTGATGATCGGTGGCATGTTCGCCGGCACCGAGGAGGCGCCCGGCGAGGTGGAGCTGTTCCAGGGGCGCTCCTACAAATCCTACCGTGGGATGGGTTCGCTGGGGGCGATGGCCGGGCAGGAGGGCTCCAGTGATCGCTACTTCCAGGAGAGCAGCGATGCCGAAAAACTGGTTCCGGAGGGGATCGAGGGGCGCGTCCCCTACAAGGGCACCATGCAGCCGGTTATTCATCAACTGCTGGGTGGGCTGCGCTCCAGCATGGGTTATACCGGCAACGCAACCATCGACGAGATGCGCACCCGGCCCGAATTCGTGCGGGTGACCGGCGCGGGCATGAAGGAGAGTCATGTCCACGATGTGCAGATCACCAAGGAAGCACCCAACTACCGGATTTAAACCGGGGTGTTACCGCAGATAGAGATACAGCACTATCATTTGTCTTTTTTCTCTTTACTTTGTGCACCCTGCGCCTCTGTGGTGCACAAACATTTTTGGATGAACCAGTA
>Ga0256839_1006243_pt1 | contig 10557 bp, 7 predicted proteins | sample 354166metaG_FD_185968 | JGI IMG/M metagenome (GOLD analysis project Ga0256839, IMG submission 185968) | Hydrothermal vent microbial communities from Mid Atlantic Ridge, Atlantic Ocean - 354-166 | ecosystem: Environmental > Aquatic > Marine > Hydrothermal vents | place: Atlantic Ocean: Mid... | reverse complement strand
GTTATCGTAGGGCTATCGGGATCATGCTGCCTACGAGCCGGCTCCTCGCCGAACAGAATCGCCGTCACTTCCTGGAACAGGCGATCGTCCGCGCCACATTCCTGGCGGATATATTCGGCTCGCGCCGTCGGCTCTTTCATCTGTCGAGCGGTGATCGCGATTTGGTCGGCTTTGCGGTGGTTCATCCTGTCGTCGTCGTCGAAGGGTGTTGAATGGCAAAAACCAGGCGTGGGCTTCGCCTGCGAGGCCCAAGGTCCAAGGCCGGAGGCTCCAGGAGTAGTGGCGACAACCCAAAGCCGCCAGAACATGCGCGCACCGCGCGGAGATGTGACCTATGCAAGCAGCCCAATCCTCCTCTTCATGTTTACGCCCGAGAGGTATCGGTTGGGACACGAAATCCTGCCCCGACTACTTGCGCCGAATCCCGTCCGCTGGCCGGCGACGGCGTCACCATTATACATGGACACGAATTCGGCTCCCAGTCAGGCAGTGCTGGGATACTCGCGGTGGCCATTCACGTCCCTCACCTATTCTCCCGGGGCAGCCCACCGATATACTGAAAACGTGCGCAACAGATCCGGGTTCTCTTCATGATTCGATTCGGCAATGACATCACCACGCTCGGCAGGCTGGAGAGGGTTGACGATGGCCGTCTTGTTGATGGCCTGCCTCTTGCTGGGCGGCTGTCAGGGATGTCGCCGCTGGAATCCCTTTGCCAAGAAGCCGAAGAAGGCGAAGAAGAAGCAACCGGTCGTACGTCCCTATACCTTTCGGCCGCTGGATGTCTATCCCAGCGATAAGCTGACCGCCGGTTTGAAGCCGGTGAAGCCGGGGCACATCACCGAGTTCACGTGGGGGGCCCGTGCCAATCTGTCGGATGTGCGAGGCGAGCTGCAACTTTCCGTGGTCGATCGCAACAGCGGTACGCCGCTGCTGGTGCCGGGGACGCGCTTTGAACTGATCTACCGTCGCTCGGTCGTGCTGCCGAAGGGGCAGGAGAAGCGATTCCGGCTGTTGTATCCGCTACCGGTATCCGAGCCCCGCAAGGTCGCCAAGTTCGCCATGCGCCACCGCCTGATTCCTCGGCGCAGCCAGCGCTCGCTGAATCTGACACGCGACCCGGTGACTCCCATTCCCGGATATCAGTATTTCCTGGTCGTGCTGGCGGCCGAACCCGATCGGTATGCCTTCGTCAAGCAGCTCTATGCCATCCGCCAGCCTCCGTTCGATCTGGCGGCCAAGGAACCCGAGGTCTACTATCAGGTCGTCATGTCCGATGTCGACCGTCCCGCGCCGCTGCCGGAGCATCCGTTCGCCTGGAGCCCCATCGCTTATATCTTGTGGGATGAATTGGCTCCCCAACGGTTGACTGAGAACCAGGCGCGATCGTTGGTCGACTGGCTGCACTGGGGAGGGCAACTGGTCATCAGCGGCCCGGGCAGTCTCGATTTGCTCAAGGGGTCCTTCTTGGACCCCTACCTTCCTGCGCAGACGGCCGGCAATCGGCAGCTCAACCAAGCGCATTTCGACGCCATCAACGAGACCTGGCGGTTCCACACCGACGGCAAACACGGTCGCCCTCGCGTGGAGATTTTGGAAGATCGACCGCTGGGTGGGGTGGGGTTGCAATTGCGCGAGGGTGGATCGTTTGTGCCGGGGACGGGCGAGATGGTCGCGGAACGGCTGGTGGGGCGCGGCCGGATCGCCGTCACCGCCTTTCCGTTGGAGGCTCGCCCGTTGATCAACTGGGTGGGCTACGACAGCTTCTTCCATAGTTGCGTGCTCCGCAAACCGGCTCGCGTGTTCGAGATTGTCGACGAGATCCAACCGGTCTGGAGATACCGTCTCGTTGCCGGGCGCGAGCCTTCGGCCTTGACCGACATCGCGCTGGGGACATCGCTGCGTTATTTCGCTCGCGACACCGGCAAGTCGGCCGTACTCGACGCCGAAGACCCGCTGGAGGCCGAGTTCACTTCCGTTGCCGCCACTCGGCCCATGACCGGAATGGCCGCGTGGAACGATCACAGCGCCGTAGCGGAGGCAGCCGAAAAAGCCCTGCAGCAGGCCTCGGGCATTACGATTCCCAGCCGGGATTTCGTGTGGAAGAATCTGGCCATCTATCTGGTCATCCTGGTCCCGGTCAATTGGGGACTGTTCCGTTTGTTGGGGCGCGTCGAGTGGGCCTGGGCAGCCACGCCGGTGATCGCCATCATCGGAGCGGTGTGGATCGTCCGCGAGGCACAACTGAACATCGGATTCGCTCGCAGCCGCAGCGAAGTGGCCGTGTTGGAACTTCAGCCCGGGTATGGGCGGGGACATCTGAGCCGTTATCTGGCTCTCTACTCGTCCTTGTCCACTTCGTTCGACCTCGAGTTCGACTCACCCACCGCGATGGTGTTGCCGTTCGGCGGCGGCGGCAAGCCGGGAGTCCAAGCGACTCGCGTCACTTCCCTGCAAATCGATCGCAAGACGCGCCTGGCAGGTTTTTTTGTCGACTCCAATTCGACCGCCATGCTCCACAGTGAGGAGATGATGGACGTGGGCGGGCCGATCGAGCTGAACAGCGACCAATCGATTCTCACGCTGGTCAACCGAAGCCGGCTGGCACTGGCCGGGGTGGGCGTGATCCGCCGCACCTCGGAGGGCGACATCGAGGCGGCCTGGGTCGGCGACCTGGAACCTCGAGCCAGCATCCCTCTTGGGTTCCGTCCCGCTTCTCCGGCACGTCCCTGGTTTGCTCAGTGGGATCGCAGTGCGGTTTCCTCGTCGGATCGGGGGGATTCCAGCGGTACGCCTTCGGTTCGCCAACTGCTGGAGATCGCCGTCCGCAACTTGGCCTTGCGCCCGGGGGAAGCTCGCCTGGTGGGCTGGACCGAAAACGGGCTTGCCGGTGTCCGCATCTCGCCCGCCATCTCCCAAGCTCACGGCATCACGTTCGTGCTCCAGCATCTGCGGTTCGCCCGGCCCGAGGCTCCTCGACCCGATAGAAACTTGATCGAAGATGTGACGAAACAGGCCAATGATAGTGACGCGGATGTGTCTGTTCCCGGCGAGGAGCGTTCCTGACAGCGACGCACCGACCTTGTTCGACTGCGAGGCACAACACTCTGTTGCGACCGACTTGATGAGAACTCCATGATAGAACTGATCGATTTCGGAAAAGACTACGGCGACTTTACCGCGGTGCGGCAGTTGAATCTAAAAGTCGAAGCGGGCGAGATGTTCGGTTTCATCGGACCCAACGGCGCAGGCAAGAGCACCACCATCCGCTTCCTGGCCACACTGTTGAGACCTTCGCGCGGGGAAGGCATGATCAACGGGCATAGTGTCACTCGGGATCCGATGGCTGTCCGGCAGAGCGTCGGGTACATGCCGGACGCGTTCGGTGTCTACGACGGCATGAAGGTCTGGGAGTTCCTCGATTTTTTCGCCGTGGCCTATCGCATCCCCCGAACCCGTCGCAAGCAGGTGATCCAGGATGTGCTGGAACTGCTCGATCTGGCTCACAAGCGCGACGATTACGTCAACGGATTGTCTCGAGGCATGAAGCAACGGCTCTGTCTCGCCAAAACACTGGTGCACGATCCGCCCGTGCTGATCCTGGACGAACCGGCGAGCGGACTCGACCCGAGAGCTCGCGTCGAAGTCAAAGCGCTGCTGAAAGAATTGCGGCGAATGGGCAAGACGATTCTCATCTCCAGTCACATCCTCACGGAACTCGCCGACTGCTGCACGTCGATCGGAATCATCGAGCGGGGAGAGTTGCTGATGCACGGGCCGATCCAGGAAGTCTACCGCCGCATCCGCCGCAATCGTCATGTGGAGTTGCGCGTTCTGGAGAACATCGGCGAGTGCCTGACCGTGCTGCGCAGCTCGCCGCACCTGCGCGACCTCCAGGTCGAGGACTCCCGCATCACCGCCGAACTGGAAACCGACGACGCGGGATTGGCGGATATCCTGGAGGAACTGATGGCCCGCAAAGTTCGACTGGCCAGTTTCGCCGACCAGGACCCTACACTCGAAGACGTGTTCATGCTGGTCACCAAGGGGCTGGTAAGCTGAAGGCCCAGCGTACCTTACCGTTGGCCGGTCTTCGGTCTCTCCTTACAATTCAGGGGAGCCGTTTCGCGGCCCGGACATCCCGTCTTGCTTGACTTCGCGCCCCTGCGGACTAGAGTTGAGAGGGAGGTGCATCATGACGCCCAAGGAACAGCCATCGACCACACTGCAGCGGTTTTTCGCGGGTATCGCCGAGCACACGTTTCAAGTGCAACTGGGGGTCGTCGACCCGCCGATCGTCGACTACCTGACCGATCTGTTGATGCGATTCCTGCGGACCGAAACGCTGCACCGCATGCGTTCGCCTCGAGGCCGCCCGCTGACCGAACTGGCGGACTTGTTTCTGGAAGCCTCCAAGCGGATCGGGACGGCCCGGCGGGAAATCCACCGCCATATCGGCGACCTCACGCTGTTCTGGACGGGACTCTTTCCCGAGTCCCTGCGGGCTCGAGGCATGAAGCAACCGCTCGACCGGTTCGTCGACTACTGCGAACATGGCAAACGCGCCTACCTGATCGCCAGCACGATCGAGGTGCACGACGACGAAGAAGTGCCATCGGAAGTTCTGGAGCGATTGGGCCGTCACTTCGAGATGTGCGCGTATGGTTTGCGCGAGGTGCGGCGCGAATGGGAACGGCAGTGGTCCGACGAAGGTCCCGGCGAGGCGCCGTTTCTGATCAATTAGTCGGCTTGGGGATGGCCGAGTGCCGCGGCGAAGGCCAAGGCCTTTTGCCGGATTCGCTCCACCGCCGAGGTCTCGCTTCCACCCCAGTCGCCGCTTAGTTCTCGCACGAGCGACGAACCGATCACGACTCCGTCGGCGACCTCCGCCACTTGCCGCGCTTGCTCGGGCCGGCTGATGCCGAAGCCGACGCATACCGGTACGTCCGACCATTCTCGGACACGAGCTACATTGTCGCACAGTTCGGCCGGCAACGCGTTCCGCTCGCCCGTGATTCCGGCCACCGAAACGTAATACAGGAAGCCGCGACTGGCGGCGGCAATCCGCTGCGCCCGTTCGGAAGTCGTCGTCGGAGTGATCAATTGGACCAGCGCCAGGTGTTCCCGTTCGCACACCGCCTGCAAGGTGTCGCTCTCCTCGAACAGCAGGTCGGGGACGATCAGACCGGAGACGCCCGACTGGCGAGCCCGTGCGACGAAGGAATCCAACCCCTGGCGGTAGATGATGGCGTAGCTCACCATCCAGATCAGCGGCAACGCGGAGGGCGTCGGTCGGCAAGCCAGCATGCGTGCGATCTGCTCGAGCGTCGTTCCCGCCTCGAGCGCTCGGGTATACGACGCTTGAATGACCGGGCCGTCGGCGATCGGGTCGCTGTAGGGGATCCCCAGTTCGCAAGCGGAGGCGACGTCGGATAGGGCATCGAGAATGGCCGATGTCGTATCGAGATCCGGATCTCCGGCCGTGATGAATGGAATCAACGCCTTCTTCCCGGCCGCTCGCTGCCGGCCGAGTCGCAATTCGAGTTCGTTCATGGTTCCTGAGATTCTTCGAGCCTGTAACAGAACCTGCTGCGCCGACTTCCGGCCTCGGGCCTGTTGCTTGCGGCATGGTGTTTCGTGACAGCGCCTTACTTCGTAGCTTCGATGCGGCGTGCCCGCATGCGGCACTGGCTTTCGGTTGTCATCCCCATCCCTACCGCCTCCGGTCTCCCGCCTCCGGCCTTGCGGGCTCAGCCCGCGTCAGGCTTTCACGTGCGATCGTCCTCTCCCAGCAGTCGCCGGACTTCTGCCGCATCCTTGTCACCGCGTCCCGAAAGGCACACCACGACGATGTCGTCGGCCGAGCGGCGCGATGCCTGCTCGAGGGCGACGGCGACGGCGTGAGCCGATTCGAGTGCGGGCAAGATGCCTTCCAGCCTCGCGAGTTGCCCGAAGGCCTCGAGTGCCCGATCGTCGGTGCAGGACGTATAGCGGACTCGCCCGGTCGCCTTCCAATGGCTGTGCTCGGGGCCGACTCCGGGATAGTCGAGTCCGGCGGAGATCGAGTGGACCGGCAATGTCTGTCCATCGTCGTCCTGGAGCACATAGCTGAAGCTGCCGTGCAGGATGCCGGGCTGGCCGTGCGACAGCGGCGCCGCATGGTCTCCTCGCTGGGAACTTCGTCCACCGGCTTCCACTCCCAGCAGCTCCACACCGTCGTCACCGATCAGAGGCGAGAACATGCCGGCGGCATTCGAGCCGCCACCGACGCTGGCGATCACCAGATCGGGCAGTCGACCGAACTGATCGATGGCCTGCCGGCGGGTCTCCCGTCCGATCACCGACTGGAAATCCCGCACCATACGGGGAAACGGGTGAGGGCCGACGACCGAACCGATGACGTAGTGCGTCGTCTCCACGCTGGCCATCCAGTCTCGCATGGCTTCGTTGATGGCGTCTCGCAATGTGCGCGAGCCGCTTTGAACGGGATGCACGGTGGCTCCCAGCAGCCGCATGCTGAAGACATTGGGGGCCTGGCGGCGCACGTCTTCTTCGCCCATGTAGACGACGCACGGCAGACCGAATCGCGCACATGCGGTGGCCGTCGCCACGCCGTGCTGACCGGCCCCCGTCTCGGCGATAATGCGGGACTTGTTCATCCGCTGAGCCAGCAACACCTGCCCCAGCGTGTTGTTGATCTTATGCGCGCCGGTGTGGTTGAGGTCTTCCCGCTTGAGCCAGATTTGGGCGCCTCCGGCCGATTCGGTCAGGCGGCGAGCGAAATAGAGCGGGGAAGGGCGACCCACATAGTGTTTCAGCAGATCCGCCAGTTGGCGCTGAAAGAGCGGGTCCCGGCAGGCTTCGTCGTACGCCGCCTCCAGTTCGCGCAGCGCCCGCATCAGGGTCTCGGGGACGAACCGGCCCCCGAACTCGCCGAATCGGCCACTGGCATCGGGCGGCGGCCCGGGCTCGAAGGTTGTTTCGCCCATCGTCGTAGGATTCTCCGCAAGCGGTTGTCTTGTCTGCAGCAGTGTGGGAGAGCGCCGCGCCTCGCATGAGGAGGTACGTGGGTGCTGACCACGGCGGCGCCGTTCCGTTAGCCTAGATGAGAAACCGCTCAGGGGAAACACGACGGAGACGGCGACCATGCCCGAACTGCCCGAAGTCGAGACGATGTGCCGCGGACTGCGCTTCTTGGCAGGGAGGCGGCTGCTGTCGATCGGCTCCTGCCGCTGCGCGGCACGCCCGATCCGCATCGTTCCCGCGTTGCCTCGCATCGGACGGAAACTCAAGGGAAGGCGGCTGCACCGTGTGTGGCGGTTGGGCAAGAGCGTGGTGTTCGATTTTGGCAGCGCCGGCCGGCTGGTGTACGAGCCTCGGATGACCGGGTTGGTGCTGCGGGCCGATCCGCCCGGCCGCTCGCACTTGCGCGTGCGTCTCGAGTTTCAGGGAACTCCGTCGGCCGACGTCTGGATCTGGGACCGGCGGGGCCTCAGCACGTTGCGGTGGGTGGACGACAACGAATGGCAGCACGATCTGGCTCGACGCAAACTGGGCCCCGATGCCCTGGCCGTTTCCGCCCGCGAACTGGAAGAACGTCTCGCGGGCAGCAGCATGGCGATCAAAGTGGCGTTGATGGACCAGAAGAAGATAGCGGGGATCGGCAATCTCTATGCTGCGGAGATCCTCCATCTCGCTCGCATCGATCCAAGGCGAACCTGCCGGTCGCTGGAAAAGTCCGAGTGGCGGCGGTTGCGCAATAGCATGGGGCGGATATTGCGGGAGGCCATTCACTACGAAGGTTCGACGCTCGGTGACGGAACTTATCGGAATTCCCTGAACGAGCCGGGATCGTATCAGTCGCGACACCGGGTTTACGGAAGAGCAGGCGAGCCGTGTCCGCGCTGTCGCGGTCCGGTGATCGAGCGGATCGTGCAGAACCAGCGGTCGACGTTCTTTTGTCCGGTGTGCCAGCGGTGAGTCACAGAAAGGGGGGGAGGGTGAGGGGTGAGGTGTGAGGTGTGAGGTGTGAAGTGTGAGGGGTGAGGGGTGAAGGCGTGCGGATAAGGCATAGCCGGATTCTGCTGGCAGGGATACGTCACAGACGCGCGGGCAGTTCCGAACGACCACGAAGAAGTGCGGATGCCGCATTCTCCACGGCTCCGCGGGCTCAGCGCCTCCGCGTGAGATTCCCAGGGCTGTCAAGGTTCGGTGTGTCGTGGCCGCACGCAGAGGCGCAGAGAGCGCAGAGCCACCACCAGCGACGGCGATGATGCGTTTCAACATGATCCAAGTCGCGCAGCAAATGCACCAGACACGTCTGCCGCAGCGCGCACACTACCGCGTTGTAAGCTCCCCAAAAATCGCTTACCAATGTGCCGGCGAACTCCTGGACAGAGAATTTCATCAGTGCCGGACTGCCCCGCGACCGGTCGATCATAAAATAGGTCAACTGGGTAGTCGAGAAACTCCACAGCCAATGAGTCTTTCCATTGACCCGCCATCCCGTTTCATCGGCATGCAAGACTGCCGATTGCAACGCCTCCTTTTGAATCTGTTGATACCAGGGGTACAAGATGGCTTGCAGACGGTACCACATGTGCACCAGCCCGCCTGCCGTAAGCTTCATCTGCATATGGAAGCCGAACACGTCTACGATTTGAGATATCGTATTGCCCAATGCGTAGTGCAACCATGCCGACAACACGAGCACTCGATTGCCCAACAGCGAGTTCGGCAAGGCGTCCGGCACTGTTGGCTCAACACGCTTGCGGCAGTTGGGGTACCAATCGCGGTGAATCGTGTGTTCCGTAACTTCTGGTTCGATATCGGGAATGTCTTCCGTGTAGCGTGTTCGCACATCGTTGCAGCGATTCAGCTCGCCACCGCAATCCGGACACTTGCGTGCCCGATGTTCCTTGCGATGATGGATCTGATCCGGAATCGTGCACCGCGAATGCGGCAAGTCTACGCCGAAGGCGTTGCACAGCGGAGCCCAGGGCGAGCGCAGCCGCGGTAGCGGCGGAGCGTCGCCTTGGGGGGCCGGTCCCCAAAACTCTTCAACGCCGAAGGTGTTGCATAGCCTGAAGTCAGAAGAAACGACGCCACAGTCATTGGTCCAAATCCATGTGCATATTGTCTTCTCGACAAAAGACCGCGCTGCGCTGCTGAGGGCGGTGACTTCATCGGTTAACCCTCACGTTGCCGGCAGTCGTGGCCTCATCGTCTCGGTACTCGCCATCATAACCCGGCGCGACGGCCAGGGGAACTCAGCCGGTCGTTCGAAGAACTCGATCCGGCACGTGCCGGTCAGTTGGTCAATTCCGTGCGTTCGGTGGAATGACCCATTGCTGCAGTTCCATCGGGGTTGGTGGGATTTTCCGAGGTTCTTCCTCATGCTCGTGAACGACGGCCGACACTCGAGCAGTGGCCTTGGGGCGAAATCCGAGCGTGACAAAACGAAAGGATGGGTTCACAGTCGACCAGACCGAATGCGCGTGCAACTCGATCTTCGTTGGCATTTGGTCGTAGAGAATGGCTCGGGCACCGGCGACGTTGCGGGAAATCGCCGAACAAGTTCCTTTCGCGGCATCGTAGCCGATGACCGACGTTTCGGGCTCGTTTCGATCGCCGTTGATCTGGAAGTATTGCGTGAGGTCCAGGGCCACTCCCTCAACATGAAAGGCCGACCAGTTGTGCCGGTCGTTTCGCGTTGACACGTACAACAGGGATGAGAGATCGTCCTTGAACGATTCCATATACTGGAGTTCCACAATCATTCGTGCTTTCACTTGCGACTCATCCACCTCATTGGGAGTCGGGGACCAGCGATCGTTCCTCGCTTGCTTCACGGCTTTTTCTGCGTCTGTGAATTCCACGCCGATGAACTTCTGGTGGAAAATCTGTCCCTGAGTGACGACGATCGTTTTGCCCATGCAATTACGAATGGTCATTGGGCAGCGATACAGCTCGGCATAGTCCGCTGGACCATTTCGTGCAATGCGGCCGTTCTCGAGATCATGATAGAGATCGGCCAGCCACCAACCGAACAGCGTTTGGGGCTCATGCAAGTCGAGGACCGAATCTCGCGGCGTTCCGACCCTGCCGGACGGGAGGAGACCGTTGCTGAATGTCATGTAGTTGGGAAATCCGGTCTGGTCGGCAAGGATGAAGAGATGCTCTTCGACCGAGTCGCCCATGCTTCCGATTTGGATGGTTCCCTTGCGGCTGACGGCCAGGCGGAGTTTGAGGGAGACTTGGGGGGGAACGATCGCCGCGTCTCGGTTGGAGTTCAAGCGGCGGTCCCAGGATACGGATAAGGGGACTTCCCACAACAACCAGTCCCCATCCACATGGACCGTTGGTGAGACTTCGGCGCGACGAGCCGGATCGAAGGCCAGGACGGCACCGGTAAACATCTGCTGGTTCGAGTCGATGACGAATTGTCTTGCCGCTTCCAGGTCGATCGTGGCGCCCGTTTCGGTCAGCAGTACCAGACGACAGGGCTCGAGCCACGGATGCAGGGGCGTGAACGGAGCCGTCGCATCGGGAGGCTGC
>Ga0256839_1006242_pt1 | contig 10558 bp, 10 predicted proteins | sample 354166metaG_FD_185968 | JGI IMG/M metagenome (GOLD analysis project Ga0256839, IMG submission 185968) | Hydrothermal vent microbial communities from Mid Atlantic Ridge, Atlantic Ocean - 354-166 | ecosystem: Environmental > Aquatic > Marine > Hydrothermal vents | place: Atlantic Ocean: Mid... | reverse complement strand
CTCCCGGCAAACACGCCGTGGTGCACCACCAGCGGCTTCTTAGAGGTTCGCACCCAGCGGGGTGCTATGTAGGCGTCGCCCCTGGGCATCCCGGGAAGCACGGGGGTGAGCAGGCAGGGCGTGGGCAGGTAGCCGCTCCCCAGCCTGAGCCTGCCGAGCCTTGCGGCACCCTCACCTCGCCTCATCACCTCCAGCATCTCTGCACCCCATTCAACTTTTAAGAGGTTAGGGTAGGCGGGATAAGACCGGAGCGGGCGTAGTATAGCCTGGCTAGTACACGAGCCTGCCACGCTTGTAGCCCGGGTTCAAATCCCGGCGCCCGCATCTGCACCTACATCTCCTCCAGCACCGGTATTCCCAGCAGCCTCATCGTGTTTGCAAGAGCTGTTTTTACCGCCTGCACCAGCCTAAGCCTGAAGGCTTCGCTTTCAGAGCCCAGCACCCTGACCGAGCTGTAGAAGCTGTGGAAGGCGGTGGCGAGCTCCAGCAGGTATGCGGCGAGCAGCGAAGGCTTGAGCTCCTCTGCGGCTCTGTCCACGGTCACCGGCATAGCCGCCACAAGCTTCACCAGCCTGCGCTCATCCTGGCTCAGCTCCCCCACCTCAAACCTCTCCGGCAGCTCAGCCTTCTCCAGAATTCTGCACGCCCTGGCGTGGGCATACTGGATGAAGGGCGCGCCCTGACGCTCAAAGTCCAGCACCTCCTCCCAGCGGAACTTCACGTGCTTCTCCGGGGCAACCCTCACCATGGCATACCTCACCGCTCCCACAGCCACCTGCTCAGCCACCCTCCTCCTGAACGCCTCGTCCTTCTCACCCCTCCTGCGCTCCACCTCCTGCAGCGCTCTCGCAGCCGCCTCGTCAAGCAGCTCGTCCATGGATATGAACCTGCCCTTCCTGGTGGACATGCTGCCCCCGGGCAGGGTGATGAACTCGTGAATCACGAACTCGGGCTCAGGTGCGCCGAGGATTCTCATCACGGCGCCGAGCTGCTCTGCCAGCAGCTTGTGGTCCGCCCCCCAGACGTTGATCATCCTGCCCCTCTCAGCCTTCCACAGGTGGTGGGCTATGTCCCTGGTGGCGTACAGCATTGTGCCATCGCTTCTGCGCAGCACCAGCTCCTTATCTATGCCAAAGCCGCTCAGGTCTAAGTACAGCACCTCCTCCTGTCTGGCGCAGGGTGAGGAGCTCAGCCTCTCCAGCACCCTCTCCACCTCGCCGCTGCGCACGAACTCGCTCTCCCACACCGTGAGGTCGTGGCTCACCCCGAGCCTCTGCAGCGTCTCCCTTATACCCTGCATGCAGTACTCCGCAGCCTCCCGGAACTCCCTCACCGTGCTCTCATCCCCAGCCTCGTAAGCCCGCATGAGCTCCGAGAGCTCAGCCTGCAGCTCCTCGCTCTCCTCCACCATCCTGCTCGCCTCAACATACACCTTGGCGATGGCGTGGTCCTGCTTCAGGCTTGTGTCAAGTTTCAGCCTTCTCAGCCCCAGCACCACCACCGCGAGCTGCCTGCCCATGTCGTTCAGATAGTACTCGGTCTCAACCTCGTAGCCGGAGAATCGCAGAATTCTCGCAAGAGAGTCGCCTATGGCTGCGTTTCTCCCGTGTCCTATGTGGAGGGGACCATCCGGATTTGCGGAGGTGTGCTCCAGTATTATTCTCCCCCTCCTCCCACCGCTGCCGTAGCGCTCACCCTCAGCCGCCACCCTCTCTATGGTAGCCCTCGCGAGCTCGCTGTAGTTGAAGTGGAAGTTTATGAAGCCGTTGAGTGCCTCCACAGCAGAGATGAACCTGGCTGAGGAAAGCTCAATCTTTCCTGCAAGCTCCTCAGCCAGCTCCGCAGGCGCTCTGCCCAGCTTCCTTGCAAGGGTGAAGCATGCGGAAGACGCCAGGTCGCCGTAGCCTGCTCTGGGCTCCTGAAGCGCCGGCTCAGCCTCCGCACCAGCCTCAGCCATGGCGCCCCTGAGAAGCCTCTCAGCCTCCTCATACACCACGTCCAGCATTCTAACCCTCCGGCCGGTAGCGCAGCAGGGCTGCGATTCCGCCAAAGCTCCTGAGCTGCTGTCCCTCCTCCGTCTCGGTTGATATAACCTCAACCTGCGCGGAGGTCTGGTCTGCCAGCTCTTTGAGCTCCTCCAGGGTGCTCCTGAAGCTGTCAATGCTCAGCGCCACCTCACCGCACTTCCTGCACTTCTCGGAGGCGAGCTCCTGCTCAAGCCTCCTCAGGTCAGGGGTGGTGCGCTCCTCCTCGTAGCCGCAGCTCCCGCAGACTATCTTCGCCCTGTAGCTCTCCACGTCCTCAGAGAAGAGCAGCACCTCCACGGCACCCATGTTCAGGTATCTCCTCACCTCCTCAATACCGTAGCTTGCAAGCCCTCTCTCCTTCACCACCTCCTGCAGGAAGCGCTGCACAAGCTTCTTCTCCCTGACAATCTCCATCTCCTCAAGCAGCTCCCCCGCCTTGTCAACCAGCTCCGTCAAGCCGAACTCGTCGGTGTAGGAGGTGTCCACCACCCCTATGACCTTCTTCTTCACCCCGTGGTGCAGGTAGTCTGCATTCACGAAGAACTCCTTGGTGGGTCCAGGACCGCCCACGATTATCCCCTTGAGCTCGGGCTCGTTCAGGAACACCTCGCTCGCCTTCTCTCCGACGCGCTTGAAGTACTCGTGGGCTGCAATTTCTATGAGCCTTTCAAACCTGCGCTGGCTCTGCCCGCCCCTGCCATGCTTCCGGGGCACGTTGGAGATTATCCTGCGCACCGTCTCAATGCGCTTCCCCCTGAGCATGCCTATGGTGGCTTCGTTTCTGTCCACCAGCAGCAACCCGTAGCTGCCCCGCTCTTCAAGCATCTCCTTTATGGGGTCAAGCAGAAAGCGTGAGTCGCAGCGGTAGAGGTAGGTGGTTATGGTCTGCGGGGGCTCTATGATGTAAACCTCCATCTTGTCCTTTGTGCCCCTGGGAACAACGCCAGCAAGCAGCACCATGCCTCTTTCAGGCGGACGCTTGAACAGCTTCAGGCGCTGCATTATAACCTCAATAGCAGAGAGCACGTTCTTCCTGGTGCGGGCACTCTTTATGTTCATCGCCTGGGAGTACTCCTCGCGCATCTGTGCCATGACGTCTGCCAGGTTCTTCTCGGGGGGGATGTACAGGGTGATGAGCTCGGTCCCCCTGCCCTTCTTTCCTTCAAGAAACTCTATCTCCTTCTTCAGCCTGTGCAGCTCAACCGATGATACTGACATCAACACCACCGCAAAATACCAGCAAAGCTTAAGTAATGCTGGCTGCGAATCCTGCTTAGCAGGTTAACGTGGTGAGAGAATTGAGAGCGGTGGTGAGCCTGGGCGGCTCGGTTGCAGCTTCGCCCATGCCTGACGTGAGGTTCATGCGGGAGTTTGCAGAGCTGGTGGCTGAGCTTACAGAGCGGGGGCACAGCATAGCCGTGGTGGTGGGCGGCGGCAGAATGGCAAGGGAGTACATCACGCGAGCCTCCGAGCTCGGGGCTTCCAGAGAGGTGTGCGATGAGCTGGGAATAGCGGTTACCAGGATAAATGCCCGCCTGCTCGCCTTAGCGCTGGGTGAGCATGCCCACCAGCTCGTGCCCAGCAGCTTGGAGGAGCTGCCACCCTGGGACAGGGTGATAGTGATGGGGGGCACCGAGCCGGGGCACACCACAGATGCGGTTGCGGCTATGCTGGCTTTAAGGCTGGGTGCAGAGCTGCTGGTGGTCGCCACGGATGTTGACGGTGTTTATTCCGCTGACCCCAAGCGCGTGCCAGGAGCAGTGAAGTACCCCAGAATCACCGGAGCCGAGCTGCTGAGGCTTAGCGCAGGTGAGCACACCGCAGGGGCGAGTGCGGTGATTGACCCGAAGGCGGCGAGAATAATTGCAGAGAGCGGGCTGAGAACGGTGGTGGTGAAGGGGGAGATACCCAGGATAAAAGCAGCTCTGCTGGGAGGTGAGCACGGAGGCACGGAGGTGGTGGGGCATGGGTGAGCTCAGGCACACTTCTTCCGGGGTGTGCGTCCCGGGCTTCAGAGCCTGGGGGGAGAGGGGCAGAGGCTACGGAGTGGCGCTGATTGTCTCTGAGCAGCCCGCAGAGGTATCGCTGATGCTCACCTCTAACAGGATAAAAGCGGCGCCTCTTGAGGTTTCTGCAGCGCACGCACGGGGACGGGTGAGGGGTGTAATAGCCAACTCGGGCTGCGCCAACGCCTTCACGGGTGAGCAGGGGGTGCGGGATGCTGAGGAGATGTGCAGGCTCGCCGCCTCACTGCTGGGAGGTTCGCCAGAGGAGTACATTGTGGCAAGCACCGGGGTTATAGGAAGAAGGCTGAACATGCCAGCGGTGAGAAGGCTGGCTGAGAGGTGCTCGGCAAGACTTGAGTGCTCCCCGGAGGCAAGCGAGGCTGCGGCTAAGGCGATAATGACCACCGACACCTACCCCAAGATGTGCTCGGTGCAGGTTGAGCTGGGGGATGGCAGCGAGGTGGAGGTGGGGGGCATAGCAAAGGGCGCGGGAATGATTGCCCCCTCGCTCAGACATGCAACAATGCTGTGCTTCATCACCACCAACGCCGCGGTTGACAGAGAGACGCTCAGAGAGGCGCTGGGAGAGGCTGTGAGAAAGAGCTTCAATCGCGTGGTGGTGGATGGCGACATGAGCACCAACGATATGGTGGCTGTGCTCGCCAGCGGAATCGCAGGCAACAGAAGCACGGATGGCTTTCATGAGGCTCTGAATGAGGTTGCGCTCAGCCTGGCAAAGAGCATAGCGAGAGACGGAGAGGGCGCGAGCAGGTACTTAGAGGTGGAGGTGAAGGGGGCGAGAAGCGAGGCTGAGGCTGAGGCTGCCGCCAAGGCAGTTGCAGGCTCGCCGCTGGTTAAGACAGCACTTGCAGGGGCTGACCCCAACTGGGGCAGGGTGGTGGCGGCGCTGGGCTGCTCGGGCGCTGAGGTTGTCCCCGAGAGGCTGAGCATATTTATTGAAAGCTCGGGTGAGAGGGTTTGCCTGGTTGAGAGGGGAAGGGGAACGGAGCAGGCAGAGGTGCTTGAGGCGGCAAGAAGGCTTATGCAGGGCAGGGAGGTCAGGATTGTGGTTGAGCTGGGGGCTGGAAGCGCATCTGCCGAAGCTTACGGATGCGACCTCACGTGCGAATACGTGAGAATCAACTCCAGCTACACGAGCTGAGTTAATTATTCAAATGAGTGCGGTTCTCAGGGAAGAGGGAGATGGAAGCACTGATAGGCGAGCAGAGGAGGAAGCTGATAAGGCTGAAGGAGGACGTCGGCGGTGATGCAGCCCGGGTTTACGGTTACCGGAATCCTGATAGCCGGCATGGAGCTGTTTCTCGGATACCCGGTGAGGCTCTGAGCCGCACCCTCTGCTATGCGTTAGCAACACTTATATCCCACCGTGCACAACTCAGGTAAGGTGATAGCTTGCTGGAACCCAAGACAGAGGTCAGGATGGTGGGGCACATACTGGAGAAGGGCGTGATTTTTGAGCTGGAGAAGGCGCTGCGTGACGTGGATGTGGAGGTAATGCACGTTGAGGTCAGCTTTGCAGCGCTGAAGGCAGGAATAGAGGAGAAGATGCCGTCAATCATGCGGTTCTATCTTGTTGGTCCTGAAGGAGAGCGCAGAAGAGCGCTGGATATAGTTAAGAAGCTTGCGGAAGAGACGGGGTGCAGGATAGAGCACATTGCAGAGCGAACCTGAGGTGAAGGAGCCTTGAAGGCGCTGGTAACCCTCACACCCTCAGAATCCAAGCGGCTGGTTGCCATGGCGGTTGCCGCGCATCCGGCGGTGAAGCGGGCGCTGCGGGAGGGCATAGTTGCGATAGGTCTGGGCAGCACCAACGCCTACGTGGCAGAAGAGCTCCTCGGCGAGAGTCTGGACAGGGGCAGGTACATGGCAGGCTTTACCGACGCCCACGGAACCTGCGTGGTGCCCAAGGAGGAGAGGCTTCAGGAGGTGGTTATAGAGCTGGGCAGGAGGGTGCAGGAAAGCGTCAGCAGCGCGGTTAAGCGCATGGGCGCGGGGGACGTGCTGATAAAGGGTGCCAACGCCCTTGATGCGCACGGCACAGCCGGGGTGATGCTCGCCAGCGACGTCGGCGGCACCATTGCGGAGGTTTACGGCATTGCCAAGGCGAGGGGGGTCAGGATAATAGTCCCCGTAACCCTGGAGAAGTTCATTCCCGGCTCAATTGAGGAGCTCTCAAAGGAGGCTGGAATTCAGCTCATCACACTCTCAACAGGCATACCCGTGGGCATCTTTCCCGTGGCAGGTGAGGTGATAACAGAGATTGAGGCATTCCGCATGCTGTACGGTGTTGAAGCGCTGGTGGCTGGGGCTGGTGGCACCGGCGGCGGCGAGGGCTCGGTGACCCTGCTACTGAAGGGGGAGAAGGAGGCGGTGGAGCGTGCCTTCAGAGCCGTGGAGCGGCTCAAGGGCGAACCGCCAGTGAAGCCTGTCAGGGGGAGCTGCAGCCGCTGCGGCTACTCCCAGTGCCCCCGCTCCCGCAGGTAGAGCTACGCCACAGCTCCCAAGAGCTTCTCAATCACCTGCCTGACCCTCGCCTCGGCTTCCTTGGTGCTCAGCTTCTCCCACACCTCATCAGCCCTGCTGAATTCTTCAAGAGCAACCACGTAGTCTGCACCCTCCAGGAGCTCGCCTATCCGCCTGCTTTCAGGGGAAGTAACGCTCGCGTGCATGTTTTCTGGAGACAGCCTGTTGAACAGGCTGGCGGCTCTCTCAGCCGCTGCGGTGTCAGAGGCAATGAAGAGCACCCGCTTTGTGGAGCTCAGACTCCTGTAAAGCTCTACCGAGCTTGGCATCCCGTGCTTTATTGCAAACCTGCCCACTTCAACCTCGCCACGGTGCACGAACCTGAGCTTCAGGCGTATGCTCTCCTCCTCAAATTCTATGATGTTGTAGTTGTTGTCGGGCATGAGAACCTTGTAGGAGCTCAGCGTGCCCGCGTGGATTATGTGGGTTCTGAGCAGCTTGGTGGAGTAGGGCACGTGCCTGTGGCCTGCGAGAACCACTCCGCCGTGGCAGTGCAGCATCAGGCTCTCCACCACCTCCCCGGCGTCTATGAGCACGTTCTGATTTCTGCCGGTGTGGGGCACCGGAATAACGTGGTGATGCAGCACCAGCATGTTGGTGCAGCTTTTCCTGAATACCCTCTCAGCCCAGCGGCGCTGCTCCTCGCCAACGTAGCCGTCATCCGAGTCCGGAAGGGTGGAGTTTATACCCGCAATCACCAGCTCGTCCAGCCTGATGGACTTTTTGAGTTCGCCGAAGTACAGCCTGAAGTACTTGAGCCCGTCATTTCTGGCGTCGTGGTTCCCGGGGATGGCGAAAACCTCTGCCTGAATATCGCCCATGGCTTCGTAGGCTTCTCTGAACTCTGTGTGTATGCCCCACGTCACTATGTCACCGCTGAGAATCACAAGCTCAGGCTCAATGCTGTTAATCTGCTTCACAGCCTCCCTGAACTTCTCAGGTTTGAACTCCTCCCCGAAGTGTGTATCTGAAATCTGCACAATCCTTATCACTCTAACACCCCCTGCTGTGCAGCATGCCTAACGCCGCCAAGGGTTTCTGGAGCTGAGCTATCTCCGAGCCAGCAGCAGCAGGGCGTTGGCAATCGCCGCAGCAACACCGCTGCCGCCCCGCCTTCCCCTAAGCACTATCGCGGGGGTATCGCCCTCAAGCACCCTCTCCTTGACCTCGGCAGCGCCAACAAAGCCAACGCAGGCAGCAATTATGAATCTCGGCTTGCAGAGCTCAAGCACCTCATCAAGAGCCGTAGGAGAGTTGCCTGACACGAAAATGCTGCCGTTTATTTCGTCAGCATGCAGCATCACGCTGGCTCTCGCGCGGGTTATTCCACATTTTCTGGCATACTCCGCGACGTCCGCTGAGGAGATGTAGCACTTCACCCTGCCGCCAAATCCCTCCAGCACATCCTTTCTGATTCCACAGGCAACCATCTCAACATCTGTTATCATGGAGCAGCCATCTCTGATGGCGCTCACCCCTGCCTCCACGGCATTTCCGTGAAAGACCACCCTTCCAGCCAGCTCCGGCTCGGCGGTTGCATGCACCACCCGCTTGAGCACCTCTCTCTCGGGCAGCCTGTAGCCGGAGAGCATCCTCTCAACCACTCTCATGCTCTCCCGCTCTATCTTCTCAGCTTCCTTCATCCTTCACCAGCCTTATCTCCTCAAATCCCGTGTATGGCACCAGCACCTCGGGTATGCGAACGCTCCCGTCCTCCTGCTGGTGGTTCTCCAGTATTGCCACCATGGTGCGCTGGGTTGCTATCAGGGTGCTGTTCAGCGTGTGCACGTGCCTCGTCGGCTCGTCCGGCGAGTCTCTGAACCTTATCCCTGCCCTCCTCGCCTGGTAGTCGGTGCAGTTGCTGCAGGACACCACCTCCCTGTACTTTCCCTGCCCGGGCAGCCACACCTCTATGTCGTACTTCTTCGCCGCCACCGTGCCTATGTCGCCTGTGCAGATGTTCACCACCCTGTAGGGTATCTCCAGCCTTCTGTAAACCTCCTCGGCATTCTCCAGCAGCCTCTCGTGCCAGCTCCAGCTGTCCTCAGGCTTGCAGAAGACGAACTGCTCCACCTTCTCAAACTGGTGCACCCTGAATATGCCCTTGGTGTCCCTGCCGTGGGCGCCAGCCTCTTTCCTGAAGCACGGGCTTATGCCAGCATAGAGCAGCGGCAGCGCTGAGCCATCTATAATCTCGCCCATGTGCATCGCCAGTATCGCATGCTCGGAAGTGGGTATGAGATAGAGGTCCTCTCCCTCAACCTTGTATATCACATCCTCAAAGTCAGCCAGGTCAGTGGCAGCCTCCTCAGCGGCACGGCGCAGCATGTAGGGCGGCTGCAGCAGCGTGAAGCCTCTCTCTGCCATGAAGTCCAGACCAAAGCATATAAGCGCGTAGTTCAGCCTGACGAGCTGATTTTTGAGGTAGTAGAAGCGTGAGCCCGCAGCTCTCGCTGCACGCTCGGTATCAAGCAGCTCATTCAGAAGCGCCAGCTCTATGTGATCCTTCGGCTCAGAGCAGGGCAGCTCTGGCTTTCCCCAGGTGCGCACAACCACGTTGTCCTCCTCGCCCTCACCCACGGGCACCGAGTCGTGGAGCAGATTCGGCATGCGCATCAGCATGCTTTTCAGCCTGGCTTCCTTTGCATCCACGTCTGCCTGAAGCCTCTTCACCTCATCAGGAAGCTTTTTAATCTCCTCAATTTTTGCAGATACGTCTTTGCCCTCCTTTTTCAGCCTGGATATCTCCCTGCTCAGCTCGTTGCGCCTTCTCCTGAGCTCGTTCAGCCTGGTGAGAGCGGCTCTCCACTGGATGTCAAGCTCTATAATCTCGTCAACCATCCTGAGCTTCTCTGCATCACCCCTCTTCCTGAGGTTCTGCCTGATTATTTCGGGATTCTCTCTGAAAAGCTTTATATCAAGCACATCTACACCTCCAGCATATCCGAGATGAGCTTCTCGCAGAAGAGCAGGTCTGATACCGTCGCAAATAACGTGTGAAGCTCTGGATGCTCAACAACGCTCACCACCTCCCTTCCCTTAGCGGTGGTTGACACCTTCAGCCTGCCCGCGGCGAGCCTGTTGTCAAGCTCAAGCAGCCCGGCAACGAGCTCTGCCTCGGCAGCGCTGCTGTAGAGGAACACCAGCTCAGCTCTCTGCCTGCCCATCCCGCTGCCTCCGGAGCTCTGACGTGAACCTCTCAAGGAACGCCTCCTCGGTGCCGCGCTGGATTTTTGCGCCCGCCGCTATGTCGTGCCCGCCCCCCTCGCCGCCAACGCTCTCCGCCGCTGCCATCACAGCCCTGCCCAGGTTGACCCCGCTTTCAACCAGCTCCTTGGTGGCTCTTGCAGAGACCTTCACCTCCCCCTCCTTGGTGTAGGCGAAGGCAAGCACGGGCTTGAGCTCGGGCAGCGTCCTGGAGCTCAGCAGCATCCCCGCAACCGTGCCTATAACCGAGTCGCTTATGTCATCTCCCGCATGCAGCGCATATGCAATGCCCGCATCCCTCACCCTCTCAAGATTGTCGGTGAGCCAGGTGAGGCATCTGCTCAGGTATTCCCGGTGGTTCCTGAGCATGCCCAAGGAGCGCCGGTATATCTCCCCCCGGTCTCCCAGACAAACCGCCAGAGCCATGCCAGTGTGCTCGTACTTGCCACAGGCGTTCATGAGCGTTGCGAACTCCTTGGCGTCTCTCAGAGGGGTGCGCTTCTCCTCCGCGGTCAGGGTGACCACCTCGCCGACGATGCTCTCAGCCACGTGCGGAGGGATGCGGTGCTCTATCATGCGCAGTATCAGCGCGGTGGTGAGCCGCTGCCGCTCCTCCTGGGTGAGGTCAGCCAGCATAACATGCCTGTCCTCACGCTTTAGCGGTATGTCCAGCTCCTTGAGAAAGGCTATGCAGGAGCGCTCGTCTCCGCTGAGCCCCGGGAGAAAGGGGTCGGTGGTGTACTCCAGCGCCTTGTACAGGGGTCTCGTCTGCCT
>Ga0256839_1006241_pt1 | contig 10560 bp, 3 predicted proteins | sample 354166metaG_FD_185968 | JGI IMG/M metagenome (GOLD analysis project Ga0256839, IMG submission 185968) | Hydrothermal vent microbial communities from Mid Atlantic Ridge, Atlantic Ocean - 354-166 | ecosystem: Environmental > Aquatic > Marine > Hydrothermal vents | place: Atlantic Ocean: Mid... | reverse complement strand
GGCAAAACGAATGGCGGCATCCTGAGCATTACAGCAACCCCTATCTCATCAAAAATATTCAACGAGAAGGGATTCCTTTGTGATTACTGCGGATGAACTCATGGCAAAAGCCAGGCGCGCACTTGCTTCGTCTCAGTTACTCCTGGCTGAGGAGGATGCTGATGGTGCGTGTAACAGAGCTTATTACGCTATGTTTTCTGCTGCGCGTGCCGTATTGATTGCAAGTGGTTTTGAAGAAGCTGCCATCACAACAAAAACACACAGCGGCCTGATTTCTGCCTTCAGCTTGCATCTGGTAAAGACTGGTCAGTTACCTGAAGAGCTTGGTCGATCACTGAACAAAGTAGAAGATATCCGGCTAATGGCGGACTACCTTGGTACAGAAATTAACCTTGAACAAGCAACCTGGTCACTGCAACAAGCGGAGATTTTTATCGAGGCCATAGAGGACATATTAGGAGTATTATGATTTGTGATGAGGGAATATCGACATTAATGCAATGGAAACGGCAGTTGTTGGATGGTGTTGATCTCTCTTCACCTGATGGTCGTCCACTCTATGCTTATCGTTTGAACGCGGCTCAATTTGACTCACTGGAAACAGTTTTGCGAGATCAAATTCAGCGATACAGCTCACTCAGTGCTTTATCAGAATCCAATCTTTCTTTTAATGCGCTGTTTGTTCTTTATGCTGCCGAGTGGTGGCGACGCCGCTATGATGGGTCAAGATGGTCTTGGGAACCTATTTTGGCCGACCTTGGGGCGAGCAATACAGATTGGTCAGCCAGCCAGCGAAATGAATATATTGTATGCGGTCTGCGTAGCTGGAGGCTGAAACTGGTTGAAACCTCCGGCTTGCGTTACATCGGTTCGATGGCGGTTCAGGGTGGTTTACCGATGCAGCTATTGGCTGAAACTGAAGCCAAAGGAAATCTGGCCCGCATGCTACGTAAGGTGCTTAAACTTGCCGCAGGTGGCGCAACGTTTCAGCAGGTTCGTGTTTGGATAGAAAGTGTTAGTGATTATCTTCCCAAAAGCTACCAACGGGAGGAAATCTATGTCCTGTTGACCGAAGTAATTACAACGGTACTTGATCTTAAGAACGAAGCGAAATTGACGAAAAGCGCCGAAGCTGTCACCCAACTTGACCAACGGGTGCCGCACTGGCGGAAGCGCTTTCCGCTTCCTGTTGAAGATGGCGAAGTTCAGGGGCTTATTGAACAGCTGATTCGTGATGTCATTGAGGTGCAGGTTAGTCGTACAAGCAGCGTCATTCTCGCCGAGCGGTGGTTGGAAAACACAGATAACGATATATGGAGTATATGTTCCAATATTGATTTGTCAGAGGTCTTGAAGGCAGATGACATTCTTTCCCTTTTCAATATTGAAGAAGGTTATTCGTTACCTCGCAGTTTCGAGTTAGTTTTGGAAGTGGGTGATTCTCAGCGCACTTTGGCGGCAAGAAAAATAGCCGGGCACGAAACCTGGCGAATCGAACGCTGTCCTCGTGAGTTAAAGGGCTGTCTGGCAGTGGCTGAGCATCGCCTTCGTCTCAGGTGCCCGGATGGTCGAAACGAGATTATCACGATTCGCAAGGGTGAATTTCTCGATACTGAAATGCCCTGGATATTTGAATCCGTACCGGAACAATCTTTCCGGTTAATCCGCCAAGGGAGTGGTGATGTTTCGGCACTGGAAGCTTTGCTCGTCGTCCCTGCCGATACAACCATCGACCATGATAGTGATAGTTTCTGCAAGCTGGCCGCATTCTTGGAAGAACCTGAACGTGAGATTTATTCCATTCGTGGCGTTGTCGTTGTAAAAAACTGTTTGGGGCGACGCTGGACGATTCGAACGGGTCATGCCGATGCAGCAGAAGAGAGCTTTCAGTGGAGTGGTGACCGAGTTTGGTTGGATTTCATGCGGCCAACGTCTGCGTTTCGTGGTCGGCCCCGTCTTTTCCTCCTGGATGGAGAAGACGGCACACACCCTATGATGGACAGGAGCGTGTCATGGGGACACTCGTGTGATATTGCAGGGCCAATAAAGGCTTTTTATGAAGAAAAAGGTGAATTGCGCCACCAAACAAAAATGGTGTTGTTGCCCAGTGATACATCGGTTGAATATCAACCCATAGATGCCAATCAAGGCATCATTCATTTGCGTCACTGGAGGCTGGCGAATGCCACGTCTGCTGGTGCAGAGGATACGGAGATTCAGCTGAAGCATAATGCTGACACGCTGTCCCTTCACTGCACATCACATCAGCCGGTTGCCCCCGAATGGTTGGAGTTAGAGCTGGCCTGGGAGCAGAACAGTCACACTGCGAAAATTCGACTACCGTTCCCTGCTGAGGGTGCGCGTGGTTTCGATGCGACAGGTGCCAACCTTGCGGTGGATAGCTGGTTGTCCGTGCAAAACTTGGCGGGTGTACGGCTCGTCAGTTTTTGTCGTCCCCACATACCCGTGAAACTTGTTTTTCGTTTGCGTCATACCAAGGAACGGGAAAACGAACATGAAGTAAGTCATCGTATTTTTCCTGTTGCTGGCGTTTCGCGTCTGGATATTCGGTTGCAGGATTTTGCAGAGGATATTCAGCAGTTGCTTGCTGCGGATGAGCTACTTGACGCGTGGGTGGAAGTCTCTTTGTTGATCAATCATACATGTGTTTTGAGTGTGCGTGTTTCCCGGTATGCCTGCCGCTTGGATAGACTGGTGTCCGATGTGTTAATTACAAGCCAATACCTCGAACATATTACCCCAGAGGTAATTGAGACACTGCCAGTACAGGCGCTACGGCTTGAACACCCGGCTGATGAAGCGATTTCACTAAGCTGTATAAAGTCTCAAGGCGTTGCGACGGGGGGCTGGGCGTTTAATCCGCATGAAAGAGCGCCGGGAGCCTGGCTGATCTATCCAGGCCGTGAATCTGTTCTTACCTTCAGACCCACCCTTTGGCTAATGGCTGGCAATAGTGCCGCGAGTACGCCATTGGCGAATGCGCTGGCCATTGAAAATCGGGAAGAACGCGCCGTGACGATGGACAGGGTTATCGCTACCATGACGGCGGACTATTGTGACCCCAGCTGGGATGATTTGGAGCAACTTGCTGCTCATTTGGGTCATCTACCTTTAGCAACCCTGGATGTATGGCGGCGTTTTGTTCATTCACCAGCGGCCATGGCAGCGCTGGCTATGCGTATGGGCAACTTGCCTGAAGACTTTCTTAGAAGGTTTTCGCTGGAACAGCCTTTCCTCTGGGAGCTAGTACCAGTACAGGCGTGGCTTGACGCGGCTCGGCAGGTAAAACTGCAATCTATCGAATGGTTTGGCGAGAAGTTAGCTCAACGTCAATTGGGTGAACATTTGAATAACCGGGTGAATGAGATCACATCCTTTTGCCCAGCCTTAGGGAATCTGTTGGGGATCGTAAAGTCGATTGTGTTGGAAGACAACGGCAAGGAAATCACGATGATGCGTTATCCCACTAGCGATGATTTTTTCCGACAGCAATTATTCGGCAGAGAAGAGGGCGCGTTGAGACGGTTGTTTAGGGACCGTGCAGATGATGAGTGGCTAAGTGATTCGCACATTTATTATGCAATTGAGGCGATTCGCAAAAAGTGTGAAATTACCCACCTATTTCTTAATGAGAGTTATAACTTCAAAGACACAACGATAGGCCTCCCCATTCTTCTGGCAATACAGGTTTCAACCCATTGCACACATGAGTGGTTTGAACACCCGGAGCGCATTCACATGCTAAGAAGATACATGGCTTTTGACCTGGATTGGTTTACAGAAGCCTTTGATTTAACCATTGCCCGTTGCCTATCCACTGGCATCATGCAGCACTAGGGGTTTTACGATGGACCAACGCTATTTTTCCCAGCTATTGCCTCAGCTTGCTGATCGCTCGCGATCAGCAGCACTCAGTCGCTTGGGTTTTGCTCACGTTCCGTTATATCGCCATCTGGAGGAACTTTTTTCTCGGCCTTTTGGTGAGACCGGAAGTTTCCTTGCCGACCCTACTTTTGAAGCAACATTTGGTTGGGAGCAGGCTCAATTAACGATGTCTGACCTAGCGGGTGTCTCGTTGACGGAAGCCTTGGTACGGGCGATGGATCAACCGCCCAAGGCATTGGTTGGCGAGTACCGGTTCAATAGTGATCGTCACCCCTACGCCCATCAACTAAAGGCATGGGAAATTTTGGCTAATGAGACGCCTCAATCGCTGGTGGTCGCCAGTGGCACGGGTTCGGGTAAAACTGAGTGCTTTATGGTACCTATTCTTGATCGGCTGGTGAGACTTCAAGCGGAAAAGAACAGTCAATTGACGGGTGTCCGAGCGCTCTTTCTCTATCCGCTGAATGCGCTGATCAATAGTCAACGTGAGCGTTTGCGAGCATGGACACACCATTTTGATGACACGATTCGATTTTCTCTTTTCAATGGTAATACGCCTGAAAAAATCCCCAGCCACCAGAAACGTGAACATCCCAACGAGGTGATGGACAGGGAGACGCTTCGTGCCTCACCTCCCCCTATTTTGGTGACGAATGCCACGATGCTGGAGTACATGCTGGTGCGTACCGTTGATTCGCCCATTCTGGAGCAGTCCCAGGGCAAGCTGGAATGGGTGGTGTTGGATGAGGCCCATACCTATGTGGGGTCTCAGGCGGCGGAGGTTGCATTGTTGATTCGGCGAGTGCTCCATGCTTTCGGTGTGCGTCCTGACCAGGTTCGGTTCGTTGCAACCTCGGCCACCATTGGAGATCCAAACGGGGAGGCAGGAGAAAAACTGAAGAAGTTTCTGGCAGATGTAGCGGGGGTTGATGAAAATCGCGTACATCTTGTTGCCGGGCACCGCCATATTCCGTCACTGCCTGAGGTGAGCCAGAGCAAACCAGGCAATTTAAATGAATCTCCTGCGCTGAGCGCAGGAGATTCATCCAGCGAGGCCTATGCTGCGTTGGCGGCTCACCCTACGGCTAGTGCTATCCGTCGTCTTTTTATTGATAATGAAAAGAAGAACCAGGAAAAGGGGGGCAATGGCATGGTTGCGCGGCTTTCAGAGGTGTGCCGTGTACTCCATCCTGGCACGGAAACCATTACCCATGATAAACAACGCGAAGCGCTTCGTTGGTTAGATCTTTTGAGCGCTGTCCGAAGTGCAGATGGCCTTCCCTTTTTACCGTTGCGCGCCCATCTGTTTCATCAGACACTTTCTGGAATCTGGGCCTGTGCTGATGCCAACTGTCCAGAAAAGTCAGGTACTGCGCTACAGGATGAAAAGTGGCCTTTCGGGCAAGTCTACCTGGAGCCACGTCAACATTGTCGTTGTGAAAGCCCCGTCTATGAACTGGTTGCTTGTGATGATTGCGGTGCTCCCCATTTGTTGGCAGCCAACAGAGGAGGTCGATTGCTGCATCCTGTTAACTTCAATGCTATTGATGAGTTTGAACTGGAAGCGGACTCTGGAGAGGAGGAGATTAATCAGGGGGAAGAGGAACTCAATGGTGAGGCGTTTCGAAGCCCAGAAACAAAAGTTTTAATCGTCAACCGTCGGCTGGATGATACAGGCGAAGAGGTTATCAACCGGTACAGTCGTCAGTATGCCGAAGCCGACGATGGAGACAAGACTCTGAGGCTGATTGTTCATGACGACGGAGGTGAAGGTCTCATTTGCCCCTGTTGCGGTGGCGGGGGTCATGGGAATCGTCGTCGCAGGCTTTTTCAGGAAGCCCGCATTGGCGCACCATTTTCACTTGGGATCATTTTGCCTACGTTGCTGGAGTTTGCACCGGATGGAGATGCGCCTGCTGAACATCCTTATCGAGGGCGTCGCCTGCTTACATTTAACGATAGTCGCCAGGGAACCGCTCGAATTGCAGCCAAACTGCAACAGGAATCGGAGCGCGACCGGGTGCGTGGTTTGGTCTATCACTTGGCATTAAGAGACGGAATGAAGTCATCTGATGCCGAAGCGAATAAACTCCGAAAAGAGATAGCCGAAGATGAAGGGCTTCTCCCCATTATTCCCACGGAAGAGGGGAAGAAAATTATTGAGGGTAGGTTAACGGAGAAACGGCAAAAACTGGATTCTTTATCTCAACCTACTCCCATTCCCTTTGAAGAGATGGCTCACCAGCTTGCCAATCAAAGAACAGACTTTGATCGTATGTTGAACCACTACCGTGATGATGTCTCACATGAAAGCTTCAGCGGTCCAGAAGGGTCAATGACGTTAGCCCGTATGTTTTTGGTCAGGGAATTTGGGCGTAGGCCAAAGCGGCTCAATAATTTAGAGTCGATGGGGTTGGTGGCAGTGGACTACCCCGCATTGAACAAAATTACGAGTCCTCACCCAGGGTTTACTCTTGATGAGTGGCGAAGTTTTTTAAAGCTTTCGCTGGATTTTTTTGTTCGAGCAGGCGGTTCGCTGGAGATCTCAAGGAGTTGCCGCCACTGGCTGGGAATACCATTTCCACAAACCTGGCTGATTGAGCAGAACAGAAAGGAAAAAGCGAAAGAGGAGAGACGCTGGCCACGCGCACAATATCGCTTGTCGAAGGGCAAAAAACGCCCCAATCACCGTAGTACGTTGGTACGGTTATTGGTCAATATCCTGAAGGTAGATATTGCAACCACCTATGGCGAAGATATCGTCGATGCAGCATTGAACGCTGCCTGGAAGGCGTTGACGGAGGAGAGTGGCATTCTTCACTCAACGGGTGGCCGCAGAATTTTAGCGCTGAAACAAATGGCTTTTGTCCCCATCACCACGGCGTGGATTTGCCCGGTCACTCGCCGTTTTCTTGATACAACGCTTCGGGGGGTTACACCCTATTTGCCGCTTCAGCAGACAGATACCACAGCGAAGTGTCAGCAAGTTGAAATCCCTCCATATGATGAAGCATTTGGTGGCGATGCCAACGACCTTGCTCATATGGCCCAGGCTCGAAACTGGCTTAAGAATCAGGGAGCAATTGAGCAACTAAGGGAGGAAGGGTATTGGCCTGTGCTCAATGATCGCGCCATCGAGCTATCCCCCTATTTTGTTACCGCCGAACATTCAGCCCAACAGCCTTCTGAACGCCTGGATCGTTATGAAAAAGCTTTTAAAGCGTGCGACCTTAATTTGCTGTCGTGCTCCACAACGATGGAGATGGGTATTGATATTGGTGGTATCGCGACAGTGGCAATGAACAATGTGCCTCCTCACCCGGCCAATTATCTTCAACGTGCCGGGCGAGCGGGACGACGCAATGAACTGCGTTCAGTTTCACTTACCCTCTGCAAATCCAACCCTCACGATCAGATTGTATTTTCAAAAACGGATTGGCCTTTTGTGACACCACTGCCTGCCCCCATGGTTTCATTAAATAGTGCCGTGATTGTGCAGCGGCACATTAACTCTCTGGTATTAACCCATTTTCTGGCGACTCAGATTGTTGCCAGTGGGCAAGATACTTCTAAACTCACCAGTGGCTGGTTTTTTACCGGACTTGAAGAATCAATTCCTGCCGAGCGTTTTATTGCATGGTGTCTGGCATTCGATACTCAAGAGGAACGTTTGATAGGCGGCCTGCGCCAATTGGTTAGGCATAGTCTTTACGAGGGCCGAAAGCCAGCTCGATTGGTGCAGGAGGCAGGGAAGGCAATGGAGGCTGTATTCGGGGTTTGGCAACCAGAATGGGAGGCACTAACTCGCCAGGAAGAGACGACCAAAAACGCTGGAGAAAGCAACCCGGCCTATAAAGCGGCTCTGCGCCAAAAGGATCGAATGTCCGGTGAATACCTGTTGCGGGAACTTGCTACCCAGGGTTTTCTGCCTGCTTATGGGTTTCCTACTCATATTGCTGCGTTTGAGAATATGACGATGTCGCAAGCTAAGCGATTAAAGCGTGAATATGAAGCAAAAAAGGGGCGCGAAGATAACCGCTACCGCCGCCGTGAACTGGCCAGTCGGGATAGGGTGATGGCATTGCGGGAGTATGCGCCAGGTGCTGAAGTGGTGATGGATGGACTGGTCTATCGTTCAGCTGGCATTACCCTCAACTGGAAAATACCTGCTAGCGAACGGGAGGTGAGAGAAGTACAGGCAATTAAATATGCCTGGCGTTGTGATCATTGCAATCACAATGGCTCTTCACGACTTATGAGTGAATCACTTCATTGCTCTGAGTGTGGTGCTGAAGTCAAAGAGGAAAACCGCAGTACTTTTATAGAGCCTGCTGGGTTTGCGGTGGATTTTTATGATGAGCCTGACAACGATGTGACGACTCAGGATTTTATTCCGGTTGAGGCTCCATGGGTAAGTGCCGGTGGCGATTGGGCACCGTTGCCCAATCCTGAACTGGGGCGGTTTCGTGTCACCACACGGGGTCACTTGTTTCACCAATCTAATGGTTTAAACGGTAAGGGATACGCCATCTGTCTTGTCTGCGGTCGTGCTGAACCTATGAGCGATGAAACAGTACCCGAAAAACTCAAGCCACATAAAAAATTACGCGGAGACAAAAATGATAAAGATAACTGTCCGGGTAGCTATGAGGATTGGGCGATCAAAACAGGAGTGACACTCGGCCATGTAGGATACACCGATGTATTGGAAATACAGCTTAAAAATAAATCAGGCCTATGGCTCAACGACATGGGGACGGCATTAACGCTGGCAGTGGCACTTCGTGACGCATTGGCTGAATTGCAGGGAGTTCAGGTCAGTGAACTGGGTTGTGATGAAAAAGATGCGCGCCCAGAAAACAATGCTCGTTGCCGTTCCATCCTTATCTATGATCGTTTTGCCGCAGGTTATTCTTCTAACGCCAGGCAATTCATGGACAGGCTATTTCGTAGTGCGCACAAACGTCTCGATTGCATAGCAAAGTGCGATAGTGCTTGCCCTCACTGCATACTCGATTTCGACCAACGTTTCGTTGCCGAAAGTCTTGATCGGCTCAAAGCCCTGGAGTTGCTGACAGAGAACTGGTTAGATGCATTGCGATTACCTGATGAGCTCGCTTACTTCGGCTCAGTTTCCCGTACTGAGGATTGCGGCATTATTGAAGCGGTACTGCGGGCAAGTAGAAAGTTGGGCGGCAACGGAAAGATAAGGTTCTATGCGGGTGGGTCACCGGATGAATGGGACATCGGCCCCTCACCCCTACGACCGCTGGTTTATCAGTTAGCTGCACGGGACTTAAAGGTCGAGATAGTCATTGAGAAACATTGCTTTGATGTGCTTGAAGATATGGATCGTCAACTGTTTTCCAGCCTTGTTGATTATCCTGGTTCCGTTGTATCGGTCTGTCTGGTGAAGGATTTGCCCAGAGCGGGTGACGCTTTAGTGCTGACAGAATTATTAGAGGGAAAGCAAGCGTACAGGTGGGCCATTGAAGACGCTTCATCTGTGGTTTTTGGAACGTCATGGGGGAATAGCAAGTCAACCTTGATTGTTGGTAATAAACTCAAACCACTGACCATTGGTAGCGAAATAGCAACCGCCCAACAGTTACGTCCTGATTTCGATAAAGCGAGTGATAAAGAAATTGAGGTGCTGCACGAACTGGATGGTCCTTTACAGGGGTTCGGTAGACGGTTCTGGAATCTTATGACTCAATCCAACTCCTCGGTAGATTCATTGTTGCCAGGTGATGCTGATATTGTAGGTATCTCTTACCATGACCGTTATCTCTTCTCTCCACTTGCCGCTGCCTTATTGGTCGATTTGATTTCGGGGCTTCGAGATATCGTTGGGAATAAACGTTGGAGAAATCCAACAATTAATATAACAACAACTAATGAACCTTCTGGTGGTTACAGGCGAAGGAGTTGTATTTGGGATAATTGGCAAGACATGACATCGCGTGATGAGGCAATTACCCATGCTCTGGATCATAATGGCATGGCCGCAGTGGTTCATGCAGTTGATAAGCGTAGCTCTCAGCATGGCCGTACATTCGAGGTGAAATTCTCATCAAAACGTGTGCTAACGGTCAGACTGGATCAAGGCGTATCTTATTGGCGGGCGAGTCGTTCAAATTATGGTAAATTTTTCGATTTTCAGGAATCAGATTTGTTTATACAGGGCAAGAGAATTGCTGAATTGAGGATTAATATAGAGTCGAGTGTCTTTTCTACTCATTTGTTTACGAAAGTGAGATAGGAGTGAGTATAAAAAGATATTTTTTTCTGGTTACCATCTTTGATATATGTATGGTTTTACGTAGAGAGTAGTGAAAAGGTTTCTATGCATGATGATGTCTAAGCTATCGGGACACTGTCAACAGCCCTGAGGGAACTAAAGCCGGGAAAAGAAGGTGCTGTCGTTATTTGTTTTCATTGCTGGATGTTTTGACATTATCTGTGACAACGCGGGGATGAGGCAGCTGTAACGTCACAAAGAGGTGCAACACATCGTGGCAGCAACAGGCGTCCAAACCGGGTTGTGTCATGTATTTGTTGTACACACCAGCGCATCGCTGATGCTATGTGAAAATGCAGACCCGGATGTACGACAGGATATGGAAACTTTTATGGCGAAACTGGTACCTGATG
>Ga0256839_1006240_pt1 | contig 10560 bp, 9 predicted proteins | sample 354166metaG_FD_185968 | JGI IMG/M metagenome (GOLD analysis project Ga0256839, IMG submission 185968) | Hydrothermal vent microbial communities from Mid Atlantic Ridge, Atlantic Ocean - 354-166 | ecosystem: Environmental > Aquatic > Marine > Hydrothermal vents | place: Atlantic Ocean: Mid... | reverse complement strand
GGAGCCCAGAAAAGGACATCATGTTGGGCTTCGCAAGCTTAGCGCCAACCTACAATAAGGTATTGAATACTTTTGGGCGAGAGGTTGGCACTGAGTGCGTTTTTAATCATATCCAACGAATAGTGTGCTCATCACTCACCCATTGGTAGCTTTCAGTGGCACTACCGCATCCTCCACAACTACTGCCACAAGCAGCGCCTTGCGCGCTGACTTTGCCTTTTTTTATCCAATATTCGATCGCTAGTTTTGCCGCTTCTTGGCTGATGTCGAAGTGCGTGGCTACATCTGCGAGTGATGAATCTTCGCGGCGTTTAATGTAGTTACGTATTTCACCGAGCTTCAATTTACACTCCTAATATTGAAGTAGGCTTTTCGTTAAAGTTTTGCTTGTTGCCCACTATTTTGAAAATATAAATAGTCGTGGCTAAGATCGTCAATAGTATCCCTATCCATAAAGATGATTGTAAAGGATGCGCTGAAAATGTTGCCACTTGATAAAAAATAACAGCAGTAGCATAGGCAAGCCCAGTGCTCCATGATACGCCCAATATTGTCCAGCCTTTGCCCGTTTCGCGGTACATTGCACCCGTCGCGGCAACGCATGGGAAGTACAGCAAGATAAATAATAAATAAGCGAATGCGCCTATTTTCCCATCGAAGCGATTGTGCATTGCGCCGAAGGTTGAGGTATCCACACCTTGGGTTTCTGCCGCAGCTTTTTGATCTGACACATTATTAACAACGGATAAGCCTAGTGGGTCTAGCAAGCTATCAGCGACAGCGGCTAAATTAGTAGGGATGGTTTGTATGGCCTCTTTTAAACGAGTTGCTAGGTTAAATGGTGTTTCTTTTGCTGTTTCTGGTGTTACTACGTTATTTTCTATTGCTGGTTTATCAATGCTTGAATAGAGTGCATCTAGCGTACCTACCACGACTTCTTTTGCTAAAACGCCAGTAATAATGCCTACCGTCGCTGGCCAGTTATCTTCTTCAATCCCCATGGGTTTAAAGATGGGAGTTATAAATTTTGCCGTTGCACTGAGTACAGATTTTTCTGAATTATCATTGCCAAAGCTTAAGTCCGTACCAACCGAATTGGCAACATTGATTAAGGCAACGACGATGATAATGATTTTTCCAGCACCTTGAATAAACCCTTTGAGCTTGCCCCACGTGTTTTTTAGAATGCTATTAAAGCTCGGGACTTGATAGTTTGGTAGCTCCATAAAAAAGTCTTCTGCTTCGCCTTTTAACAGCGTTTTACACAGGATTAAGCCTGTCATAATCGCAAATAAAATACCGATCAAGTAAAGCAAGAAAACAATGTTTTGCCCACCAACAGGGAAAAATGCGGCAGAAAATAGAGCATAAACCGCTAAGCGCGCTCCACACGACATAAACGGTGACATGAGTACGGTGATAATACGTTCACGTTTGTTGTCGAGTGTGCGGGTCGCCATAATGCCAGGCACGTTACAACCAAAGCCAACAATGAGTGGTACAAAAGCTTTGCCCGAAATGCCTAGCTTGCGCATAAAGTTATCCATGACAAAAGCGGCACGAGACATATAGCCTGATTCTTCTAAAACGGTGAGGAACAAAAAGAGCGCACCAATGATAGGAATAAATGTGGCAACAACTTGAATGCCACCGCCAATACCATTCGCGAGGAGTGTGGTTAGCCACAGTGGCAGACCTATACCATTCATTACAGCGCTTAAACCATCAACAAAAAACGCTTGTGCCGTTTGATCAAAAAAATCAATAAATGCACCACCAAGATTTATGCTAAAAGTAAAGAGCAAATACATCATGGCAAGAAATATAGGTACACCAAGCCAGTTACTTAATACAAAATTGTCAATTTTATCTGAGCGTGTACGACTAACTTTACCTTGCTCCGTAATGACTGTTTTTGCTAACTCAGTTGCATTTTCAAAGCGCACTTCTGCGAGTAAAAAGTCTAATTCTTCACCTGTTTCTTTTTCAACGTCAGCAATGAGTGTCTTGGTTGTATCGGTGTTATTTTCTTGAAGACTAATTAGTGCCTGTGTTCGGCTACAATTTTCTTTTTTTGTAATTTGGCTTAGTGCTTTTTCAATGTTTTCATCATAAGTTATCGCTAAGGCTTTAAACGAGTCAAATTGCTTACTTTTCTTTACAATTTGATTTTGTAATTGTTCGGCCGTTTGTGAGCTGTTTGATGCGCCTTTTAGTGATAGCGGAATGACTGGGCAAGCAATTTGTGCTGATAAAGCCTCAATATTAATCTTCATCCCACGTTTTTTGGCTACATCCATCATGTTTAAATAAACAATCATGGGGATGCCAAGTTCGCGTAACTGCAGGGTTAAATATAAGCCACGTTCTAAGGTGCTGGCATCAATGATATTAACAAAAACATTATCAGGGCATTCGAGGCAAAACTGACGAGCCACGTATTCATCGGCTGATGTGTCTGAATAATCCAGTGAATAAGTACCGGGTAAATCGGTTACTTGAATCGTTTTAGTGGTGTGTTTATTAGTACTGTGTTTAAAAGCACCTTGTTTTTTAACAACGGTAACACCAGGCCAATTGCCTGTACTTTGTTGCGAGCCTGTAAGTTGGTTAAAAAGTGTCGTCTTGCCTGAATTTGGATTACCAACCAGCGCAATTTTTAACACATCGCAGTTATTATCTGCTTGATGACATTTGCCACTTTTATTCTCAACAGCGCAACATTGTTTAGCCATGGTTTGATCTTTCTCTATGTATTGCTAGCTGATACAAAAATATTTTCAGCGATAGAGCGACCTAAACTGATACGAATATTATTATTTGCCAGTACCATATCACCCCCACGATTACGCAAAACTTCAAGAGTAGAACCAATGCCTATACCTAAACCTAATAATTTAACTTGGGTTTTACAGTCAGACTGAATTTTTTTAACATGGACGAGTGCCGACTCTTTATGAGTGGCTAAGGGGCTTGTGCTAAACATTAAAGATTCTCAAAATGATTTTCAAGGCATCCTAAATAGGAATGATTATCAATTATACGAAATCTAGACCTAGATGCAAATGATTCTTGTTTGTAATTGTGACTTAAATCAATTAATACAAATTTTTTGAGAATGTGGGCATGAAAAAATACAAATCATCGAAAAAGAGGGGGGGTGGCATATAAAATAATAGGTTTAAGCTCTTTTTAGGCTGTTTAAAAGTTCTTTTTTGATATTTTCAAGGCTTTTGGAGGGGTTTCCACTAAATTGTTCCACTTGTAAGCTCTGCAAGCACTCTTTTAACTTTGGGCTCCCCGATGTTTTTGTTTCCCAGTTTTTTGTTACTTGTTGTAGCGTTAGATTATCTCCCCAGCCCTTTACTTGAGATAACCTGTGCAATGCTTTGCGTATTTCTTGGGTATTTTTAGCATGATTTATTTCTTGAATTGCTAGTCTCACTTTTTTTCTTTCGGATAAATAGCTACGAGTTTTTTGATAAAAACTATACAGTGCAAAAAGAGATAACAAGGCAATCACAACAAGAAAAAACCATTGAAGGTAACGATCAACAGCCCAGTGATTCAACGGTTCTGATTTTACTCTTTTTAATTTTGCACCTATAGGGTCAAAATATTGGATACTCAATTGAGGCAATGCCAACTTACCACTCTGAAGTACCTTAACAGGGATTTTGTAGTGCCAGCTATTTTGTAAACCTTGATAGTTTTTTGTGATTTTGTTATCAAGTGTTTCAGGGTAAACATCCAATGCTTTACTGGTTTTTACTTGCCGTAAGATGGGTGGGATCGTCTGTGGCAAAACATTTTTGGTGATTAATTCGATATTCCAATCAATCAATGTTTGGGTATCGTGTATCTTGCCTAAGTTACCTGCTGGCACTGAGTTATTAATAGCAACGCTCCCAATAGGCATGGTTGCGGGGATGTAGCTAGGTAGTGATTTCACATTGAGCATTTTCGGTGGCAGTTTGAGTTTTATTTTTCGCCCGCCATTGGGTCTATAAATAATTTGTGGTAATTCAATTTCAGATTGCCCCGCAACTAGCGGAAAGAGTATCCAACCTACTTTTACCTTGTATTGCTCTGGTGATGTATTTGGTACTGCTGATCTTTCAAAGGGTAATGCAATCACTTCAAAATCTGATAGTTCAAGTTCTTCGGTTTCTAGCCTTGCAAACTCATCGGGCGTTGTTATTTCTAAGGTTAAAATAACTTGTTGTCTTTGCCAAACTTCACTTTGTGACAAGATAATAGTGGGCACGGGCTTAAAGCTTGGCGCTCCATAAGCAATAGAATGAGCAATAGAAAATATGCCGATAAACATTATCAGCAGGCTCGTAAAAAATAATGCCTTAATGCGCTTTACCATGGTTGTTGCCCTGGCACGGCTTTTGGGGAGTCTAATTTTGCAGGAAAGCCTTCTTCAATTTCAAATAAACGCTTCCACATATCAAGCGAGCTGTCTTGATCTCGTAATAATGAGATGCGTGCTTGTTTAATTTTGCGTTGTTTTTGTCGCTCTTGCTTGGTTTTTTCGCTGTCTAGCATCTGTAGATGAGCCAGCCCTTTGCTTAATAAATCATTCAGATGCTCTTGGGGGATTTCGGGTAATTTAAGGTTCTTGGGCTTTGCCATTCTGCTTTCTGCATTGCTTGCTGTTTGGTTTTGACTACCCAAAAAACCACGGCCTGATGCTTGGTTTGAGCGCAAGCCAACGCCTCGGCTACGTCGTCTTTGCAATAAATCGTTAAGTTCGCTGGTTAACAATAAATTATGTTGGCTCTGGGTTTGATTGGGTGCGTAACGTAAAGCATCTTCATACAGTTGCGCGGCGTTTTCATAATCGCCTTGTTGAAAATAGTTATTGCCTAAATTATGCATCGCCTTACCACGATCACTATCCGTTTTTGCTTGTAAAATTGTTGCCATAAAGCCTGATGTGGCAAGCGCGTATTCTTGCTTGTTATAGTTTTTTATACTTTCTTGTAGGGAGTCATTTAAAGAGCTGTCTTCATTCGCATAAAGCACTGATGATGAACTAAGCAGAAAGCTAATTAATACCACGCTTATTAAGATGCTTGCTATGGGTTGTGCAGAGTTTGTACGCTTAAATGGCACTAGCGAGAATAGTAAAAATAGCAGACCTGTAAATAAAAACAATGGGTAATAAACAAGCCATTGTTGATCTTCATTTTTATCAAAGGCTTTTCGATTAGTTGGCACTGATTTTAATAAACCTTGTGTGTAGAGTGCCTCCCATTCGCTTTCATCATTAAACGTTTTACTGAATTTACCACCGGCAACTTTTGCAAAGTTAGCCAATAAATCAGCGTCCATCTTGCTAATCACGCCTTGCCCATTTTGTTCTAGCCAGCCACCTTTTCGTAATGGAATTGCAGAGCCTTCCTCTGTGCCTAAACCCAAAATAAAGGTGGGTATATTTTGGTTTTTTAATGTCGTTAATGTTGCTTCTATTTGGGACTTATCTTGCGCATTCGCAAAGTCACCATCGGTTAGCCATAAAATGGCCTTGGCTTGTTTTTGCTCGCTGTTTAGCGTTTGTAATCTTTCGCCTGCCATTGTTAAGGCAGCCGATGCATCGCTACCTTTTGTGGGTAATACTAATTTATCTAAGTCTTTTAAATAGAATTTTAAGGCCTCAATATCACTCGTGATTGGCACAAAAACATGGGAGCGCGCCGCATAAACAACACTACCCAAACGGACATCATCACGTTGGGTCCTGCTCAATAACTCATGCAGTTCTTGTACACCTCGTTGTAAACGTGAGGGCTTGATGTCACGCGCTTTCATAGAGGCAGAAACATCAACGACCACCATAATATCTAATGCAGGAGCTTGTTTTGCATCGGCGGATTCGAGCGGAGCTCTTGGCCCTGCCATAGCGATTGCTAGCAATATCATACTTAGCCAATAAGTGGTGTCTCTTGAGAGAAGCTTTTGCATCAATCTTTTCTCTTCATTCACTGCCACCCACGGTAATAAATGCTTATCTGCAAATTGATTGCTTGCACGGCTGTTTTTAAAACGAACTATTAGCCATAAAACCAATGGCTGGAGTGCGAGCAATAACCATAGGGGTTGTCTCCAATCTAGGTTGTTTAAAATGGATAAAAAACTCATCGCTTATTACCAACCAGTGTTAAAAACTGCCTCAAGAAAAGCAGTAACAACCCCAAGAATAACGGATAAAAATACAACGAAATTTGAATATATTGTGGTTCTTGTAGTGCTAAGGTTTTGCGTAGCTTTGATATATCGTTAATGGCTTTTTCTAGTGTATCACTGTTTTCTACTCGGTAGCTTTTAGCACTGGTTTGCTCTGCCAAGTCATCAAACAATTGCATATTGACTGAATGATACAAGCCACCTTCGGTTTCTTTATTTTTTGATGTACTACCACCAATGGCAATGGTAAAAAGTGGAATGTCATTCTCCGCGAGCAATGCAGCAGCTGCATTCACATCAACTTTGCCACGTGACTCATCGGCATCACTAAATAAGATAAATGTTTGATGGCGTTTTTTATGCTGTGGTTGTCGTTGTTTAGACTGTAGTTGAGATTCTAACTGCAGTTCTTGTTTTTTTGCTTCTTGAAGTGCTAACAATAAGGCGCTGCCAATATCGCTATATCTGCCTGCAAGCGAGGTTGTTATGCGCTGTAGCATTTTTCGGATCAGGTTTTGGTCATTACTCAAAGGCACAAGTTTGTAGGCTTGCTCTGCAAAGATGATCACACTAATGCGCTCACCGTTCATACGTGATGCAAATTTATCCAGCAATTGACGGAGTAAATCCATTCGACTGATTGCCACGCCATCCACCTGATAATCTTTGAGTTGCATACTGATGGATGTATCCACCAAAAAAACAATATCTCGCTCAGGCGGTGGATCTGGTAGTTTTTCACCTCTTAAAATGGGCTGTGCCAAAGCGATAATAAGACTGCTTATTATCAAAGCGACCCATAGACTTAATCTATTTTTAGAGGCTTTTTGAGGTTCATCTTCGGTAAATAGCTCTGCTAAGGGATGATAAAAGCTTGAGGTTTTACGCATTGCCAATGCGAGTGTGGGCTCTTGGTTTTGTGTATTACCTTGGGCTTGTTTTTTGCTTTGCCAAAATAAATAAAGCCATAACATGGGCAGTAAAATAAACCATTCTGGTGTGAGCCAATGTAGCTGATAGTTTTCCATTAGGAACTAGCTCGCAACCAAATTTGTGCAGTTTTGATTAATGATGATAGCTCTTGTGGCTGACTTGATTTATTTGCATAAAGTGCTGTTTCTAACGTGCTTAAATATTCTCGCCATTTCATATTATTGGGCATCACTTTATCCAGCCGTGTTTCGTTGAAGCCTTGGCGAAGTGAGCGAGCGATTTGTTTTTTTATTCTTTGTGAGTCATGCCCATCAAGACTTAACTCTTTTCTTAATTTCTTTAATGAACGTAGTGCTGTTGCTTTGGGCGAGTGGTATCTTTTTCTCCATGCTATCGCGACTATCAAACTTAGCAATCCAACAATCATCCAAATCCACCAATATGAAACAGGAGTTGGATCAGGCAAAAGCAAGCCTTCCAAATTCATGTTGGCGAGTTTTTCGATGGATGTTTTTTCTTCGTACATCGTATTTATAACGCTTCTAGTGGTAATGGAATAATGGGTGCTAAATTATCATCTGTGGTCAATATTGAAATAAAAGGTATACCTCGATCTTCGAACAATTGTTTAATAGATTGTTGATGATTTTTAGCACGTGAGTGAAACTTTTCACGCTGTTTATTACTGCCAGATTCAACTTGGTACAGAGTATTTGAAAGAGCGTCTTTAAAACGTAATGTGCCATTATTGGCTAATGACTGCTCGGCAATATCGGCAATATGAATGGCGATAACATGATGCTGTGCTTGCAATGCTTCTAATGTGCTTTGGTGCTTTGAGCCTAAGCCTAAAAAATCACTGACTAAATAAATCAATGAGCCTGCAGGGTTTTTGTCTGATAAATTTCTTAATACGAGTTGCCAGTTTTGTGATTGATCTGTGGGTTTGTTAGTCGTTTTATTGGCAACTTTAACAGCATTAGAAACCACCGGTAAGCAAGCACCGGATACAACATCAAACAAACTATTAAAAGCTTGGTCATTTTTACTTGATGGAAACCACTGGTTGCTATTGCTGTTGTCTTCCAATATTAGCCCGCTCAATGCTAATCGATTTTGGCGAGCCACTAAGCTCAACAATGTGGCTACACGTGCCGCCTGAGTCACTTTAAGTCGTTTGAGCGTGCCAAATCGCATGGTTGCACCACGATCCATCAGCAGGCACATCGTTGGGCTGGATTCTGTATGAAAGGTTTTGACTAGTGTTTCTTTGCTGCGCGCTGTTAATCGCCAATTTATAAAACGTGGGTCATCACCTGCTTGATAAACACGGCTTTCGGCGTAGTCCATTCCACTGCCTATTTTTCTTGTAGGCAATGTGCCCGAAAAATGGCTTTCTAAACGATGCCCATATCCACCTGTTGGCTTGATCTGTTTTGCTTGATTTGCAAGTTCGTTGTATTCGTCAGAATCAATCAGTGAAGCTTCAATACCTACTTTAATGTCTACTTTAAGGTTTACTTTGGTTTTCATGGAACAGGAATAAAATCGATTATTTTTTGTATAATCGCATCAGCATCAATACCCGCAGCACGAGCTGAATGATTAAGAATAAGGCGATGGCGTAAAACATCAGGCGCCATTGCTACAATATCTTCGGGGATAACAAATTCTCGCCCTTGAATATATGCCAATGCGCTACTAGCACGAAGCAAAGCGATTGAGGCACGTGGCGATGCTCCTGCAACTAAAAATTCACCCCAGCTTTCTTCTACGGATGCTAAGTCACGTGTTGCGCCGACTAATTGGATAATGTACTTTTCTAAAATATCTTCGACATGAATTTCTGCTACTTCGCGTCTTGCTTGTAAGACTAAAGCCGTTTCAATCGTTGGATTTTCTGAGCTTTTGTCTGAACCAAAATGCTCATCTCTATCTCTTTGTAATATCAGCAGCTCTTCATCTGCAGTTGGGTAACTCAAAACGACGTGGAGTAAAAACCGATCAAGTTGTGCCTCGGGCAAAGGATAAGTACCACTTTGTTCTAGCGGGTTTTGTGTTGCCATCACGATAAATAAATCAGGCAATGGACGTGTTACACCGCCAACGGTTACTTGGTGCTCTTGCATTGCTTCAAGCAGTGCAGATTGCACCTTAGGTGGCGCACGGTTTATTTCATCTGCCAAAATAATCTCATGAAAAATTGGCCCTGATACAAAATTAAATTCGCCCTTATTCGGGTCATAAACTTCACTGCCCGTTAAATCTCCTGGCATTAAGTCAGGCGTGAATTGAATGCGCTGAAAGCTGGCATGAACACCACTTGCTAAGGTATTTACGGCTTTAGTTTTTGCTAAACCAGGAGGACCTTCAAGCAGAATATGCCCGCCTGTTAGCAATGCAATTAATAAACGATCAAGTAATGCTTGTTGCCCAACAATGGTTTGTTGCAGATGATTACGAAGGGTTAGAAATGATTCTTGTGATTGCATAGGGGTTCCTGAAAATTGGGCTACTACACTTGATGGTAACTTGCATACTTAAACGCATCAAGCACGTTTCCTTTATGATGCTCAATATGCAACAATGCTACATGAAAAACCTTATACCTTGGGGAAGCGTAATGAGATTAACATTTTTATTCGTCATAGCATTTTTTATGACAGGTTGTAGTAATTTTACGGAAACACTTAAGGCGATGTCAGCCGAAGATAACACCACCGTTAGTAGCAACCCATTAAAAACAAAAAAAGATTTGCAAATAGAGAAAAACCTCACCAGTGGCGCATGGGTGTACCAACGCCAAGGCGATGACTGTAAAGACACCACATGGACACAAACCTTCCATAAAAATCGCTATTACAAATCAGGCGGATCGGCTTGCTTACTAAAAGATGCTTTTTCAATAGATGCAGAAAGCTGGCACGTCAAAAAACAAATACTTTATATCATCAATCTTTCTCCTAAAGCGGGCGATGATATTATCTTAAAGTATGGCATCAATTATTTGGATGAAAAGAAACTGATTTTGAGTAGCGGGCAGTTTAAATATACTTTTTTAAGGATACACTGATCAAGTCTCATAAATTTTGGCGTTTTTCAGAGCTTAACTAGGTTAATCAGAGCTTTCTTAAAGTAGAAAGACTCTGCAATATCATTGGTGTATCGCACACATCCGCTGTATGAGAAAATAATAGATAATAAAGCCCAGTTCTTATACAAATCATCGAAAAAGAGGGGGTGTCATGAAAAACAAGCATTTTTTATTAAAAAACCGCTTAAAGCGCTATTTTACAAGACCACCCCGTGAATTCAACTCGCAAGTGCAATCCTATTTCCAGCAAAGAATACCTCATTAGGGGTTCTGCCCTTAAGACATTTCCTAGGTCTATTGTTTAACTTATCAATGATCCATTGAATGTAACCCTTAGA
>Ga0256839_1006239_pt1 | contig 10561 bp, 6 predicted proteins | sample 354166metaG_FD_185968 | JGI IMG/M metagenome (GOLD analysis project Ga0256839, IMG submission 185968) | Hydrothermal vent microbial communities from Mid Atlantic Ridge, Atlantic Ocean - 354-166 | ecosystem: Environmental > Aquatic > Marine > Hydrothermal vents | place: Atlantic Ocean: Mid... | reverse complement strand
GTATTCAGCCATTGCGTGCCGGTTCGCTGCAAGGCGGCGAAATGCCGCTGTAGTCATTCTACAGCAAATTTCGCCAACGCAGTCAGCGGGCCGGCACGCTGTGAGTGATCATTCTTAACACGGATCGTAAAGTGTTCCTGATTGTCGATGGCTACCCGTCACATAAGGAAAAGGAAGTGAGGACCTTTGTGGGATCGGTTGCAGATCATCTAGAGCTGTTCTTTTTGCCGCCTTACTTGCCACAACTGAATACAATCATTGCATAAATCTTGGCTATAAAGAGATCATGCTGCGGTACTAAGAGCATTCAGATAATGCAATGTTGTTAACCCGGCAACAATATATATTGTTGCCGGGTTAATAAATCCACGTTCAGGCCCAGACGAATCGTTGCACTCGATCGGAATCGTGTACTCACGGTCATTCACACGGACGACTGCCATGCCATTATGACGTTCCTGTGCATGCACGTTTGTTGTAATCAGCAGCAGTAAAGTCGGGTAAAGCAGCCAGTTGGCATAAATAAGCATTACGAATCCTCGCCATTATCGTGATGAGTGATAATTCCATGAAAAATAATCTGTTCAAGATTGGTTGCCAATCGCCAAGAAAACTGACACACCGCTGAGGGTGTCACAGTTGTCCGTGTCAATGATGTGACGAAACGAGTTCGACACGCCTGTTCAATTTGCGGCTGTGTGCTACACCGTTCGTCGCAATGGGCGGCAACGGGCCGACGCAGTGGGCGATGAGCTGTTTCTCCGCTTCTGATAGCGATCTTGCCACCGCTTAGACAACTGATTTGGTGCGTGCTGCCCATGCGTACGTGGCGAAGGCAGCATGAATTTTGTGCAAAACAGTGTCCAGGATTTTGGGGGCTTTACAGTTTGGAGTTTCAGTGAAAACCTACCCCCTGGCTTGGGGAAGACCCATGTTTATTATTTGAACTCGTTCGCAAAACCAGTTATCAAATATGCTACTCTTGCATAAAGAAATCCATTTGGATATCGATAAGATAGTATTGTCAAGAGCTGCATCGGAACTTAGAACAAAAGTCCGCATTTTACCTCAATAAAAATAAAATCTGTTACTTATGATCCCCACAAAATATTTTTCTCATTATTCATTAATATCAATATTTTTTATCATTATAATTTCGGGTTGCAACAGTGGCACAAGTACAACTGATCCTGCTGATGTTTCAAACGCTGATTCAGACACCCAAAACACGGTGGATCAAGCCGCTCCTTCCCAACCTTCTGGTGTGACTGCGGTCAATATTTCCAGCACGAGCATTACCCTCACTTGGGCCGCCTCAACAGATAACGTGGCCACCACGGGGTATAGAATTTTCCGGGACAATGTCTCCATAGGCACCACTTCAACACTGCAGTATGTTGACCAGGGTCTTACGGCAAATACCCTGTACCAATATGAGATCGCGGCTTATGATGCGGCTGCAAATGAGAGTGACCGTAGTGAAGCGGTGATGGTCTCTACTTCATCAGTCTCCACCGATCAGACGCCTCCCTCCAAACCTGATGGTGTGACTGCGGTCAATATTTCCAGCACGAGCATTACCCTCACTTGGGCCGCCTCCACAGATAACGTAGCCACCACGGGGTATAGAGTTTTCCGGGACAATGTCTCCATAGGCACTACTTCAACACTGCAGTATGTTGACCAGGGGCTTTCTCCCAATACCCAATACCAGTATGAAATCGCCGCTTATGATGCAGCCGCTAATGAAAGCAACCGTAGTGATGTGGTAGTTGTCTCCACGGCACAAGTGGTGTCCGGAAACTGTGGTGCGCAAACTGGCAGTGCGGTCGCCATTCCGTTTCGCTTCGTGACGCCGTCGAATATTGGAAAATACATTACCCTTGCTGCCACCTCCTCACTGATAGAATTCAATGTTCACTCCTACCAGGATGTGCCCAATATCAACTGGTCACGGCGCTATAAGAGCTACAAATATGGCAATGGTGGTGGGGCCATTGATATCTGGAGGCTTGATACTGTTCCAGTAAACGGAACCCTTTATGAAGCAGGTACAGAACTGGCAGCAAATGATACGATCAGTGATCCTGATGATCTCTTCTATGTGCCAGGTGAAAACTTTACCGGTACAGATACCTTCAAATACTGTGTGGTTGATGCCACGGGACAGTCTAATGTTGCCACCGTTACTCTGGTGGTGGCCGACACTGCAAACTACCCGATGCCAATTGGCATACCGAACCCCGGCTTTGGCATCGATGAGACACCACCCGCAGATCCCGCAGCGTGGCCAAGCGCCGAAGCCACGGGTTATTACTATGTTGACTCGGATCACCCTTCATGCAGTGACAGTAACAACATGGGCTACCCTGATATGCCACGTTGCACGATTCCTCATGACGCTGTTATCATCGCGGGTGGGAAGATGGTGCTGGCGCCTTCAGCGCAGCCCTATCCGCTGAGAAACAGCGGCTGGCACCGAATCAATTTCAGCGGTACCCCTGCAAATCCCAGTTGGCTGGTTGGAGATGAAAAAGGCCCCGACAAGCCACGTATCATTATCAACCCCAACCGCACGTCTGGACAGCTCCGCATCACAGGAGGAAATTACAGGTTGAGCGGACTTGTCTTTGATGGTGTGATGCCGCGTCATATGGATGATGGCCAGGATAACATCGTATTACGCCACATGGAGATTAAAAATAATCCGGCAACAACCGGCAGCAGTGTTGGCTTGTCGACAGATGGAAATAACCTTCTCGTCTTCAATGTGTACAGTCATGATACTGGGGTTGTGGAAGCAGGCGGCCTTTCAGTAGAGCGTGATGTACATGGCTTTGTTGGCTCTAACCAGGCAGGTTTCTGGCTGCTCGATATTCGTTGCGATGAGAACGCTGGTGACTGTGTGCAGCTAACCAACAACAATTCGACATCGGACGTGTATGTCGGCCGCATGGTGGCACACAGCGAAGGGGAAAATTGCATTGATATAAAAGATTTTAACCGCGTTGTGGTCAGTGAGTCAGACTGTTGGGACATTCGCCGGGTGGCCTATGGCAACAGCGGCGGAAATTCTCAAAATTTCTACGTGAATGATGAGGGCGTTCAACAAAACTACGTTTACTTTATCAACAATCGTTCCTGGGATACCGGGGGCATCAACTTTGGTGCGAGTAATATCGGTGGGAGAGTCTACTTTATCGGCAACCTCTCTTTTTTCTCACCGGCAGCGGATGGTTTGAACATGGGTGGAGGCGGAGGGTCACGCTATGCCTATTTCAACACTTTCTCTGATAGTAAACGGGGCATTTACCATTACGGTGCAGGGACGGCACTAGATCGCTACATTGCCGCAAACGTTGTTGATGGTGCTTCTGAATACCAAACCCGCTTACAATCTTCGACATCGGTGATCAATTTACTGGACTATATTTTCTATACGGACACGGCCGGGACTTTCGCCAGTGGCGGAAGCACCCCCAATGTTTATAATGGCTTGGCAGATTTTCAGGCGGCATTCACTGGTTTTTCTCAAAATAGTGCGGAAGGGGTTACTGCTGGCTTTGTAAATAAAAATATTTATGACTTCAGGCTCGCACCTGGTGCAGCCTTGATTGACAGTGTTCCAGGCAGTTTTATGTCGAGCCAACCATTATTTATAGACCTTAGCAACGATCTTGGCATCACTACGCTGACAGATATCAATGGAACTGCCAGGCCACAAGGTGCAGGTTACGATGCAGGGGCTTTTAGCAATATCCCTTAAGATGCGGGCCATCATGCCCCACTTGTCTTGCAGGTAGTACTGTGCCTAGCAGGACAATCTCTCAAGTCTCGGCCGGGCCTGCGCTGACATGGCGTTGTGGCGCTTGGCAATGGAATCACCATTGTCTATGCACCACGCTTTGTTTCAGCGCAAGCCTGACGTCATGAATACAATATATATTGTTGGCTGCTTAATAAGTTGTCGAATTCACGGGATAAAAGTGGATCGAGTGGGGTTGTGTGGAGCTCGGTTGTGCCGTCTGTGGCGCTCCTTCTGGAACTTGCATGACGCCTGCTAGTTCAACTAAACTGAGTTTCATGGCAATAATCAAGGGCAAACGGATTTTCAAGGATTGCTTGGCGCTGTGCCTCTGCATAAGCTTGATCGTCGCGCAGACTTTCAAGCTTCATGTGCACCTGGATCACGATGAGCATGCCGATGCATGGGCGCATCCGGCAATGATAATGCACGATACCATCCAGCCAGTCCATCCCGATGCCGCGCCCAGCGAGCATGCCGCGTCTGCCGTGGAGCTCGGCTCTGACAAATTGACGAAAAAGGCAGGCCATATCATCGCCTTCGTCGCCATACTGCTTCTCCTGACGCTTTCCTGGCGTGGGTTGCCAAAGAACTACTTGTGCGGGCGCGCGCACGGCAGGTCACGTTTGCCGCGCTGTTATTATTTGTTTCAACCGCCTCTCCGCGCGCCACCCACCATAAAATAATCCCCCTGGCCCGTCTGGACGCTTGGCGCAAACGTTTTTGCCAGGCACGCGGGCACCATGCTGTTGCGGGTGACCCGACCACCCGCAGGTAATTTCCCTGTCAACCTGTGCAGGAGACGACCTCGACCATGTTAACGAAAATGAAACGGCCGCTTGTCGGCCTGGCGCTGCTGGCGTTCTGCACTTGGCCGGCCGCCGATGGGAGTGTATCCACCGCTCAGAAAAACATGCACCCCCATGGCATCGGTTTGCAGGACGCCATTAACAAAACCCTGAACCACAATCCCGCCCTGAAGTCCCTCGCATATCAGCTGAAGGCTCAGCGGGGCCGCGAATTACAGGCCGGCCTGTCCGCCAGCCCTGAATTCAGTTTGACTCTCGAAGACGCGCTGGGAACAGGGGGGTTCACCGGGCTGGACAGGATGCAGGCCACCATGGGCATCAGCTGGGTCGTGGAAGGCAGAATCCGCCAGGGTTATAAAGAAGAGGCACACGCCCGCACCTTGTCACTCATCACCGATGTAGACAGCAAGCGCCTGGACGCCGCGGCTCAAACTGCCCGCCTGTATCTCACCTGCCTGGCAAACCAGGCCCGACTGGGAAACGCAGCCAGAAACCTTGAGCTGGCGAACGAGACCGTGAAAGCGGTCAGCCAGCGCGTAGTGGCGGGCAGGACATCGGAGGCAGAGCTGGCGAGGGCCGAGGCGGATCGTGAGAAAAAGCGTCTTTATCGTGAAGGACTCGAACATCTGTTGAAATCCGACATCCGCCTGTTGGCGGCCCAGTGGGGCGAAACCGACCCCGGATTTACACATGTGGAAGGAAACATATTGCATGTGCCCAACCCCATGCCATTCGAAGTCCTCAAGAAGCGCATTGAACAGAGCCCTGCATACCTGCGCCTGATGGCGGACAGGCGTCTGAAGGAATCGCGCTTGAGGCTGGAGGAATCACGCAGCAGGCCGGAATGGAAACTCAACCTAGGCATTCGCCATTTTGAATTATCGGATGATCAGGCGATTGTTGCGGGTGTCGCCATACCGTTTGGCGAGCGCGCCCGCAACCCGGGAAATATTAGCGCCGCGCGTGAAGATCTCCGGCAAACGCAGGCAATACAGGCAAAAATGCGCGTCCAATTGGAAGCCCGCCTGTTCACCCTCAGCCAGGCTCTGCAGCACAGTCTTCACCAAGCCGACGCCTATCGCGAGCGCGTCATACCACGCCTCGAAACGGCGCTTGAACAGACGAGGCGGGCCTATGAGCTGGGCCGCTACAGCTACCTGGAGTGGCGCAGTGTACAGGCGGAGCTCCTGGATGCGCGCAATGCACTGCTTGAAAGCAGTTTTGATGCCCATCTGAAAATCATAGAAATGGAGCGCCTGACCGGAATCTCCCTGATACAGCCGCCTGGCTCAAAGTAATAATTCTGGATCAATTGTGAGAGAGACGATGAAACGATACCACCAGTGCCAGGGCTTTCTCGTGATAGCCCTTTTGACCGTTTTTACTCTGTCCTGTGGCAAAACTGGGCCAGGCCAGCACCCAGACGCGCATGACGAGCCCAGCGAGGGCCCTCATGGTGGACGCATGCTGATGCAAGGAAATTTCAGTCTTGAGCTGTCCATTTTCGAGACCGGCACGCCTCCCGAGTTCCGCGCCTGGGCCAGCTTCGGGGGACAAGCGCTGGAGCCCTCGGAGGTGGATTTGAAAATCAGGCTTACCCGACTGGGCGGTAAAGTGGATGAGATAAATTTCAAACCCTACGGTGATGCGTTGCGGGGAGACACGGTGGTCTACGAGCCCCATTCCTTTCTGGTGGATATCGACGCAAGTCACCAAGGCGTCAAATATCACTGGCAATATGAAAGCTTTGAGGGCCGCACGACCATTGCGAGGGACATGGCGCGGGCACTGGGAATAAAAACCGCCGTCGCAGGCCCTGCGGTTCTTCAGGAAACCATCCGTGTATTCGGGAAGGTCCTGCCCCAGACCGAACGTGTCAGACACGTCAGCGCCCGCTTCACCGGGGTGATCCGTTCCGCACCCGTCTCCGTCGGTGATGTGGTCAGAAGAGGCCAGATACTGGCCACCGTGGAAAGCAACGAAAGTCTCCAGTTATACGATATCAAAGCCCCCATCGGTGGCATAATCACCCGGCGCAACGCCAATCCCGGCGAACAGGCGGGCGCGCAGGTGCTGTTCGACATTACCGACATATCGACCGTCTGGGTGGATCTGTCCATATTCCCCGCTGATCGTGCGCGCGTCACGGTGGGCGCGCCCGTCCATTTCACCACACCTGGCGCGCCGGGAACCTTCAAGGGGGAGATTGCCATGCTCAATATTCTGGCTGAAGCCAACCAGGCGATCACGGCCCGAATGATCATTGAAAACAGCAGTGGCCGGTTGCTACCGGGGGATTTCGTCACGGCCCGTATAAAAGTTGGTGAAGTTGCGGTTCCCCTTGCCGTACAGCGGACAGGTCTTCAGGCCTACAGGGATTTTACCGTTGTCTATGCGCGCATAGGAGAAACATACGAAGTCCGCATGCTGGAGCTGGGGCGGGAGGATGATGAATGGGCCGAAGTGCTGGAGGGCCTCGATGCGGGCGTGCACTATGTAACCACAAACAGCTATGTCGTCAAGGCGGACATTGAAAAGTCCGGCGTGTCACACGATCACTGAACTGGCCAGGGAACTCATCATGCTGGAAAGAATCATCCAATTTTCACTCCAACAGCGTGGACTGATTATAGTCCTGGTACTGCTGGTCATGGGGCTGGGCGCCTGGAAGTTTACAAAGCTGCCCATTGATGCGGTTCCCGACATTACCAATATCCAGGTAGTCATCAATACAAAAGCGCCGGGTTATACCCCACTGGAAGTAGAGCAACGCATTACTTTTCCCATTGAAACGGCAATGGCGGGCCTCCCCGAGCTGGCCTACACCCGGTCATTGTCGCGCTATGGCCTGTCCCAGATCACCATGGTCTTCAACGAGGGGACAGATGTCTATTTCGCCCGCCAGATGGTTACTGAGCGTCTGGGCGTCGCCAGAGGAAACATACCTGCGGGCCTGGAGCCCGCGCTTGGACCCATCGCCACGGGACTGGGCGAGATATTCATGTTCACCGTCGATGCCGAGCCCGGGACAAAGAATCCTGACGGCAGTCCAGTCACGCCCATGGATCTGCGCACAGTGCATGACTGGATCATCCGCCCGCAACTCATGCGTGTCCCCGGCGTGGTGGAGGTCAACCCCATTGGCGGCTTCAAGAAACAGATTTTGGTGGCGCCGGACCCGGCGCGGCTTCTGGCCCATGGCGTTGGCTATGGCGATGTGGTCAATGCCATAGAAAATAACAATGCAAACCGGGGGGGCGGCTTTATTGAACGCAACGGCGCGCAGTGGCTGATGCGGATCCCCGGCCAGGCCAAAGATCTGCAGGACCTGGAACACATCGTCATCCGTCACCAGGAAGGACTGCCCATTCGCATTAAAGACGTTGCAACGGTTGCGCTGGGCAGGGAACTGCGCTCGGGTGCGGCGACCCAGAACGGGCGCGAGGTCGTCATGAGCACAGTATTCATGCTGACAGGAGAGAACAGCCGCACTGTCGCCAGCAATGTTGCCTCGAAGCTGGAGGAGATCAGGGCCAGTCTGCCGCCAGGGATCAGCGCCAATGCCGTGTATGACCGCACCAGCCTGGTGGACAAGACACTGGAAACGGTGCGCAAGAATCTCCTCGAAGGGGCGCTGCTGGTTATCGCCATCCTGTTTTTTCTGCTGGGAAACATCCGCGCCGCGATTCTGACCGCCGCAGTCATTCCCATTGCCATGTTGATGACCGTCACCGGCATGGTGCAAAGCAGGGTCAGCGCCAATCTGATGAGCCTGGGCGCACTGGACTTTGGTTTGATTATCGATGGCGCGGTCATTATCGTTGAGAACTGCCTGCGCAGGCTCAGTCAGGCGGGCGCCAGACCCCTGCCGCTCAACGAGCGCTTGGCTCTGGTATTTGACGCCACGCGAGAAGTCATCCGGCCGGCCCTGTTCGGCGTTTTCATCATCACTGCGGTCTATATACCCATCTTCGCCCTCGACGGCGTGGAAGGAAAGATGTTCCATCCCATGGCGCTGACCGTGATCATCGCCCTGGTCAGCGCCATGGTTCTCTCCATCACCTTCGTACCCGCCGCCATCGCCATCTTGTTCCGCAAGCCTGTAAAGCAGAGGGAGCAAGGTTTTGTCAGGGTCTCCCGCGGCATCTACCGGCCCGTTCTGGAGTTCTCACTGAGGTTTCGCTGGCTGGTGGTCGTGCTCGCCATCGTGATCCTGATGGGATCCGCTACCCTGATTCCGAGACTGGGAGCTGAATTCATGCCCAATCTGGACGAAGGCGATATTGCCATGCATGCCTTGCGCATCCCGGGTACATCGCTGGGGCAGGCCATCCAGTTACAGCGGGAACTGGAAAAGGAAATCAGGAGCTTGCCGGAGGTCGATATCGTGTTTGCCAAGATAGGCACTGCGGAAGTCGCCACCGACGCGGTCCCACCCAGTGTGGCGGACAATTTTGTCATTCTCAAGCCCCGCGCCCAGTGGCCCGACCCCGACAAGGAAAAAATGAAAGTGGTCGAAGAACTGGAGGCGCTCGTCTCGCCCATACCCGGCAACCGCTACGAGTTCCTGCAACCCATCCAGATGCGATTCAACGAACTGCTGTCCGGCGTGCGCGCTGAATTGGCCATCAAGGTATTTGGCGATGATTTCGACCAGCTGATCGCCATCGGCCATAATATCGAGAGCGTACTCGCGGGCATTGCGGGAGCCTCGGATGTCGCTGTCGAGCAGGCTACCGGCCTGCCGGTGATGACCATACAGCCCAAGCGCGATGCAATGTCGCGTTATGGCCTGAGCATCACCGAATTACAGGACACCTTGGCAACCGCGCTGGGCGGACGGGTGGCAGGCCAGTTCTATGAAGGAGACAGGCGTTCCGCCATCGTCGTGCGCCTGGCGGAAGAGCTGCGAACGGACGTGGATACACTGGCCAGTCTGCCTGTCATGCTGGCAAATGGCGACTACGTTCCCCTGGGAGAGGTCGCGGCGCCCACCCTGTTGACGGGTTACAACCAGATCAACCGGGAGAACGGAAAGCGGCGCATCGTCATTACCGCCAATGTCAGAGGCCGTGATCTGGGCTCCTTTGTAAAGGATGTCAGGACAGCCATACAGGAAAGCGCCGGCCTGCCGCCCGGTTACTGGATCGAGTACGCAGGCACCTATGAGAAGCTGCAATCCGCAACCAAGCGCCTGTCAATCGTCGTACCTCTCACCCTGGCCCTGATCGCCGGGTTATTGGTCATGGCGCTCGGTTCCCTCAAGGACGCCGCGATCATCTTCACCGGCGTGCCACTGGCGCTCACTGGCGGAATCCTGGCATTGTTGCTGCGGGATATTCCTTTTTCCATTTCGGCCGCCGTAGGCTTCATTGCCCTGTCAGGGATTGCGGTTCTCAATGGCCTGGTCATGGTGGCATTTATCCGCGACTTGCGCCTACATGGACGGAATCTGCATGAAGCCATCATAGAAGGCGCGCTCGTCAGGTTGCGCCCGGTGCTCATGACCGCCCTGGTGGCGGCGCTGGGATTCATCCCCATGGCGCTGAACACCGGCATTGGGTCGGAAGTTCAGAGGCCACTGGCAACCGTGGTCATCGGCGGCATTGTTTCTTCCACACTACTGACGCTGCTTGTCCTGCCTGCCCTTTACCGGATCACACACGCCCGGGATACAAGTACTCCGTCAAGGTTATATTAACCCGGCAACAATATATATTGTTGCCGGGTTAATAATACTATTTCCGTTGAAAACCTGATTGATGGTGAGATGGAGCGCAAGAAATCAGGAACGTGAAGAAAAGTGTCATAAGCAGGGCCTCTATCATGCCGCCCGCGCTGTGGGAGGGCTGAGGGTGGACTTAAGGAAGAAGGGTGTTTATTCTCGTGTCTGGCACAACGAGTCATAATAGAATGAAAATGTGAGCGGAAGAGATAGAAAAGAGTC
>Ga0256839_1006238_pt1 | contig 10563 bp, 10 predicted proteins | sample 354166metaG_FD_185968 | JGI IMG/M metagenome (GOLD analysis project Ga0256839, IMG submission 185968) | Hydrothermal vent microbial communities from Mid Atlantic Ridge, Atlantic Ocean - 354-166 | ecosystem: Environmental > Aquatic > Marine > Hydrothermal vents | place: Atlantic Ocean: Mid... | reverse complement strand
CCCCTCGGCGTCCCCGGTGGTGGTGCGCTCGCCCAGCCGGATGGTGAAGCGGTAGCGCTTGTCCGCCTCCAGCAGGAAGGGCGAGATCTTGGTGGCCTCCCCCAGGCACAGGGGCAGCAGCCCGCTGGCCAGGGGGTCCAGGCTCCCGGTGTGCCCCGCCTTGCGGGCCCGGAACAGGCGCTTCACGGTCTGCAGGGCGGCGTTGGAGGTCACGCCCACCGGCTTGTCCAGGAGCACGATGCCGTCCACCGCCCGACCTCTGGCACGTCGGCGTCCCACCTTCGGTTCACTCCTCCCGCGATCCGTTCCTCGGCCCGCCGGCCTCCTCCTCCCCCGGCGCCTCCCCCTCGCGGCCCCCCTCCCCGCCCTCCGCCAGAGCGTCCAGCAGGGCGGTCACCCGCCGCCCCCGCTCCAGGGCCGCATCGTGCAGGAAGCGCAGCTCGGGGGTGACCCGGGCCACGATGCGCTGCCCCAGGAGGTGGCGCAGATAGCCGGCGGCCCGGTTGAGGATGGCCGCCGCCGCCTCCGCCGATCCCTCGCCTCCCAGGACGGTGAAGTGGACCTTGGCGTGGGCCAGGTCCCGGGACAGCTCCACCCGGGAGATGCTCACCATCCCCAGGCGGGGGTCCCGCAGCTCCTGTTGGATGAGCTCGGCCAGCTCCCGGGCGATCTGGGCGCCGAGGCGCTGGGTGCGGCTGAACTCCCTGGGCATGGTCTGCCGAAAGATAGCCGACTGGGGGGGACCGCTCGGGCGAAGGGCCGTGGCTCAGAGCTCGCGGGCCACCTCCACCCGCTCGTAGACCTCGATGAGGTCCCCGGGGCGTACGTCGTTGTAGTCCTTGACGGCGATGCCGCACTCCATGCCCGCACGCACCTCGTTGACGTCCTCCTTGTAGCGGCGCAGCGACTCCAGCCGCCCCTCGAAGATCACCACGTTGTCGCGCAGCACCCGGATGGGGTTGTTGCGCTTGACCACCCCCTCCTTGACCAGGCAGCCGGCCACCGCGCCGAACTTGGGCGAGCGGAAGACCTCCCGCACCTCGGCCAGGCCGATGATGCGCTCCTTGATCTCCGGGGCCAGCATCCCGGAGAGGGTCTGCTTGATGTCGTCGATGACCTCGTAGATGACGCTGTAGTAGCGCAGCTCCACGCCCCGGGCCTCGGCCAGGCGCCGCGCGGCGGCGTCGGCGCGGACATTGAAGCCGATGAGCACCGCCCCCGAGGCCAGGGCCAGGTTGACGTCGGACTCGGTGATGGCGCCCACCCCCGCGCCCACCAGCTTGACCTGCACCTCATCGGTGGACAGGCGGGTGAGGGCGTCCCGCAGGGCCTCCAGGGACCCCTGGACGTCGGCCTTGAGGACCACGTTCAGGGTGTGGACCTCGCCCTGCTTCATCTGATCGAAGATGTCCTTGAGGCTGGTGGCCTGCTCGGCGGCCTGCTGCTCCCGGCGCTTGCGGCGGCGGTGCTCGGCGATCTCCCGGGCCTTGCGCTCGTCCTCCAGCACCACGGCGGTGTCCCCAGCCTCCGGGGTGCCGGACAGGCCCAGGACCTGCACCGGCATGGAGGGCCCGGCCTCCTTCACCGCGCGCCCGGTCTCGTCGAACATGGCCCGCACCCGGCCGTACTCCTGCCCGGCCAGCAGCACGTCGCCCTCGTGGAGGGCGCCCTGCTGCACCAGGACGGTGGCCACCGGGCCGCGCCCCTTATCCAGGGTGGACTCAATGACCACCCCCACCGCCGGGGCCTCGCGCACCGCCTTGAGCTCCATCACCTCGGCCTGGAGGAGGATGGCCTCCAGCAGCTCGTCCACGCCCTGGCCGGTCTTGGCCGAGACGTTGACGAACATGGTCTCCCCGCCCCAGTCCTCGGGGATGACCTCGTGCTGGGCCAGCTCGTTGCGCACCCGCTCGGGGTCGGCCTCGGGCTTGTCGATCTTGTTCACCGCCACCACCAGCGGCACGCCCGCCGCTTTGGCGTGCTGGATGGCCTCCAGGGTCTGGGGCATGACCCCGTCGTCCGCGGCCACCACCAGGACCACGATATCGGTGACCTTGGCCCCGCGGGCGCGCATGGCGGTGAAGGCCTCGTGCCCTGGGGTGTCCAGGAAGGTGATCTCGCCCTTGTCGGTGGTGACGTGGTAGGCCCCGATGTGCTGGGTGATGCCCCCGGCCTCGCCCGCGGCCACCCGCGTGCGCCGGATGTAGTCCAGCAAGGAGGTCTTGCCGTGATCCACGTGGCCCATGATGGTCACCACCGGCGGGCGCGGCAGGGCCTCGCCCTGGGCCCGCTCCATGACCTCGGCCACCAGGGCCTCGTAGTCGTCCTCCCGCTGGGGCTTGGCGATGTGGCCCATCTCCTCCACCACCAGCACGGCGGTGTCCTGGTCCAGGCTCTGGTTGATGGTGGCCATGACCCCCATCTTCATGAGGGTCTTGATCACCTCCGCGGCCTTGACGGACATGCGCTGGGCCAGCTCGCCCACGGTGATGGTCTCCGGCACCACCACCTCGCGCACGATGGGCTGGGTGGGCCGCTCGAAGCCGTGCTCGCCCCCGGTGCGGGTGATCCGCGCCGGCCGCGCCTTGGCCTTCTTGCGCCGCCCGGCCTTCTCCCCGGCCAGGTGCAGCTCCCGGCGCCCGTAGCGGGTGGCCCGCTCCTCGCGCTCCGCCTCCCGGCGGCGCTCGCGCTCCCGCTCCTTGCGCTCGGGAGCAGGCGCTGGGACGGCCGCGGCGGCGGCAGCCCGGGCCGCCTCCTCCGCGCGACGGCGCTTCTCCTCGGACCGTCGCCGGGCCTCCTCCTCGGCCTGGCGCCGCGCCTCCTCCTCGGCCCGGCGCCGCGCCTCCTCCTCGGCGCGGCGGCGCTCCTCCTCGGCGATGCGCGCCTTGAGCTCCTCCTGGCGGGCCCGCTCGGCCTCCTCCAGGCGCATGCGCTCGGCGATCTGCCGCTCCACCCTGGCGGCCTCCTCGGCCACGGCCACCGCGCGCTTGACGTAGGTGCGCCGCTTGCGCACCTCCACACTCACCGTCTTGGCCCGGCCGCGGGGACCGGTCTGCCGCAGCTCGCTGACGGTGCGCCGCTTGAGGGTGATGCGCTTGGGCTCGGCGGCGGGCTCCTCGGCCTCGCCGTGGGCCCGGCGCAGGTGCTGCAAGAGGCGCATCTTCTCCTGGTCGGTGATGGGCTGGTCCGCGGAGCGGATGGGCGAGCCGGCCTGCTCCAGCTGGGCCAGCAGGCGGTCCACCGGAATGCCCACCACCTCGGCGAACTGTCGCACGGTCACGTCAGCCATGGCGCTCACCCCTCGCTGCTGCCCCGGGGCGCGGCGGCCCGCACCGCCTCGCCGGCCGCCCCCCTGGCCGCCTCAGGGGCCTCCCCGGAGGCCGGTCCGGTCACCGCGGGGGCTTGCCCCCCACCTTCGGCCGGCGGGGCCCCGCCGGCCGCCTCCTCCTTGCCGCCCACGCGGCCCTCCTCGAACCACGGGGCCCGGGCCGTCAGGATGATCCGGCTGGCCCGCTCCTCGTCCACCAGGTCACCGGCCAGCTCCATCAGCTCGTCCACGGCCAGCTCGGCCAGGTCCTCCCGGCTCACCACCCCGTGCTCGGCCAGCTTGAAGGCCAGCTCCCGGTCCATGCCCTCCAGCTCCAGCAGCTCCTGCGCGGACTCCTGGATCTTCTCCTCCGAGGCGATGGCCCGGGTCAGGAGCACGTCGCGGGCGCGGTTGCGCAGCTCCTCCACGATCTCCTCGTCGAACTCCTCGATGGCCAGCAGCTCCTGCACCGGCACGTAGGCCACCTCCTCGATGCTGGAGAAGCCCTCCTGGACCAGGATGGCGGCCACCTCCTCGTCCACGTCCAGCTGCTCCATGAAGGTGCGCTGCAGGGCCTGGGCCTCGCGCTCGGCCTTCTCCTCGGCCTCGGCCTCGGTCATGACGTTGAGCTGCCAGCCGGTGAGCTGGCTGGCCAGGCGCACGTTCTGGCCCCCGCGCCCGATGGCCTGGGAGAGGCTCTCCTCGGCCACGGCCACGTCCATGCTGTGGGTGTCCTCGTCCACCACGATGGACTTGACCTCCGCGGGCGACATGGCGTTGATGACGAACTGGGCCGGGTTCTCGTCGTAGAGGATCACGTCGATGAGCTCCCCGGAGAGCTCGTTGGAGACGGCCTGCACCCGCGAGCCGCGCATCCCCACGCAGGCCCCCACGGGGTCGATGCGCGGGTCGTTGGAGCGCACCGCCACCTTGGCCCGCACCCCGGGGTCGCGGGCCGCGGCCACGATCTCCACCAAGCCCTCGCCGGCCTCGGGGACCTCCAGCTTGAACAGCTCGATGAGGAACTCGGGGGCGGTGCGCGAGACCAGGAGCTGGGGCCCGCGGGCCTCGGGCTGCACCGCCTCCAGCCAGCCCCGCAGGCGGTCGCCCGGGCGCACCGCGTCGCGGGGGATCATGCGGTCCCGGGGGATGATGGCCTCGGCGTTGCCGCCCAGGTCCAGGGTGACGTTGCCGCGCTCGACGCGCTTGACGATGCCGGTGACCAGCTCGCCCACGCGGTCCTTGTAGGCCTCCACCACCTGGGCCCGCTCGGCCTCGCGCACCTTCTGCACGATGACCTGCTTGGCGGTCTGGGCGGCGATGCGGCCGAAGGCCACCGACTCCATGGGCTCCTCCACGAAGCCCCCCACCTCGGCCCGCGGGTCCTTCTTCCGGGCCTCGCCGAGGTGCATCTGGCGCTCCGGGGCCTCCAGCTCGGCGTCGTCCGGCAGCACCTCCCACCGCCGGAAGGTGCTGTACTCGCCGGTCTCGCGGTCGACGTGCACACGCACGTCGATCTCGCCGCCGTGCCGCTTCTTGGTGGCCGTGGCCAGGGCCGTCTCGATGGCGTCGAAGATCACCTCCTGATCGACGCCCTTCTCGTTGGAGACGGCCTCCACCACCAGCAGGATGTCCTTGCCGTTCATCGCCTCGCTCGCCTCGTCCTTCTCGGCCTGCTCAGCGCCGCCGCCCGCGCCCGCCCCGGGACCTGCCGAGGTCCACCTCGGGCACCAGCCGCGCGCTCTCGATCTCCTCCAGCTCCAGGCTCAGCTCCCGCCCGTCCTCCAGGACCAGGCGCACCCGCTCCGATCCCTCCTCCAGCCCCCGCAGGGTGCCGGCCAGGCGCCGGCGCCCCTCCATAACGCCCCCGAGGGGCCGCGCCAGGCGGAGCTGGACGCGCCGCCCGGCGAAGCGGGCGTAGTCGCGCGCCTTGAACAGCGGGCGGTCCAGGCCGGGCGAGGAGACCTCCAGGTGATAGCTCCCCGGGATGGGGTCCTCCACGTCCAGCACCCCGCTGACCTGGTGGCTGACCCGCTCGCAGTCCTCCACCGTCACCCCGCCGGGCAGGTCGATGTACACCCGCAGCAGGGCGCTGCGGCCGCCGCCCCGGTACTCCACCCCCACCAGGTCGTAGCCGAGCCCGGTGACCACCGGCTCGATGAGGGCCTCCAGGGCCCTGTCCATGCTCGCCTTGGGCATGACCGTTCCCGGGGGACCGCCGGACCTCCCCGACGGGCCCCAAAAACGAAAAGTGGGCCGAAGGCCCACCCTCACGATGCCCGCCGCGCCCGCCGGATCCCGCCTGCGGACGCCTGTGTCCACGCGCTCCCGGCCCGGGAGGCGCCGGGCCTCCCCGTGAGGGCCTGCGCCCCGGGGGGCCTCCCCGCGGCGCCCACACCACTAACAAAAAGCCCCGCGATGCCGGGGCTCTTTCAGCTCGTCTTCACGAGTGCTGGTCTGGTAGCGGGGGCAGGATTTGAACCTGCGACCTTCGGGTTATGAGCCCGACGAGCTGCCAGACTGCTCCACCCCGCATCGACGACTGCCAAGGATAGCAGAGCCATCCGGGGCCATCAAGCGCGGGCCCGCGCCTCAGGCGCGGCCCTGGCCGCGGACGGGACCGCCAGCAGCAGCGCGTAGGCCAGCGCGTAGCCTTCCTCGTCCGCGATGCTTAGATGAGCCTCCCCCACCCCGAGTTCCCGGAACAGGGCCCGGGCCCGCGGGCTCGGAAGCAGCACCGGCCGGCCCCGGGCGTCGTGCCCCACCGCCAGGTCCCGGGGGCCCACCCCCCGGAAGCCGGTGCCCAGGGCCTTGGCCACGGCCTCCTTGGCGGCGAAGCGCCGGGCCAGGAAACGGGCCGGGTGCCGGTCGCGCCAGCAGTCCTCCAGCTCCTCGGGGCTGAGCAGGCGGCGGGCCAGGCGCTCGCCGTGGCGGGCCAGGGCCCGCTCCATGCGGGCGATGCGCACCAGGTCGGCGCCCACGCCGAAGACGGCCGCCGTCACCGCCGGGCCTCCGTCATCAGGCGCTTCATCTCCCGCACCGCCTCGGCCAGCCCGGTGAACAGGGCTCGGGCCACGATGGCGTGGCCGATGTTGAGCTCGCGCACCGGAGGCAAGGCGGCCACCGGGGCGACGTTGTGATAGTGCAGGCCGTGGCCGGCGTGCACCCTGAGCCCCGCGGCCTGGGCCAGCTCGGCGGCCCGGGCCAGGCGCTCCAGCTCCCGGGACTGGGCCTCGCGGCCGCGGGCGTCGGCGTAGTGGCCGGTGTGCAGCTCCACCACGGGGGCCCCCACCTCGGCGGCGGCCTCCACCTGGCGGGGGTCGGCGTCGATGAACAGCGAGACCCGGACCCCGGCGGCGGCCAGCCGGGCGCAGGCCTGGCGCAGCCGCTCCCGCTGGCCGGCCACGTCCAACCCCCCTTCGGTGGTGAGCTCCTCCCGGCGCTCGGGCACCAGGCAGCAGTCCTCGGGCCGCAGGCGCTCGGCCACGGCCAGCATCTCCTCGGTGACGGCCATCTCCAGGTTAAGGCGGGTCTGGACCACCTGCCGCAGCAGCTCCACGTCCCGGTCCTGGATGTGGCGGCGATCCTCGCGCAGGTGCACGGTGACGGCGTCGGCGCCAGCGCGCTCGGCCTCCAGGGCCGCCTCCACCGGCTCCGGATAGGGCGTGCCCCGGGCCTGGCGCAGGGTGGCCACGTGGTCGATGTTGACACCCAGCAGGATCTCCCGTTCCACGTTCCAGGTCCCTCGCGAGGAGACGGCCGAGAAGACGGCCCCCTAAACGGATCAGGGGGCCTCGGGGGCGGCCCCCGGCAGGGCCCCGAAGAGCTCCCGGCTGCGCAGGGGGCGCTCGCCCAGGCAGCGGCCCAGGGCGGCCCGCAGCAGGGCCTTGGCCGCGGGCAGGTGGGCGTCCGCCACCCTTCCCCGGTGCAGGCCCAGCAGCAGGGCCCCGTCCACCGGCACGGTCCCCCGGGGCGCCGGCTCCCCCGGGCCCAGGGGCAGGGGGCCCCGCGCCGGATCATAGGCATAGCGCCCCTCGGGCGCCAGGGGCGCGCCCTCGGCGTCCCGGTCCAGGAGCAGGCCGTAGCCCAGCTCCCGGAGCAGACGCAGCTCGAACAGGCGCAGCACCCGCTCCCGGCCCCGTTCCGGACGGGCCCCGGCGGCGGCCGCGAGGCCGTGCAGGGCCTCGCCGTAGGCCCGGTGCAGCCCCGGGTGGGGGTCGTGCCGGTGGAGCAGGCGCACCAGGAGCTCGTTGAGGTAGAGGCCGCACCACAGGGCCCGGCCCGCCAGGGGCAGGGGCGGCCCGGCGGGCTCGGCCCCGGTGAGGGTGCCCAGCTCCCCCCGCGCCGTCCACGACAGGAGCAGGGGCCGGAAGGGCTGGAGCGGGCCCTGCCAAGCCGAACGGGGTCGGCGCGCCCCCCGGGCCACCAGGGACAGCCGGCCGCGGCCGGCGGTGAGCACCTCCAACAGGAGGCTGGTCTCCCTGTAGGGCCTGCGATGCAGCACCCAGCCGCCCTCCAGGCGCACCCGCTCGGCCATCCCCCCAACCCTCGATATCAGTCCTCGATCCCCAGGCGGCGCACCAGGCGCTCGTCGTCGGACCAGCCCTCGCGCACCCGCACCCACAACCCCAGGTGCACCCGCCGCCCGAAGAGGCGCTCCATCTCCAGCCGGGCCCGCTGGCCCACCTCCTTGAGCACGGCCCCGCCCTTGCCGATGACGATGGGCTTGTGGCTCTCGCGCTCCACCCAGATGACGGCGCGGACCCGCAGCAGGGGGCCCTCCCTGCCCTCCTCCTCCCGCAGGGACTCCGCCTCCACGGCCACCCGGTAGGGCAGCTCCTCGCCCAGGCGGCGCATGAGCTGCTCGCGCACCAGCTCGGCGGCCAGAAAGCCCGGGTCGCGGTCGGTGAGCTGCCCCGGGGGGAAGAGGGGCGGCCCCTCGGGGAGGAGGCGCCGCACCTCCTCCTTGAGGCGGTCCAGATGGGTGCCCCGGGTGGCCGAGACGGGCACGATGGCCTCGAAGGGGGCGCGCCGGGAGAGCTCGTCCAGGTAGGGCAGGAGCCGGCGCTTGTCCGGGACCCGGTCCACCTTGTTGACCGCCGCCACCAGGGGCACGGGGCGGCCCTCCGGCCCCCGGGCCTCCCGGGCCAGGACCAGGATCCCCTCGTCCAGCTCCGTCCAGCGCAGGGCCTCCACCACCAGGAGGATCAGGTCCACGTCCCCCAGGGCGGCCTGGGCGGCCCGGACCATGGCCCGGTTGAGGGCCCGCCCCAACCCCCGGCCCCGGGGCCGGTGCCAGCCCGGGGTGTCCACGTAGATGGCCTGGTGGCCGGGGCCGGTGTCCACCCCCCGGATGCGGTGGCGGGTGGTCTGGGGCTTGGGGGAGGTGATGCTGAGCTTGCGGCCCAGGAGGGCGTTGAGCAGGGTGGACTTGCCCACGTTGGGCCGCCCCACCAGGGCCACGAAGCCGCAGCGGAAGCCGGGCGGGGCCTGCTCCGGGAGCAGCGCCCCGTCCCCGCCGGGACCCGTCACGGGCGGCTCAGCCATGGCCCCCGCCCCTCCCTGCCCTGCAGCTGCTGCCTAACCCTCCTCCTCATCCCCCCCCTCCAGCCGCTCCAGCACCCGCCGGGCCGCCTCCTGCTCGGCGGCGCGGCGGCTGGATCCGCGCCCCTCGGCGCCGAGCCCCGCGTCCACCAGCTCGCAGCGCACCCGGAAGTTGCGGGCGTGGTCCTTTCCCTGGGTCTCGAGCAGGCGGTACACCGGCAGGGGACGCCCCCGGCCCTGGAGCCATTCCTGGAGGCGGGTCTTGGGGTCCTTGAGCACCGCCTCCGGGTCCAGGCCCTCCCCGAGCCGCTCCAGCTGCGGCTCCAGGAGCCGGCGCACCAGGGCCCGGCTGGCCTCGCACCCGCCGTCCAGGTGCACCGCGCCCACCAGGGCCTCCACGGCCCCGGCCAGGATGGAGGCCCGGCGCCGCCCCCCGCTCTTGAGCTCGCCCGGCCCCAGGCGCAGGAGGGGGCCGAGGCCCAGCCCCCCGGCCAGCCGGGCCAGGGAGGTGCCCTGCACCAGGTGCGCCCGCAGGCGCGTCAGGCGGCCCTCGTCGGCCTCGGGGAAGCGGTGGTAGAGCAGCTCGGCCGAGAAACCGTCCAGCAGGCCGTCACCCAGGAACTCCAGGCGCTCGTTGTGGGGGGCGCCGGCGCTGCGGTGGGTCAGGGCGGTCTCCAGCAGGGCGCGGCACAGGAAACGGTGGCCCAAGCGCCCCTCCAGGGCCCGCAGGGCGGCCTCCCGCTCCCCGCGGCCTTCAGCCTCCATGCGCGGCGGCACCAGCCGGGCGCAGCTCCACCCGGTTGTCCGGGAAGCGGGCCACCAGGTCCAGGTTGCCCAGCAGCGGCACCCGCGCCTCGTAGTCGATGCTCACGGTGGTGACCCCGCGGCGGCGCTCGATGCGGATGGCGTCCCGGTCCACGTGCTCCACATCGTTGATGTCCAGCCGCCGCAGGAGGGTCTCCAGGACCTCCCCCTTGGGGGCCCCGCCCAGCACCGGGTCCTCGGCCAGGGAGCGCAGGACGCTGCGCACCTTGTAGGCCTCCAGGTAGAGCGGGACCACCCGGGCCAGGGTGAGGGCGGCGAAGACGGCCACCGCCAGGGCCAGGACCAGGCCCAGGAAGGTCATGCCCCGGGCGGGGGGCCGCGGGGGACGGAAGGGCTCGGGCATCGCTGTTCCTCCCACGTGCTGAGGCCCCGGAGGGGGCCCGGAAACCATGCCGCGGCACGGGCGGCCGAATCAAGCCCCCCACGTCCCTTCGCAGCCGGGGCATCACTGGATACCGGTGCCGATGCGGCTCCAGTTGATCCCGTCCCGGCGCCCGTCCCAGCTCATCCACACCAGCACCGCCTTGCCCACCAGGTAGCGCTCGGGCACGAAGCCCCAGGCCCGGCTGTCGTTGCTGTTGTCCCGGTTGTCCCCCATGACGAAATAGCTCCCCTCGGGCACCCACCACTCGCCTCGGTCCAGGCGCCCCAGGAAGCCGGGGTGGACCACGATGCGGTGGCTGCGGCCGTCCAGGCGCTCCTCGCGCAGCTCCGCCGGCAGCTGCAGGCCGGTGGGCACCTCCAGGTAGGGGCCCAGGACCCGCTGGGGGGCGGGCCGGCCGTTGATGTAGAGGGTCTTGTTCCGGTAGACGATGTGGTCGCCCGGCAGGCCCACCACCCGCTTGATGTAGTCCGTGGAGGGGTCCTCCGGATAGCGGAAGACCACC
>Ga0256839_1006237_pt1 | contig 10566 bp, 5 predicted proteins | sample 354166metaG_FD_185968 | JGI IMG/M metagenome (GOLD analysis project Ga0256839, IMG submission 185968) | Hydrothermal vent microbial communities from Mid Atlantic Ridge, Atlantic Ocean - 354-166 | ecosystem: Environmental > Aquatic > Marine > Hydrothermal vents | place: Atlantic Ocean: Mid... | reverse complement strand
AGCTGATGGCGGAAAACTACATTGACACCGTCCCCGGGGGCAAGACCTTCGTGGTGGACCGCGGCGCCCTCATCGCCACCCAGGAGCCCTTTGACTACGACCGGCCGGAGGCCATTGACGAGCTGGTGGAGCGGGGGCTGTTTGACTGGCGCTCCTACCAGATCCCCACCGAATACTTCGTCCTCCCCCGCACCCTGGAGGCCGCCCTGGGGGAGGCCCCCGCCGATCTCATTGAGCTTCATCAAAACATGCCCGACCCCAGCCTCTTCCCCTTTGACCAGATCAAGAAGATCGCCTCCCAAATGCTCTGGAAGCCCCAGGAGTTCTTCTTTGACTACGGCAGCCCCCAGGGCTACCAGCCGCTGGTGAGCTGGCTGGAGGAGCACATGGCCCTAGAGGGGGTCAACATGGACCCGGGGGTAAACGAGATCATCGTCGGCTCCGGGTTTACCGGGCTGTTTAAGCTCTGCCTTGACCTTCTGGTGCGCAATCCCGACGAGATCGTGGTGGTGGAGAACCCCACCTACACCATCGCCCTAAACGCTCTCATCGCCAACCGCATCCGCTGTGTGGGGGTGCCGGTGGATCAGGAGGGGATGCGGGTTGACCTGTTGGAGAAGGTGCTTAGGGAGAACCGGGGGAAGGTGGCCATGATCTACACCGTCCCCACCTTCCACAATCCCACCGCCACCGAGATGAGCCTGGAACGGCGGGAGAAGCTGCTCAGGCTTGCCCGCGAGCACCGGGTCCCGGTGGTGGAGGACAACTGGGCCTACCAGCTTCGCTACGAGGGCAAGAAGCTTCCCACCCTGAAGGCTCTGGACCAGGGGGGCTTTGTCATTCAGCTCAACTCCTTCAGCAAGATGCTCCTTCCCGGTCTTAGGCTTGGCTGGATGGTGGTGCCCGGACCCATCGCCCTTACCGCAGTGCGGCTCAAGATGACCAACATCAAGTTTGAGAGCTACTTTCTCCAGGCCCTGCTGCATGACTTTATCCTCAAGGGTTACTTTGAAAATCATCTTCGCCGGGTATGCCGGGTCTATGATGCGCGGCGCAGGACCATGCTTGAGGCGCTGAGTGAGCAGCTGCCCAGCGGGGTGGAGTTCACCCCCACCCAAGGGGGCTTCTTTACCTGGATCACCCTGCCCAAAAAGCTTGACGGGACGGTGCTCTATGTGCTTGCCCACCAGGCAGGGGTCAAGGTTGGGCCTGGGGTGATGTTTACCGTCGGCCACCGCCCCTCCCCGGGAGTGCGGGTAACCTTTAGCAGGGCGAAGGAGGGGGAGATTATTGATGGCGTGGAGAGGCTGGCCGGAGCCATCCGCAACTATCTGGCCAAGCCGGAAAAGTATGCCGATCTTGCGGTGGACTACTATCAGCTTCGCCACCTGGGGGTGAAAGAGAAATGATGGGAAGAAAGAGACAGCCTAGCCCAGCTTACCGAGGTATCGCCCTGGTTACCAGTGCTCTGGTAGCTCTGCTTATTGCCTCCTGTGGAGGAGGGGGAGGAGGGGGAGAGCCCACCCCCGGTCCCGGGCCGCAGGACCTGCCCGACGTGGTCGCCCGCTACCAGTACTCGGGCCGTGACCTGGAGGGGGGAAGCTCAGCCAGCTTCTCCCAAACCGGGGGAGGAGGCTACAAGGGTTTTCTCAGGCTGATTGACCCCGGCGAAAATATTGAGATTGGGGTAGTTGACGGAACCGGCCGCTCGCAGGTGGTCTTCCCCGATGTCCAGCCCAAGCCGGGCTACCTCTTGCAGTTTGACTTTTCCGTCCCCGGCAACCTGCTCACCGGCGAGCCCACCGGCTCAACCCAGGTGGTGCTGAACATCCCGGTCAGGGTTGACCCAGCTGGCAACACGGTGATTGATGCCCAACTGATGGTTCCCACCGATCCCACCGCCACTCTGGTGGAGGCCAGCTACACCATGACCACCCCGATGGGCACCATCACCCGTCGCTTCCGGGTGAACATGGCCAGTGGTCAGGTGGTGGATGACGTGAACAACAATGGCACCTTTGATGACGACCCGCCCAAGCCTGACGAGGACCGCGACGGCCTGGACGATGAGATAGAGCATGCCGTAGGCGGCCAGGAGGTGGAGCGGGAGAGTGTGCAGATTGAGCAGATTGCCAGTGACTTCAGCTTCATGGTGGCGGGCGGGGAGACCTGGATCATCTCTCCCGCCTTCACCGAGATTGAGGATGAGCGAGGTCAGAAGCGGGAGGGTCTGCCGCTGGCGGTTCTGGCGGTGGGCCAGGTGATCAAGATCAAGGGCTATCTGAACAATCAGGGCCAGCTCATAGCCACCGAGATTGAGATTATCTCAGGGCCCTACTCCTCGCAAGATTGGCAAGATTCGGAGCGAGAGGATATATCCGAGGGCCCAGAGGAGGGGGTTGAAGATGGCGAAGGGGGTGAGGTTGGTGGAGATGGGGGTGGTGGGATTGACGATAGTGCCGGGGAGGAAAATGGCGACACTATGGAAGAGGCTGAAGGAGAGGACGGGGAAAGGGAGGAGGGTTTAGAAGAGGATGACACTTTGGACGATCCGAAGGGTAGTTGAAGAGAGGACCAGCTCCACAAATAGCTGGTTTCAGAGGGAGGAGGGACAGCTAAATCAAAATAGCCAGTGCCAGAGAGGGAAAAGGGAAACATCATCGGGAGCTTGCGAAGGAGATAAATTGTCACTTAAGTTGTCAGTTGGAAATTTAGGAGATTTGGATCCAACCGCTGGTAGTTTCCGATGGACTGGAGAGGGACAATTGGTGGATGGGAGCTTTGAGCCATGGAAGCGCTAAAGCCATATTTGATAGGGATGCTCCTGCTCATCTTTACCTTCATCACCATCAGCAACAACTAGCTGGATGATGGAGGAGCGGGAGCAGCCCTTTTGGGCCGGCTAGGCGGCGGCCTCTTCAAACAGGTGGTATTCCAGGGCATCCGCCAGGGTGGGCAGGCGGAAGCTGAAGCCAAGCTCCTCCAGCCGCTGGGGGAGAGCTCTGGTGCTTGCCAGAAGAAGCTCCTCCCCCATCTGTCCAAATAGCAGCCGCACCATGAACTCGGGCAGGGGAAGGATGGCCGGCCGGCGCAGGATGCGGGCCAGTTCTCGGGTAAACTCCACATTCCTCACCGGTTGGGGAGAGACGGCATTGATGGGTCCCTGGGTGTCACTCCTAAGCAGCAGAAAGAGGATGATGTCCACCAGGTCAACCAAGCTGATCCAGCTCCACCACTGGAGCCCCGAGCCAACCCTTCCCCCCAGGCCAAGCCGGAAGGGAGGAATAAGCTTAGCCAGCGCTCCTCCCCGGCGGCTGAGAACCATGCCTATGCGCAGATTGACTACCCTGATGCCTGCCTCCCGGGCCGGCTGGCAGGCGGCCTCCCACCGCTTGGCCACCTCGGCGAGGAAGGTGTAGCCCGGGTCGCTCTCTTCGGATAGCTCCTCCTCCCCCCGATTGCCATAGTAGCCCACCGCCGAGGCGGAGATGAGCAGCGAGGGACGATTTTCCATGCTGGCCAAGGTCTTGGCCAGCAGGCGGGTCCCCTCTTCGCGGCTGCGCAGGATCTCCTTCTTCTTCTCTTCGCTCCACCTGCCCTGGATGCTCTCCCCGGCCAGGTGAACCACCGCCTCAGGCTTGAGTTCCTCCAGCCTCTCCACATCCACCTGATTGATCAAAGGGTCCCAGAAGACGCTGTCCTCCCGCTCAGCGGCGATCAGCCGGCTGCGGGTGAGGCGGATCACCTGCCGTTCAAGCTGGTTTAGGCGCTCCACCAGGGCGGAGCCCACCAGGCCGGTAGCTCCGCTCACTGCGATGCGGGCCACTTCCCCATTCATTTGTTACCAATCATATCCTCTCTTTCTCCAACGCCTGGGTAGGCTCACCGGAGGGGGCGGCCCCTGTGTTAGAATTCTTAGCCCACTTCCTTTGAGAAACTTTCCCATCCACTTCGGTCTTAGGGTGAGAGGAAATGGCAAAGGTCCCGCTTGAGAAGAAGCGTAACGTCGCTCTGGTTGGCCACGGCACCACGGGAAAGACCACCCTGGCAGAGGCCATCCTCTACCTCACTGGGGTCATTACTCGCATGGGCTCGGTGGAGGACGGAAATACCGTCAGCGACTTCCTGCCCGAGGAGAAGGAGCGGGGCAACTCCATCAGCGCCTCCATCCTTCCGCTCAACTACCAGGGCTACCAGATCAACCTGATTGACACCCCCGGATTTCTGGACTTTGTGGGCGAGATGGTGGCTGCCCTCAGGGTGGTTGATGGGGCGGTTATCGTGCTGAACGGTGCCCACGGGGTGGAGCCCCAGGCCATCCGTGCATGGGAATATTGCGAGATGTTTGGCCTGCCCCGCCTCCTCTTCATCAACCAGCTGGACCGGGAGAACGCCGACTTCAGTGAGGTGGTTGCCCAGTGCCAGGAGATCTTCGGCTCGGGGGTGGCGCCCCTCTTCCTGCCCGTAAAGCAGGGCCATGAACTTACCGGCCTGGTCAACCTGCTAGAGCAGAAGCTGATCGTTACCAAGGATGGCAAGGTGGAGGAGGGTGAGCCACCGGCAGAGCTCGCCGACACCATCGCAGCCCTCAGGGAGAAGCTGATTGACTCCATTGTGGAGCGGGATGACGAGCTGATGGAAGCCTACCTAGAGGGGGAGGAACCCTCGGTTGAGAAGCTCCGGGAGGTGCTCCGGCAGAGCACCCTTAAGGGTGAGCTGGTCCCCGTGGTGGGGGGCAGCGCCAAGCAGATGGTGGGCACCAAGAGTCTGCTTGATCTGGTAGTCAGGTACCTTCCCGACCCTGGATTCCGCCAGTCGGTCAAGGGAACAAAGCCGGGCTACCCGGAGGAGGAGGTGGTGAGGGAGACCAAGCCCGATGCCCCCTTTGCCGCCCGGGTATTCAAACAGCTGTTTGACCCCGCCCTAGGCGAGATCACCTTTTTCAGGGTCTACTCGGGGATGGTAAGAAGTGGCGACACGGTGCTAAACAGCTTCCGCGACGGCCAGGAGCGCATCGGCAGCATGATGATGCTCAGGGGCAAGGAACGCATCACCACCACCGAGGCGGAGGCGGGAGACATCGTGGCCACGGTAAAGCTTAAAGACACCCACATCGGAGACACCCTCTGCGACGGATCAAGCCCGGTGGTCTTTCCTCCCATCCCCTTCCCCAGCCCGCTGGCCTTTGAGAAGGTGGCCACCCAGAGCCGAGACGACCTGGAGAAGGCGGCCGCCGGCCTCCACCAGCTGGTGGGGGAGGACCCAACCCTAAAGCTTGAGCAGAACCGGGAGACGGGGGAGCTGGTCATCTACGGCATGGGCCAGCTCCACCTGGAGGTGGTGAGGGACCGGCTAAAGAGCCGCTATGGAGTGGAGGTGACTTACGAGCGGCCCGAAGTCAACTACCGGGAGACCCTGCGCTCCAAGGTGCAGGGCTATGGCCGCCACAAGAAGCAGACCGGAGGCCGGGGCCAGTTCGGCGATGTCTATCTTGAGCTTGAGCCCATAACCAAGGAAGAGGCCCAGCAGCTCATTGACCAGCCTCCTTCCGACGAGGTCAAAGCAAGAAACCTCCACGACCTCCCCTGGGGCGGCGTGCTCCTGTTTGAGGACGCCATCAAAGGGGGGGTGATCCCCCAGAAGTTCATCCCCGCGGTGGAAAAGGGGGTGCTTGAGACCATGGAGCAGGGGGTGCTGGCCCGCTACCCCATCATGAACCTGAGGGCGCGGGTCTACGACGGCAAGTACCACCCGGTGGACAGCTCGGAGATCGCCTTTAAGCTGGCCGCCAACCTCGCCTTCAAGGACGCCTTCTTCAAGGACCAGCCGGTCCTGCTTGAGCCCATCATGAAGGTGAGGGTGATTGCGCCGGAGGAGTTTACCGGCGATGTGATGGGGGATCTCAACTCCCGCCGCGGCCGGGTGCAGGGGATGGAGGCCATCGGCGGTGGCCAGCAGGCCATAAACGCCCTGGTTCCCCTGGCCGAGATGTACGGCTACATCAATACCCTGCGTTCCATAACCCAGGGTAGGGGCTACTTTGAGATGGAGTTCTCCCACTACGAGGAGTTGCCCGGCGACCTGCAGCAAAAGATCATCGCCGAGCGGGAGCGGCAGCGGGCAGAAGCGAGCTGAGCCAGCCTCTCCGGGTTGGCAACTTTCCCCTTCCACTGGCCAGGGTGGGGAATGGTCTTTACTGGGGTAGGGTAAAGTTTGGTGATGTCCTCAGGCGAGAGGGATGAATTTCTCCTCAGGAGAGAGAAAGATGCTAAGGCCTAGTTTTTTGGGTGGTCTGGTGGCTGCCCTGCTTCTGCTGGCGGTTCCCGCCCAGGCGACCGAATACCTCCACTGGTCAAAACTAAAAAGTGGCATGAAGGGCTACGGCCTCACCGTGGTGGAGGGCACCCGCATTGACCGCTTTGAGGTGGAGATCATTGACATTGACCCCTACGGAGGAACCGACGGCGGCCCCCTGATCATCGCCCGCTTCAGCGGTCCCCTGATCAAGAAGACCGGTGGTATCGCCCAGGGATTTTCGGGCAGCCCGGTCTATATCGGGGGAAAGCTGGTCGGGGCAGTGAGCATCGCCTTCCCCAACACGGAGGGAGACATCGGGGGTATCACCCCCATCCACTCCATGCTCAGGGCCCTCCTTCAGCCCAAGGGGCAGGGTTTTGACCGCCCTCTGATCCCCCCCGGTGATCCACGCTTCAGACCCCGGCCGAAGCTCCCCGAGACCAGTCCAGGTCCCATCTCCCCGGGGGAGATGCCTCGCGAGGAAGAGGGGGGCAGTCAGGCTCCTCCACCCCCCCCTGCTCCTCCCGCCGGTCCGGGGCCCGACGTGAGGCTCACGCCGCCCATCTTTCTGGGGGGGGTTTCCCCCCTCACCCTGGAGCGGGTGCGTCCGCTGTTTGCCCAGGCCCTGGGGCCCATGGCCCAGAACCTGATCTCCCTCGGCGGCAGTGGGGTTTCTGCCGAGCAGGTGAGGTTGCTTAGGCCGATGAAGGTGGAGGGCCTAAGGCCGGGGGATGCGGTGGTGGCCCAGCTGGTGAGGGGCGATCTAGAGCTTTACGCCCTGGGGACGGTGACCGATGTGCGCAAAGACGGATCGGTGCTCATCTTCGGTCATCCTTTCTTCAACAAGGGAGACACCGAGATGCCCTTTGCCAAGGGGTATGTGCTAAAGACCCTCAGCTCGCCGGTAATCAGCTTCAAACTGGGGGTACCCATCGGTGGGGAGTTGGGCACCCTGACCAGCGACCGTTCGGCGGCGGTAGCCGGCTGGCTGGGCCTTAAATCCCGCATGGTGCCGGTTAGCCTGGAGATCAACGACTTTGACCGGGGGATCTCTGAGCACTACGCCTTTGAGGTGATCAGGGACCGGGACATGACCCCTTCCCTGGTCACCATCAGCATCCTCACTAAGTCAATGGAGTTTCTGGACCGCATGCCCCGGGGGACCATCCACTACCGGGTGAGCTTTGAGAGTAGGGATCTAAACGAGGCGGTTCAGATTGAGGACTTCAGCTACGACGGCAGCTTTGCCCCCTTCGCGGTGGCGGCTGAACTTACTCCCATCCTAAACCTGCTCTACAACAACACCTTCAAGGAGGTAAACATTGACCGCATTGCGGTGGTGATGGACATCACCGAGAAGCGGCTCAATGCGGCCATTGAGCAGGTGGAGGTGATTGGCCAGCAGACTGGGGCAGCGCCAGGGGAGGGGCAGATGCCCCCCCAGCAGGCTCCCCAGCCCGGGCCGGGGCAGGCTCCCCAGCCGCCGGCCAGCGATGAGGAGAAGGCCGCCTTTCGCCTGCTGGCCCAGCTCTACCGTTTTCACCCCGGCCTCTACGACCCGGTCGGGGGCAGCTCCTTCCTCCAGGTTCCATCGCCCCAGGGCGGACAGCAGGGGGGCCAGGCAGGCGCCCAGCCGCAGCCCCAGCCACCCGCCGCCCCGGTTACTGTCCACCCCGGGGAGCCCTTTGAGATCAAGGTCCGCCTGCGACCCTACCGCTCGGAGCCCATTGAACAGTCCATCCGCATCACCCTGCCGGAGGACTTCCCCACCGGTATGACCACCGTCCAGGTGATGAGCGGCAGCGGGCTGATGAGCATGGGAAGCGAGTTTTACGGCAAGGGGGAGATCCTCTTCCCCACCAAGATGTTCAGCTTCCTTCCGCCCACACCTAGGAGCCTGGACGAGATCCTCAAGGTCCTTGAGCGCCAGCAGAGCAACAACGAACTGGTGATCATCATCTACCGTCCCCTCCAGCCCGGTGAGATGTATGACCCCCGCAAGATGGAGCTGGGGGCCTACCGGGTGGCCATTCCCACCGACTACGTGCTCTACAACATCGCCACTTTGCAGCTAAACATCGTCCCCAGCCAGCAGAACCAGAACCGGTCGGGGCAGGGTGGAGGAAAGCAGTCTGGGCCAAGCCAGGCGGACTACTTTTCTCCCCCCTGGCAGGCAAACGGCATCAAGGGAAAGTAGCGCTGGGAATAGGCTCACCCGGTGGGGGGACGACCCTGGTTTTCCGTGCAGGCTTGGCGGAGGAGGTGGGATTCGAACCCACGAGGCGGGGAGTACCCGCCTACCGGTTTTCAAGACCGGCGCCTTCAACCACTCGGCCACTCCTCCGGTGGCTGGGGGCTAGATTATCCTACCCCCAAGGTGGTCCCTTAGTGCTACCTGGGGTTTCTGAGGCTATTCCACAGTAACCGATTTAGCCAGATTGCGCGGCTGGTCCACATCGGTGCCCCGCTCAACCGCGCAGTAGTAGGCAAAAAGCTGCAGGGGAACTACGGTGAGTACCGGGCTTACCAGGTGGTGGCACTTCGGCACGGTGAAGACCCAGCGGGTGTAGTCGCGGAAGGCCTCGGGCCGGTTGGTGATCACCAGCACCTCGCCCCCCCGCGCCTTGATCTCCTCCAGGTTGGCAATGGACTTCTCCAGCACCGGCGAGTCGGGGGCCACCAGCACGGTGGGGCAGTTTTCGTCAATCAAGGCGATGGGGCCGTGCTTCATCTCGCCGGCCGGGTAGCCCTCGGCATGGATGTAGCTGATCTCCTTAAGTTTTAGCGCCCCCTCCAGGGCGACCGGGAAGCTTAGCTGCCTGCCCAGGTAGAGGAAGTCTTCGTAGCGGTGAAATTCCCTTGCCCACTCCAAAAGCTCTCCCTTCTTCTCCAGTATCTTGCCGATCTTTTCCGGCAGGCTGGCAAGCTCGCTTACCAGCTCGCGCACCGTTCCCTCGTCCAGGGTCTGGCGCATGAGACAAAGCCTCAGCACTACCAGATAGAGGACGGCAAGCTGGGTGATGAAAGCTTTGGTTGAGGCAACACTTATCTCGGGGCCCGCCTGGGTCATGAGGTTTAGGGTGCAGTGCTGGGTGATGGAGGAGCCCTGCACGTTTACCACCCCCAGGCGGGGGACCCCCCGCTCCTCCATCATCCTCACCGCCGCCAGGGTGTCGGCCGTTTCTCCCGACTGGCTGATGGCAATGAGGGCGCTGTTTTCGGTCACCACCGGGTCGCGGTAGCGGAACTCGCTGGCGATCTCGGCCGCCGCCGGCACCCGGGCCAGCTTCTCAAACAGGTAGCGGCCGATCAGGGCGGCGTGCCAGCTGGTCCCGCAGGCCACCAGGTAGATGAGGTCGGTAGCGGGGGTGAGCACCCGCTCAAGACCCGGCAGGTGGGGCAGGCCGTCGCGGTGGCCGATGCGGCCGCGCAGAGCCTCGGCGAAGACCGCCCCCTCCTCCATGATCTCCTTGAGCATGAAGTGGGGGTAGCCTCCCTTCTGGGCCAGCTCCAGGTCCCAGGGGACCTCCTCCACCGGCTTTTCAATCTCCTCGCCGCTAGCTGCGTCAAAGAAGCGCACCCCGTCCAGGGTGACCAGGGCGATCTCCCCGTCCTTCAGGTAGCTCACCTTCTTGGTCCGGTGGAGGAAGGCGGTGACATCGCTGGCCACGTAGTTGCCCTCATCACCGTGGCCCACCACCAAGGGAGACTGGTGTTTGGCGGCCACGATGGTGTTGGGGTGGTCGCTGTGGATCACCGCAATGGCATAGCTTCCCCTAAGTCGGGCTATCGCCCTGCGCACTGCCTCCAGAAGGTCACCACGGTAGTAGTGGGAGATGAGGTGGGCGATCACCTCGCTGTCGGTCTCGCTCTTAAAGTGATGGCCCGCCCGCTCCAGCTCCTCCTTCAGCTCCTGGTAGTTCTCAATAATCCCGTTGTGGACCAGGCTGACCATGCCGGTGTGGTCGGTGTGGGGATGGGCGTTGTGGTCGCTGGGGCGACCGTGGGTGGCCCAGCGGGTGTGGGCGATGCCGCAGCTGCCGTCAAGCTTGGCTCCCGCCAGGCGCTTCTCAAGCTCGGCGATCTTTCCCTTGGTGCGGCGCACTTCCAGGCCGTCGCCGTTAAGCACCGCCACCCCGGCCGAGTCGTAGCCGCGGTACTCCAGTCGCTTGAGCCCCTCAATGAGGTCGTCTACCACCTCGCCGCGGGCGACTTCACCAAATATTCCGCACATCCCTCGCTCTCAGTATGAGGATTTCTCTGCCGGTG
>Ga0256839_1006236_pt1 | contig 10567 bp, 9 predicted proteins | sample 354166metaG_FD_185968 | JGI IMG/M metagenome (GOLD analysis project Ga0256839, IMG submission 185968) | Hydrothermal vent microbial communities from Mid Atlantic Ridge, Atlantic Ocean - 354-166 | ecosystem: Environmental > Aquatic > Marine > Hydrothermal vents | place: Atlantic Ocean: Mid... | reverse complement strand
GCCATGCGCCTGAAGCGGACAGTTTTCTGCCATTGCGCGCGCTCGGTTTTTCCGAGATCCGGATCGGAGATCTGACGAATCTCAACATCAGCGGGATCGTCAAGAAATACAAGAAGTTTTATCTGCCAAATCTGCTCCGGACCGATGGTGGCAAGGACTGAACAGGGTGCCTGCCGTCTGCCACGGCCCGGTCTGCGGCGCGGCCGGCCGTCGGGAGCGTGCAGTGCCGGCTGGCTCGTGATTTTCCTGGTCTGGCTGTGCCCCCTTCCGGGAGACACGGCCGGTTTCCAGAACGGGGAAACCGTGCAGGTCATCATGGGGCAGGGTGCCCGCGCACTGCTATTGCCTACCGATGTGGCGGTTCACGGTGAACGGGTTGCGGTAGTGGATGGCGGGCACCGGCGCATCGTGCTGTATGACATGAATGGTCGCTATCTGGGTGATTTCGGGGATGACGGCGACGAACCGCTGCAGGCGCCGGTGGGGCTGGACATCGATCCGGTCGGCCGGTTTCTGGTGGCCGATCGGGCTCGCCGGCAGATTGTGACCTACTCCCCTAAGGGGCACCGCCTGCACGCCTTCGCGGTGCCCGAGCGGCCCATCGACGTGGCGATCAGCCGCGACGGGCGCGAGCTGTTCGTCACCACCAACCGCCGCCACGAGGTGCGGGTCTATTCCCCTCGCGGGCGCCTGTTGCGCCACTGGGGCGGCAACGGCGACGCTGCCGGCGAATTCCGCTATCCGGCCACCCTGGCTGTACTCGCTGGCCGACGTCTGGCGGTGGTGGATGTGTTCAACACCCGCGTGCAAATCTTCGAGCGCAGCGGCGAATTCCTCTTTCATGTGGGAAGCTGGGGGGTGCGTCCCGGCCGGTTGTTCCGCCCCAAGGGCGTGGCCGTGGACCGGCGGGGACGGATCTACGTGAGCGACAGCTATCTCGATGTCGTTCAGATCTTCGATGCCGATGGTGCTTTCCGGCAGGTGCTGAGCACTGGCAAGCACCGCCTGATCACGCCCACCGGCCTGGCCGTGGATGCCGCCGACCGGCTCTATGTGGCGGAACCCCTGGCCAACCGGATCAGCCTGTTTCCGGTGCCCGACCCATGAGCTGGGCGCGACCGATCGTGGCGTGCTGCGCTCTGGGCCTGCTGGTTGCCCTCTGGCCCGGTCAGGCGCCTCAGGCCCGCCAGCCCTCGGCCAAGCGCGAGTGCGCCATCTGCCACATCATGTGGCTCACCGATTTCAAGCGGGAGGACGTGCAGACCTTGGTGCCCTACGAGCCCCGCCCCGTGGTGGCCACCGGGCGCCAGGACGTGGTGAGCACCGAACGCATGTGTTTCTCCTGTCACGACGGCTTCGTGCTCGATTCCCGCTTCGTCTGGGCCGAACGAGCGCGCCTGCATCCGGTCGGTGTGAAGCCCTCGTCGGCGGTGCAGGTTCCGCTGGTGGACGGCAAGGAGGTATTGCCACTCAACGATGACGGCAAGATCTATTGCGGCACCTGCCACTCGGCCCACGGGGTGGAGTGGGAGAACAAGGAATCGCCAATCTTCCTGCGTGCCGAGAACATCAACTCCGGGCTGTGCGTGCTTTGTCACAGCAACCGGGCGAAGGGACCGATGAGCGGCAATCACCCCCTGCACAGCCGGCCGCCCCACTCACCGGATGTCCTGCTGGCGGCAGGCGGACAACTGGGCGACAAGGGTGGGGTGATTTGCCAGTCCTGCCATCGCGTGCACGGCAGCCCCCAGAAGAAGCTGCTGGTATTGCCGCTTGCGGGGGGGCGTCTGTGCACCGCCTGCCACGCAGACAAGAACCGCATCCGCGGCACCCCGCACGACATGGGCGCCATGAACATCGACGACCCCAACGTGCGCCGGGAAACCAGCGCCCATGCCGGTGTATGCAGCGCCTGCCACCTGCCCCACAAGGCCACCGGTCCCCGCCTCTGGGCCCGCCCGCGTCCGGAAGGAATGGACATGATTTCCTCCCTCTGCCGCAGTTGCCACGACGAACAGGGGCCGGCGCACGAGAAGACCATCGGCAGCCAGTCCCATCCCGTGGACGTGTCGATCACGCGGGTGGGGATCCGGGCCGAATTGGGGCGCTGGCGCAGCCGGATTTCGTGGCTTTCCGGTCTGGACGAGATGGTGCCCCTGCCGCTGATCGACCGGCGGGGAAACCATGCCCGGCGCGACGGCCGGGTTACCTGTGTGACCTGCCATGATCCCCACCGCTGGGCGCCGCCTGGCGGGGTGCCGATGCCGGCGCAGGCCGATCCGCGCAAGGTCGAGGGCGACGGCCGCAACAGTTTCCTGCGCCTGCCCCACGATGGCCGCAACCGGTTGTGCAGCAACTGTCACCGCGACAAGCCGGCCGTGGCTTTCAGCAAGCACAACCTGGCCATCACGGCTGCGAAAGCGCGCAACGTCATGGGGCAGACGGTGGCCGAGGCCGGTGCCTGCAGCGCCTGCCATCTGCCTCACAACGGCCGCGGGCCACGCATGTGGGCCCGTGTGCCGGGCAAGGCGGCGGGCATCGAGGGCCTGTGCACCAGTTGTCATGCCGAGGGGCTGCCGGCGGCGAAGCAACAGATCGGTGATCACAGCCATCCGGTCCACGTGGGGCTGGATCGCCTGCCGGGCGCGATCCGGCCCGGCCTGCCCCTGTTCTCCCGGCAGGGTGGGCGTGATCCGCAGGGCAGTGAGGTGGACTGCGCCACCTGCCACGATCCGCATGTCTGGGATGCCGCCCACCCCGGCAGCCGGGCCGGGGCCGATCCCGAAGCGGAAGGCGATGGGCGCACCAGTTTCCTGCGGGTGGCGGCGGCCGACGACTCGCCCCTGTGCGTGCGTTGCCATGCCGACAAGGCGCTGGTAGTCGGCACCGAACACGATCTGCGGGTCACGGCGCCGGCGGCCCGCAATGGCAAGCAGCAGACGATTGCCGCCAGCGGCGTGTGCGGCCAGTGCCATACTCCCCATGCGCCGCTGGCCGAGGTGCGGCTGTGGGCGCGACCGCCCGGTCCTGGCAAGGATGTGCAGGAATCTCTCTGCCGCAGTTGCCACCGGAAGGCTGGTCTGGCCGGGAAGAAGGTGCCGGAAGAGCTGCATCACCCGCCGCGACGGGTGCCGGCCAATGCCGGGCGGTGGATCGGGATACGCGCGCAGAACCGCAATCCGCCCGTGTTCACCGTCGACGGGAAACGGGTGCCGGTGGGCCGGATCACCTGTCCCACCTGTCACGACCCCCACCGCTGGAACCCGGCCCGGGCCCGGCGCGGCGACGGTCGGCGCCACGAGGGTACGGTGCTCGACAGCTTCCTGCGTCACGCCGCAACCGAAGGGTTCCTGTGCAGCGACTGTCACGGCCTGGATTCGCTGTTCCGCTACAAGTATTTCCACTGGCCCGCGTCACGCGAACCCCATTCCCTGTATGAGGAAGCCGGAAAGGCCGAGGCTGTCGGCCTTCGGCGCCGGTAACCGGCGCAGGACTTCCCGCTGGCCTTCCTGACGAGACTGCCGCTGTCATTGGTGTCAGAAATTCCCGAAATCGGGAATCGGGCTGTGACAAATTCCCGAATCCGGTAAGGCCGTCTCGGCCAGAAGTCGTAGTCGGGTCGAAAAATCAGTGACATGCGCCTTGGCCCGGATCGTGCAGAGAAGCAGGACAGAAACGTTTGCTCACGCTTACAAGAATAACCTCGGAGGGTTTTTCCATGACTCGCAAGATTAGCAACAAGGGACTGTCACGCCGCCTTTCCGCGCTGGTGGTGATCGCCGGGCTGCTCGCGGCGCAGACCGCCCTGGGCGCGATCGCCAACACCCGTCACAACCTCGGCAGCACGGGCACGGGCACCAACTCGTTTGATGGTACCGAGGCCATCTGTGTCTTCTGTCACACGCCGCACGGGGCGGACAACTCGGCGTCGGTGCCCCTCTGGAACCGGGTGCTCTCGGACCCGGCGACCTACACCACCTATGCCTCCCTGGGCACATCCACGCTCGACGGTGGCGTGGCCCCGGTGGGCTCCGTGTCCATAGCCTGCCTCTCCTGTCATGACGGCACCCAGGCCATGAACGTGATGATCAACGCGCCGGGTTCGGGCAATTACGATCCCCTGGGCTATACCTTGCCCGGCGCCTGGACCGGTCCGGCGGCCACGGCCACGCCGCCGGGTTCCTTGAACTATGCCACGGCGAGCATCGTCAACATCGGCACCGATTTGAGCAACGACCATCCTGTCGGCATTCAGTATGGCGGCGGCGGGGCCACCTCCGCGGATGCCGATGGTCCCTTTACCGGTACGCTGCTCGATCCGGACTTCATTCCGCCGTACAAGGCCACCATCAACGGCAATCCCGTCTGGTGGGTGGATACCAGCGTCGGCACCACCGGCCTGCGGGAGAAGACCGACATGCAGCTTTATACCCGGGCCGATCTGGGCGCCACGGAACCCTTCGTCGAATGCGCCAGTTGCCACAATCCGCATACGGACGCGAACCCGACGTTCCTGCGCATCCAGAACACCGGCAGCGCGGTCTGTCTGGCCTGCCATACCAAGTAGTAGATGAACGACATGGTGAATCGGGCGAAGGTCGCTGTCTTCTGAAGCAAGCGAACCGGACAAACGGTCCCGTGGTGATAGCCGTCTCCGTCACCCGGGGCCGTTTTTTACGCCTGCGGATAGCCGAAGCAGGAGGTATATGTGAGGATGTCTTCCGTGAAGCGGGCAGTATGGTTGGGCATGGGCCTGATGTGGTTGCTCGCCGCCCCCGTACGGGCGGCGCTCACGGTCACGGAGCTGCCGGAGAACGTGTTTGGCCGGGTGGGGCCGGATACCATCAGCGTGGAGGAATTCAGGCAGTTCTTTCACAATTACGTACGCAACCAGTTCTACCACGGCAAGATACCGGAAGGGGAGCAGGCGCGGATCCGCTGGGAGGCGGCGCAGGCGTTGATCAAGAAGGTGCTGCTGGTGCAGGAGGCCCGGCGGCGCGGATATCGTCCGCAAGCCGAGCGGGTGGCCAAGACCCTCGAGGCCATGCTCGAGGACTATCGCCAGCGCCTGGGAGAGCGGGAAGACTGGACCACGTTGCAGCCAGCGCTCACGCAGCGCCTGCGTCGCTTCCTGGAGAATCAGAGCATCCTGATCCAGCTCAGGACCGATCTGGCCACGGTGCCCGAGCCTGACGAGGCCGCCATCCGGCGCTACTACGCGAAGCATCCCGACAAGTTCACCGCGCCGGAGCAGTTGCGGGTAGCGGTGATCCTGTTGCGGGTGGCACCGTCGTCGACGCCCGCCGTGTGGGAACAGGCCATGGAAGAGGGGCGGCGTATTCACCGCCAGCTCGAAGCGGGAGCCGATTTTGCCGAGCTTGCGCGGCTGCATTCGGCCGACGACAGCGCTGGGCAGGGAGGCGACATGGGCTATCTGCATCGTGGCATGCTGGCGCCGCCGGTGCAGGAAGCCCTGGACGGGATGCAGCCGGGGGAAATGACACCCCCGCTGCGCCTGTTGCAGGGCGTCGCCATCTTCCGCCTCGTGGATCGCAAGCCGCCGGTGCACAACCCCTACGAGAAGGTGCGGGTGCGGGCCCGGGAGTTGTATGTCCGGGAAGCGAAAGCGCGGCGGATTGCGGATCTGGAGGCACGGTTGTGGGCGCAGACGCCCATTTTCGTGAACCGCCGCCATGCCCCGGAGGGAAGCGCACGCACGGACGGGAAGCCGCCTACCGCACGCAACAAACCGTGACGGGAGGCGATGCGCCAGGGCGGAACCATGGGAGGCGGCGGAACGGGCAAGGGTCGGGGATCGTGTCTGCTGGTGACCGTGCTGCTGGCCGGCTCGGTCCCGCCCGCAGTGGCAGACTATGTCATGGCCCCGATCCGCTTCTGGGGAGACGTGACCTACCAGAGCCGTCTCGAGGACTATCGTGAAGGCGAAGATCAGTGGGAGAATCTGTTGACGCTGAATCTGCGAGGAGACAGTTACCTCTGGCAGCCCTGGTTCATGCAGGTCAACGGCGGGCTGGGGCTGACCTTCGATCACCTGCGGCGGGAAACGGCGGGCGCGTCGACCGGCCACATCGCGACCGGGGATGCCCAGTTGCGTTTCCTGCCCTTGAGCCGCTTTCCCTTCGAGGCGCGGTATCTGCGGACCGACAGCCGGGTGACCGGCGAGGCCCTCGGCTCGCTGCCGTACACCAACACCCGTTACGGGGTCAGCCAGAAATACCGTAATCCGGAAGGCTCGCTCGTGATGCAGGGAACCTGGGACAAGAATATCCAGCGCATGGAGGGGCAGGCGGATGACGTGAGCGATATTCTCAGCTTCATGGCCGGCAAGAATTTCCGTCACAACCGGCTCAAGTTCGATGCCAAGCGCGAGCAAGCCCGGCGGCGTGCGGATTACAGCAACTACCGGAACGACAACCTGGTGTTGCGGCACACCTACCGCCCCAGTGGCGTCTTCAGCATGGAGAATATGGTCAGTTACCTGGAGCTGGACGACCAGGTGAGCACCTTCGCCAGCCTCACTCGCCAGGTGCAGCTCACTTCCAATTCGTTCTGGCGGCCCGTCAATCCGAAGTTGAGCGGCAATTTCGGATTACGGTATTTCAACAGTCAACTGGAAACCGCAGGGAAGCAGACCGAAAGCGATATGCTGAACGCCTATGGAGGTGTCAACTACAACCTCACCCGGTACCTGCGACTGCGGGGCAGTCTGACGACCAAGGCGGTGCGCGCCAACGGCGATCGGATCGCTGTGTCCACGCAGACAGCCGCGGCGGACTACAATCCAGCCGAAGTGCCGCTGGGTCGCTACCGCTATCGTTGGTACGGCACGGCCGGGCTGACCAATCGTGTCGAGGCGCAGTATGGAGGTCAGCATCTCAATCTGACACTGGGGCACACCCTGCAGCGCGCCATCAGTATCCGGCCGCGTGAAGAGTTTTCATTTCAGCTCTCCCAGAGCCTCAACGGCAACTACGATACGCGGCTCGCTTCACGCAACCGGATCAATCACGGCGTGTCCTTCACCTGGCGCAAGGGCAAGGGCCTGGGGCAGGCCTACATGCGCCTGCTGGCCTCCGACGCACGCACTATCGGCAATGGCGGTCCGTCGGAAGTCTACCAGTTGATCAACTATCAGTTGAACGGCACCTATTCGTTTGGTCCCTGGTCGGCCTTGACCGGGAACCTGACCATCAACGCCAACAGGAATTTGACCCCGGACAGCGCCTATGACGGCTTCGCCACGACCGCGAGCGGTTCCCTGGTCTACCGACATATCCGGGCCTTCAACATCTACCGGTTGCAGTTTCATTCGGATCTGCGCATCAGCAACCAGCTCGAGATGCCCCGCAACGTGTTCACCCAGAGTCAGGAGAGTGCAGTATGGATCAACCGCTTCGACTACGTGCTGGGTCGTCTGAGCCTGCGCCTGAGTCTGCGCATGTCGGAGATCAACCGCAACCGGTACAACGTGCTGATGTTCCAGGCGCGTCGTTATTTCGGCAACTGATGCAGCCGCGGCTGCAACGAGACAAGATGGAGGAAACATGAATCACGTGATACGCAAGCGGGGCCTGGCCGGCCTGCTGATGGTGCTGCTGGTGGCCTGGGGGCTGGGCAGCTCGCCGGCCCAGGCAGAGTACGGTGATCTGGTGCTCAACGAAACGGCGGAGAAGGAGGGCATGCCGCCGGTGATTTTTCCCCACTGGTTCCATCGTATCCGTTTCCGGTGCAAGGTCTGCCATGCCGATCTCGGGTTCCAGTTCAAGGCTGGCGGCAGTGGAATCAACATGCTCAAGATCATCGACGGTCAGTACTGCGGGGCCTGCCACAATGGTGAGATCGCCTGGTCGGTGGAGAACTGCAACATCTGTCATTCTGGCAAGCCAGGGTTGCAGACCCAGGTCATCGGCAGCCGTCTGGGTACCCTTGCCCCGCCAAAACCGGCCCCAACGCCCTGATGACCGGCAGCGAATGGAGAAATCGATATGAATGCCCAGACGCCATCTCTGAAGACCCTCATTTTGCTGTTCGCCAGCGCGGCCCTGCTGCTGGTGTTCGGCATCGTGCACGCAGCCGGGGCGGCTGAGCCGCAGGACCCCAACGTGTTCAACCGCCTGCTCAAGCCCAAGAAACCTTTCAATCTCCCGCCTGCAGAAGACGGTTATCACGATCCGGAAAGCGAGGGCGTGGCCTACCTGCAACCGCCGAAGGAGGCGTTCAAGGATCTGGTGCCCTCGAATGTGGGCAACCACGTGGATTGGGTCAAGTCCCTCGAAAAGGGCAAGATCGACCCCCGTTTCGATCGCCTGGATCCCAAGGCCAAGCCCATCATCATGGATTTGAATATCGTCCGCGAGGTGAAGGGTTCCATGCCGGATGTGGTGTATCCTCACAAGCAGCATACTGAATGGCTGGACTGCTCCAATTGTCATCCGGCCATCTTCGTCCCCCAGAAGGGCGCCAACCAGATCAGCATGGCAGCGATTCTCATGGGCCAGAAGTGCGGCGTCTGTCATGGCAAGGTTGCATTTCCGGTTACGGCCAAGACCTGCCGTAAATGTCATTCCCGGCCCAAGGGCAAGCAGGGCAAGCAGGCCGAGGCCCGGAAGGCGGCCAACAAGAAATAGTCGGGAGCGGTTCCCGCCTCGGCATGGCGCGTGGAGGTCGTGATGAGATACAGCAGCGAACCAGGTCGAACCGGTCTTTTGCGCATCCTGTGCTGGATGACCCTGTTCGCCATTGTCACACAGACGGCGAGCGTGGCGGCAGCCGGCGGCAACGAAGGGCGCGAGCGCAAGGTGCTGGAGAGCAAGTTGCGCATGCTCGATCAGATACTGTTTCGCTCGGAACGGGCCCGGCGCATCGAGGCCAGCGGCAATCGCCGCGCCATCGAACTGCTGACCGATGCCAAGCACGCCTACCGGCAGGCGCGCTCCCTGCTCGACAGCGGCGATCTGGCACAGGCCCGCAAGGTTTCCCGGATCAGCCTCGACAACGTGACCCGGGCCTTCGCCCTGATCGTCGACACGGACGGGCTCAATGCACAGGCCCGGGAGCGCTACCGGGAGCTGCTGGAGAACATCCGGGTCTACGAAAAGGCCCTGTCGGATACGGCGCGGCGCAAGGGCCTGCCGCTGAACAAGTTGCTGGATCAGGGCCGGGTGAAAACCTGGTTGCAGGAAGCCCGCAGGCAGGCCGAGCGGGGTGAGTATACCTTGGCCCTGCCGATTCTGACCCGGGCTGCTGCCGCAGTGGAATCCGCCCTGAGCCGGGCGCGGGCCCGGGAGACGGTGACCTATGCCCTGGAGTTCGCGACGCCCGCGGACGAATATCGCTATGAATACGATCGCAACCGCAGCTATGTCGCACTGGCGCAGATCCTGTTGAATACCGCGCCAGCCGAGATGCGCCGCCGCATTCCCTTGATCAAGCGACTGATCGCAAGGAGTGAGGAACAGGTGGCCCGGGCCGAGGCCTTGAAGCGGGCCGGGGAGGTGACGCGGGCGCTGACGACCATCGAACAGGCCAACAAGACCATCGTGCAGGCGTTGCGCATGGGCGGACTGGCGCTGTGACCGGAGGCAACGACTGGATCAGGAGTGAAATCATGAACCTGCTGAGGATCGGGGGTCTCGTGGCGATACTGTTCATCGCCTCGCCCCTGCCGGCCCTGGAGTCGGCGGCCGGCAAGCCCATCACCCCGGCCACCACGGCGCGGTTGCATTTCGTCGAACAACTGCTCACGGTGTCTTCGGCCGCGCAACGGGTCAGGGCCAGTACGGAACCTGACGTACAGACTCTGTACCGGGCCGCGCGCGAACTTTATGAACGGGCGGTCAGGGCCATGGATGACGGGAACCGGGATGCGGCGGGCGAGGCGCTGTTCTATGCCACCGAAACCATGTTCCGCGCCGTGCGCCTGACCAGCGCCTCAGGGAATCGCACCGCGCAGAACGCGGCGCTGCGGCAGGTGAACGCCCGCCTCAAGAGCGTCGAGGCGCTGATGTCGGCCCTGGAACGGATCGGCGAGGAGAAGGGCCGGGAAGACCTGGTGCGTGAGGTTCGCGGCGTCGCCGAGACCGCCATCGCCACGGCCCAGGCCCAGATGGAGAGCGATCAGCCCTATTCCGCCCGCAAGACGCTGGATGCGGCCTATGTACAGATCAAATCGGCCATCAGCGCCCTGCGCACCGGCGATACCCTGGTGCGCTCCCTGCACTTCGAAACCAAGCGCGACGAATACCTGTACGAACTGGATCGCAACGACACCCACAAGATGCTGGTGCAGATGCTGCTGGAGGAAAAGCTTCGGGATCCGCGGATCCGCAAGCGGGTGGAGAAATATCTGGACGCAGCGCGGCGACTGCGCACCGAGGCCGAACAACTGGCCGGGCAGGGCGATTACGCCGCCGCCGTGATCCGCTGCGAGGAATCCACGAAGCAGTACGTGCGGGCGATTCGCAATGCCGGTTTCTACATTCCGGGGTAGGTGGAGGGGACGCGCACGGATGAACGGAAGGACGTGGCCGTTTCTGGGTGCCGGCTT
>Ga0256839_1006235_pt1 | contig 10568 bp, 11 predicted proteins | sample 354166metaG_FD_185968 | JGI IMG/M metagenome (GOLD analysis project Ga0256839, IMG submission 185968) | Hydrothermal vent microbial communities from Mid Atlantic Ridge, Atlantic Ocean - 354-166 | ecosystem: Environmental > Aquatic > Marine > Hydrothermal vents | place: Atlantic Ocean: Mid... | reverse complement strand
CGTCTTCGGGGGGTTGCGCAGCGGCGGCAAACGCCAGTATGGACAACCCAAGAGCCGCCATCCCGCCCCTAAACCTGCCGTTTTTCATCGCCCACTCCTTATGCCCGCGCCGTAGGGGGCGCATAGACTATGTAACGCCAGTTTGGGCGAAGCTTCAAGGCTCAGCCGCAGCGCGGCACCTCAAATAGCTGGCCTTCAGCCATTTCCTGCCGGATATCAAACCCCTGCACCAAGGGCAAAAACGCGCCCCCTTCTTCTATGCGCAGATAGGTGGAAATAAGCGGCGCGGCGGCGGTGCCGTTGGCGCAGGGCGTCGCAAACACAGAAAACGAACCGCGCCCGTCTATGCCTCTGTCTTTGCGGGCTATAATTTCTTGCTGAGTCTTCCGAATGGCCGCGGCATCTTCAGGGGCCAAATCAAAGAAAAGCACCTGCTGCCCGGGGCGAAGCGCAATCGAATGCCCTTCAAATGTGCCGTGACGTTGCAGCGCATAATTCCCGCCCAGCGTTTCGGTTTCAGAAACCCACGTAAAGCCAAGAGTCGCGCCGCTGGCAGGGATGTCTAGCTCAGCGGGCAAAACGATGGCGGCGACAAAGCCATCGGGGTTGGCGGTGAGCGGGCTTAGGCGGCTAAGCTGCGCAAGAGTGGACAGATTGACCGCGCCGCAAGCGCCGAGGAAGAGAAAGATAATGAGTAACCGCATGTAAATCTCCTTTGACATGGTTTTTTTATTGTTATACGATAATTATATATTGTGTAAAGGAGAATCACATGCGAAAAATTCAAAAGGTTTCAAAAGGAATGGTCATCATCCTCAGCCTCGCTATTTTGGCAATGAGCTTGGTTATGGCTGCACTGGTCATTTACCCAGACCTCTCGATTCAGCAGATTTATGGCGCTTATAACCTGTCGCCAAATCTTCCGCCGCTCTTGGCATGGCAATACGGCGCAATGGCCCTATTGGCCGTGCTCAATTTCTTACCCACATTCTATGTCCTCTGGAAACTCAGAAAAATGTTTCAGCATTTTGGGATGGGCGAGGTGTTTTCCAGCGCGGCCACCAAACACTTGTTTAGCGCCGCCAAAGGCATGGTTGCATGGGCGATTATCGCTATTTTAAGCACCACATTGGCCGTGCTTGTCCTCACCGCCACTGCCGCCAAGGGGGAGCATGTATTGGTGGCAAACGTATCCTCGGCCCAGCTCGCAGGCATTTTTGCCGGTATTACCTTTGTGGTTATGAGCTGGGTGATGCAGGAAGCGGCGCGAATTTCGGAAGAAAACGCGGGGTTTGTGTGATGGAAATCGTGGTCACGCTGGATGTGATGCTGGCAAAGCGGAAAATGCGCTCCAAGGAATTGGCGGCGCTGGTGGGCATAACCGAGCAAAACATTTCGTTGCTTAAATCGGGCAAGGTGAAGGGCATTCGCTTTGAGACACTCGCCAAAATTTGCACCGCACTCGGGTGCCAGCCCGGCGATATTCTGGAAGCCCGCCCCGTGCCTCCGTCTCAAAACATGCCTCTATAGACATGTCATATATGACACGTCTTCAGGGGCTTGTTTGAAAAGCCGTCAGAGGCCACGGCCCCGATTGCGCTGCGCCATAGCTGCTTTTTGTCAGGCCCGCACCAGCGCCTCGTATTCTTCTGAAATGCTGCGGGCCAGCTCGCCCACCTCAAAGGTATAATCACCGATTTGGCCAACCGGCGTTACCTCTGCCGCCGTGCCGGTGAGCCAGCATTGCTCGAATCCCACAAGCTCATCGGCCATAATGTGGCGCTCCACCACCTCTATGCCGCGCGCTTTCAGCATGCCAATCACGGTCTGCCGCGTGATTCCGTTCAAGAACGCATCCGGCAGCGGGGTATGGACCACGCCGTCTTTCACAAAGAAAATATTCGCCCCCGTCGCCTCGGCCACATAGCCGCGATAGTCATACATCATGGCATCTGAGCAGCCCTTGGCCTCGGCGGCGTGCTTGGACATGGTGCAGATCATGTAAAGGCCCGAGGCCTTGGCAAAGCAGGGGATCGTCGCCGGATCAGGCCGCCGCCATTTGGAAATATCAAGCTTGGCACCCTTATACTTCGCGTCGCCATAATAGTTGCCCCACTCCCACACAGCGACCGCCATCCGCACCTTGTTGGCCGCCGCCGCGACCCCCATATCAGTGCCGGCACCGCGCCATGCCAGCACCCGCACATAGGCATCGGTCAGCCCGTTGGCCTTGAGCGCGGCATATTTCGCCTCTTCGATCTGCTCAACAGTCCACGGGATTGGCATGTCGATATACTTGCCAGATTGCAGCAAGCGCTCGGAGTGCTCGACGCTTTTGAAAATCTTGCCATTATAGCAGCGCTCACCCTCAAAAACCGACGAGGCGTAGTGCATGGCGTGGGTCAGCAGGTGCACATTGGCCTCACGCCACGGCACCATTTCACCGTCTAGCCAGATTTTACCATCGCGATCATCATATCCGTTTGCCATGAGTTACCCTCGTAATTTTGCATATATTGCGCAGTGCGCATGATTAACGTAAGTTTATTTCGTATTTCCTAGCATTGCCCCCTTGGAATGTCAACATAGCTGACATAAACTGTGAACAGAGCAAGATAAGGCGACCCCATGCAAAACCCGAATCGCAGCGACCAGCTTTTGTTTTTGACAGACGAGCAACTGCGGCAAGGCATCGAGATGATGTTTTTTGCGTATCGCGGCTTTACCGCCTACCCAGACCGGATTTTGCGAGAGCATAGCTATGGGCGCGCCCACCACCGCGCCATCCATTTTATTGGCCGCAAACCGGGGCTTACGGTAAGCGAATTGCTCGATATTTTGGGGGTGACCAAACAATCCTTAAACCGCGTGTTGCGTGAGTTGGTGAATAACGGTCTGGTAGATAGCCGCATTGGCAAGCGCGACCGCCGCCAGCGCAACCTGCACCTCACTGCGGAGGGAAAAACGCTGGAAAAAGAACTTTCCAACGCCCAGCGGCAGAAAATGCGCAAGGCGTATTCCGCGGCTGGCCCCGAGGCGGTGCAAGGCTTTCGCACCGTTTTGAACGCCATGTTTGAGCCAGAAGCCGCGGCCCAAATTAAGCGCTTACTTGAGGGAGATATGGAATGACTCCTGACCTTTCAGGCGCGCACCTCCTTATAGTTGATGACGACGCCCGAATTCGCACGCTGCTTGCCAAATTCTTGAGCAAAAATGGGTATTTAACAACCACCGCCCGCGACGCTGCCCATGCCCGCCGCCTGCTTGCCGGGCTTGAGTTTGACATGCTCATAATTGACGTGATGATGCCGGGAGAAAATGGTTTTGAGTTCACACGAAACCTGAGGCAAAAGCTGCAAACACCCATTATGCTTCTTACAGCGCGCGGGGAAGCCACTGACCGGATTACCGGGCTGGAAGCGGGGGCGGACGACTATCTGCCAAAGCCTTTTGAGCCGCAAGAATTATTGCTGAGAGTAAATGCCATTTTACGCCGCTCACCGATGGAAAGCCTGCAACCCGCGCCGCCCAAAAACCTGCATTTGGGCGCTTTTCGCTACGATATTTCCCGCGCGGAGCTTTGGCAGGGTGATGCGCTTATTCGGCTAACCTCAACCGAAAACGCGTTGATGAAAATATTTGCGGCCCAACCAGGCGAAACCATGTCTCGCACACGGCTCGTAGAGGCGCTGGGACAGGGAAACTCAACCGCGCAGGAACGCGCGATTGATGTGCAAATCACCCGCTTGCGACGCAAAATTGAGGCGGACCCGAAATCGCCGCGCTATCTGCAAACGGTGCGGGGTGCCGGCTATATGATCGTGCCGGATTAAGTGGTGGCCGCAGTTTTACTTGACCAATGAAAGAGGCCCGATAGCCCTTTGAAATCGAGCGTTTGATCGCTTTGGCATTCACTCGCATCTCGGATACCTACTAACCTAGGTTAGTAGGTATCCGAGATAATAAAATGCGTTATATTTCATCGTGTTACCATTTGGTTTAACTATGAACTATCAGGCCAATTTGTCCAAATTCACAGTGCTAATACCCATTCAAAAGCAACCTGACTGTTACAATTCGCCCCCTTGCAAACCACGCGCAAACCCCTACCTTTGGATGGCAATCTAGTTAAAGGAGCAGACCATGTCTGACACATTCAGCATTGACGTAACCGTTAATGGTAGCCACGATTCCGTGGTGGAAAAAGTAACCGCCGCACTGGCCGCTGAGGGATTTGGCGTTCTTACGACCATAGACGTGAAAGCCACCCTCAAAAAGAAGATCGACGTGGATTTTCGGGCTTATTCTATTCTTGGTGCCTGTAATCCCGGCCTTGCCCACCAAGCCCTTTCAGCCCGCGCTGATGTGGGCCTGATGTTACCGTGCAATGTAACGGTAGAGGAGAATGGCGACGGCAATTGCACCGTGCGATTCATTGATCCGATGGCTATGATGACCTTCCAATCCCTAGGTGAAGACGAGACTTTGGCCAGCCTTGGTGCCGCCGCCGGGGAGAAGATTTCCCGCGCGGCTAAATCTTTGGCCTAGACTATGATCCTTGTTGGCGGTGAAAACCTGATCGACTTCATTGAAGCCGATGACGGCCGCTTCACCGCCAACCTTGGTGGCGGCCCCTATAACATTGCCAAAGCACTGGCGCGGCAAGGGCAAAAAGTGGGCTATCTCACGCCTATTTCGACCGACCAAATGGGTGAGCGTTTGGCGACTGATCTTGTGGCAGAAGGCGTTTCCCTTTTGGCCCCTCGCAGCAAATCGCCAACCTCGTTGGCACTGGTTTCGCTGCAAAACGGCCAGCCAAACTACCAGTTTTACCGCCAAAAGACCGCCGAACGGCGGGTAACGGCACCGATGCTTAACCGGATTATTCCTAAGCAATCCACGGCGTTCCAGCTTGGATCATTGGCGCTGGCCTCGGGCAAAGATGCCAATGTCTGGGCGCAAATCTATCGTGCGCTGCACAAACGCGGGCTGTTCACCTCACTTGACCCGAATATCCGGTCTGAATTTATTAAAAGCCGTCGGAAATACATGGCACGGTTGGATTGGATTTTGCCAAAAACCGATCTATTGAAGCTCTCGGATGAGGATCTTACATGGCTCGATCCAAAGCGCGGGCTTGAGGATGCGGCGGAGTATTTGCGCACCAAGCACAACATCCCGATTTTGGTTCTAACGATTGGGGATAAAGGGGCTAAAGCATTTATTTCTAAAGGTAATTTCAGCGTGCTTGCGCCTATGGCGGACCCATTTATCGATGCGGTAGGCGCGGGCGATACCTTTATGGGCACCCTGCTGTCGCAGCTTTCTGTGGCGGGTTTGCTAACGCGGAAAGCTCTGGTAGCCGCAGGTGAATCCCGGCTTCACTACATACTAAAAACTGCCGCCAAAGCCGCGGCGATGAACTGCCAATCCTCGGGCTGCAACCCGCCATGCGCAGCCGATCTACACCGCCCGTAGGGTGCCGTGCTCTGCGCGCACCATTACAGCCAATCCTGCAACACCGGAATGAGCGGAATATCCGCAGGTGGCATCGGGTAATCTCGCAGGGCCATTGGCCGGACCCATTTCAGCACCTGCCCTTCGCGGGGCTGCGGCATGCCCTGCCATTTGCGGCAGATAAACAGTGGCATCAGCAGGTGGAAATCGGCATAAGCGTGGCTGGCAAAGGTCAGCGGCGCAAGGCAGCTTTGCCACGTGTCTATGCCCAGCTCCTCTTGCAGCTCACGGATGAGGGCCACCTCCGGCGTTTCACCCGCCTCAACCTTGCCGCCGGGAAATTCCCACAGCCCCGCCATAGATTTCCCCTCAGGGCGTTGCGCTAGCAACACGCGGCCATCAGCATCTATCAGCGCCACCGCAGAAACCAGCAGGGTTTTCATGAGCGGTAATCGGCATTGATGGTGATATATTGGTGGGTGAGATCACAGGTCCAGACCGTTGCTTTACCACTATCCAGCCCGATATCCACCGAGATCACAATCTCGCTTTGCTTCATATAAGCCGCGCCCGCTGCCTCGGTATAGCTCGGGGCCACCCAGCCGTTTTCGGCCACCAGAATATCGCCAAATTTAATTGTCAGCCGGTCACGGTCGGCCCGCTCGCCGGCCTTGCCAACGGCCATCACCACACGGCCCCAGTTTGGGTCTTCCCCTGCCACTGCGGTTTTAACCAGCGGCGAATTGGCGATGGACATAGCAATCCGGTGCGCGGGGCCATCAGCGTTTGCCCCTGTCACCCGCACTTCGATCAGCTTGGTTGCCCCTTCTCCATCGCGCGCCACCTGTTGCGCAAGATCTCGCATAAGTCCTTGCAGGGCCGCGCGAAATACGCGCGCGCGCGGGTCGGCAAAATCATCTATCGGGGCCATGTCAGCCTGCCCTGTCGCCGCGAGTAACAGCGTGTCGGAGGTCGAGGTGTCGCCATCTACTGTGATGCAGTTAAAGGTATTTGCATTCTCCAGCCACAGCATCTGTTGCAACACCGCTTGCGAGATTTTTGCGTCGGTAAAAATGTAAACCAGCATGGTGGCCATATCCGGCGCGATCATCCCCGAGCCTTTGGCAAAACCGGCAATCTTCACCGGCACCCCATCCAGTTCCACCTCGGCTCCGGCCCCTTTCGGGAAGGTATCGGTGGTCATAATGGCGCGCGCAGCCCCAAAGCTCCCCGCCGGATCAAGCCCGCCCTTTAGCCCATCCAATACGCTCGCGATCCGGCCATGGTCAAGGGGTTCACCGATAACGCCGGTGGAAGACGTAAACACCTTTTCAGCGGGGCAATCCAGCGCTTCCGCCACGGCTGCGCGCAAGGCATCCACAGCTTCAAACCCGCGCCCGCCGGTAAAGGCATTGGCATTGCCAGAATTTACAAGGATCGCAAATTTTCCTGCTTTATCAGGCGTTTCCGCATGCGCCGCCAAGGCTTCTTCGCAGCGCAGCACGGGGGCTGAGCGTGTGGTGGAGCGGGTGAAAACGCCCGCCATTTGGGTGCCTTCACATAGCTCGGCCAGCATCACATCGGTGCGGCCCTTATACTTAACCCCGGCTGCTGCCGTTGCAAAACGCACGCCGTTTATTGCCGGTAAATCCGGAAATGCAATTGCGAGCGGCGAAATAGGCGGCGGCAATTTCGCCTCTAGCTCCAACAGCTCGGCCTTTAGGGCCGCAATGCGGGCCTCCACATTTGCCATTATTTGGCCAGCAAGGAAGTATCGCGCATTAAAGACACGTCAAAATCCTCAACAGGCCGCGTGATCTCGGCCCCGTCTTTTAGCACCTGTATTTCGGCTTCAACCGCGGCTTGGCGCAACCCGTCCATTAGGGCAACGCGGGTTTCTTCTAGCGTCGGCGCAGGCTTGTCGCGTTTTTCGTTTAGGATCAGCACATGCCAGCCAAATTGCGTGTTTACAGGCGCTGAAATCGCGCCAACTTCCATATCTTTCACCGCCGTTTCAAACGGTTCCACCATCATGCCAAGGCCAAACCAGCCCAGTTCGCCACCATTGGGGCCAGAAGGGCCGGTGGATTTTTCTTTGGCCAGTTCGGCAAAATCAGCGCCGCCATCCAATGCTTCAATCAGCGCCAATGCCTCTTCTTCGGTTTCCACCAAAATGTGGCTAGCATTAAATTCCGGCTCGGGCGGCAGGTTGCCATACTGTTCATCATATGCGGCCTGAATGGCCTCGTCAGATATATCACGGCCCGAAATCGCATCAATTTGCACGGATGCAAAAAGCGCCCGGCGATCGTTTTCGAGAGTGAGAACAACCTCACGCGGAATATCAGCCACATTGGCTTCAGCAAATTCAGCCAGCAGGGATTGCTCGATCAACTGGCTGATAATGCCTTCAAACAAAACCTCATCGGGGAGGCTTTGGTATTCTTGCGGCAGCTGGTTGCGTAGCACAATAACGTGACCAAGGGTGATATCGGTGCCATTCACACGAGCTAAGACTGAGTCGGCGGTTATATCTTCCTGCGCCAGGCTGGCCCCAGCCGAAAACACCATCAATGCCGAAACCGCTGTTGCGGCCAAAAAATTTCGCATATTGCTCTCCAAACGTCCTGTTACAGCCCGTTTCGGGCGTTAAAAACTTTGCGGCACGTTGACACTTGCCAAAGCCGCGCTTACATCCTTACCCCGTGTTAAGGGGTGTGGTTTGCACCCGCATTATTTACGCGTTTATGCGCGGTCATACAAGCGCTTGTGGCGCGCATTATGTAACCACTGGCACGTAATCGCTGGCAAGGCTGGCGGCATTTAAGGATAGAGACCCTATGCTCGGTATCGGCAACATCGCCAAAAAAGTATTTGGCACCCCGAATGATCGCCTAATCAAGGCCACCCGCCCGCTTGTGGCCAAGGTAAACGCGCAGGAAGAGGCGTTTAAGGCCTTGAGCGACGAGCAGATTTTAGCCAAGACTGACGAGTTTAAGGGCCGCCTTGCCAAAGGCGAGAGCCTTGACGACTTGCTACCCGAGGCTTTTGCCAATGTGCGAGAGGCGGCGCAGCGCGCCATGGGCATGCGGCCTTATGATGTGCAAATCATGGGCGGAATATTTTTGCACCAAGGCAAAATTGCCGAGATGAAAACCGGCGAGGGCAAAACCCTGATGGCCACCTTGCCGGTTTACCTCAACGCGCTCACCGGCAAAGGTGTGCATGTGGTCACGGTAAATGATTATTTGGCGCGGCGCGATGCTGAGTGGATGTCTCAGGTTTATAACTTCCTTGGCCTGACGGTGGGCGCGGTTTACCCCAATATGCCGGAAGACGAGAAAATTGCCGCCTATAAAGCCGATGTGACCTATGCCACCAATAATGAACTTGGTTTTGATTATTTGCGCGATAACATGAAGGCAGAGCTGAACCAAATGGTGCAGCGCGACCATCATTTTGCGATTGTGGACGAGGTTGACTCGATTCTCATCGACGAAGCCCGCACACCGCTGATTATTTCTGGACCAACCGAAGATAAATCGGACCTTTATTTGAAGATCGACGCTTTGGTGCCGGAATTCACCGAAGCGCATTACGAAATTGACGAAAAGCAGCGCACCGCCACGCTAACGGATGAGGGCAATGATTTTGTCGAGCAGCGGCTACATGCGGTTGGCTTGCTTGAGTCTGATGCCTCGCTTTATGACCCCGAGTCGGCCTCGCTTATTCACCACGTGAACCAAGCGCTCTTGGCGCATAAGATGTTCAAAAACGAGAAAGATTACATCGTGCGCGGCACCGATGTGATGCTGATTGACGAGTTCACAGGCCGGATGATGACAGGGCGACGCTTGAGCAACGGCTTGCACCAAGCGATTGAGGCCAAAGAAGGCCTGCCAATTCAGCCCGAGAATATCACGCTGGCCTCTGTGACCTTCCAAAACTACTTCCGGCTTTATGACAAGCTGGCGGGGATGACCGGCACCGCGCTGACTGAAGCGGACGAGTTTGAGGAGATTTACAAGCTGGGCGTGGTGGAAGTGCCCACCAACAAGCCGATTATCCGGATCGACGAGCATGACCGTGTGTATCGCACCGCCAAAGAGAAATACGAGGCGGTGATTGAGGAAATAAAGCTGGCGCAGGAAAAGCAGCAGCCAACGCTTGTGGGCACAACCTCGATTGAAAAATCCGAGATGCTGGCGCAAATGCTGAAGGCCGAAGGTGTGCCACACGAAGTGCTGAACGCGCGCTTTCATGAGCAAGAGGCGTTTATTATTGCCAAAGCCGGCAAGCCCGGCGCGGTGACAATTGCCACCAATATGGCCGGTCGCGGCACCGATATCCAGCTTGGCGGCAATGCCGATATGGAAATTGCGGCCACGATTGAGGCTGAAGGCGAAACCGCAGATGAAGCTGCGATTCGCAGCCGGATTGAAGCCGAAACCGCCGCCGCTAAAAAAGTGGCCATTGAGGCAGGCGGGCTTTATGTGCTGGCCACCGAGCGCCATGAAAGCCGCCGGATAGACAACCAGCTTCGGGGCCGTTCGGGCCGCCAAGGCGACCCGGGCCGCACCCACTTTTTCCTGAGCCTTGAAGACGACCTGATGCGCATTTTCAACTCCGGCAACCTTGATAAAATGCTCGGTAAGCTTGGCATGAAGGATGGCGAGGCGATTGTGCATCCGTGGGTGAATAAAGCGCTGGAGCGCGCCCAAGGTAAGGTGGAAGCCCGCAACTTTGACATCCGCAAAAACGTGCTGAAATATGATGACGTGATGAACGAACAGCGCAAACGGGTGTTTGAGCAGCGCCGTGAAATTATGGAAAGTGACGACCTGAGCGAAGAGGTGCGAGATATGCGCCAAGACGTGGTGGATGACCTTGTGGCCGAGGCGATTCCGCCCAAAGCCTACCCCGATCAGTGGGATATGTCGGGGCTTTATGCACAGGTAATTCAGCACTTCAACCTTGATCTGCCTATCATAGAATGGGGCAAAGAAGAAGGCGTGGACGATGAAACCATAGCCGAGCGCCTGTATGATGAAACCGATAAAGCGATGGCGGCCAAGGTCGCGCAAGCTGGGCCAGACGTGTTTCGGCGCGTT